>Ga0082212_10007101_pt1 | contig 14899 bp, 2 predicted proteins | sample TergutNt197P3_FD_71548 | JGI IMG/M metagenome (GOLD analysis project Ga0082212, IMG submission 71548) | Neocapritermes taracua P3 segment gut microbial communities from Petit-Saut dam, French Guiana - Nt197 P3 | ecosystem: Host-associated > Arthropoda: Insects > Digestive system > Gut ... | reverse complement strand
AAGGTAGGCTTGCTTGCCCGCCGACTCATTGATGACGGACACACGCACTTGACTTGACTGACCGCGAATCAACCAGAATTTGTCGATGTCGATACTAAATTGTTCGCTTCGCTCGTCGTATCCCTGGATAAAGATGGTAGAAGAGGGCGAAGAAGGGATGCCAAAATGAATACCCGAATCGTCGCCGTGGAGGTTCCTCACCACGCCGAACATATAATCTTCGACTTCACCGTCGCTTGCCGGACCGGTCGGGCTTGTAACCGGCGAACTGCCGAACCGGAATCTCGCGAAAACGCTGCCTTCTTCAACGTCGGTACCGTCTTTTTTTACAAGAGGTACGTTGATGGTGATCTCGATATATCCGTCTTCGTCTGCGGTGGCAAGCAAGGCTTTCGTGATCTGAATCTGATAGTGATATACACTGTCCACCGGCCCTGTGCCGAAACTGCCGGTGCCGTCCCAATCGAACCAGATACTCAGATAACCGACTGAGTTGCCGTTGCCGCGTTTGGCAATGACTTCATCATTGAAATCGGAGATATGGACCAGGATGGTATTCGCCGAACCGGTAATGAAATTACTTCTCTGAAGTTTCACGCCGTCATCGAATTCACTGCTGCCTGCACTGTCGGACGGGCGGGGATTGGAATCAATCGAAACGCCTTTTCCAAGATGGTAGCCGGGATAAACCACATGACTGGGACCGTTATTGACCAACAGTGTCGAGTACGAATCGGGTGCGTCGCCGTAGTTGTAGCCGGTGAAGACAATGGAGTAACCTGTCGTTCCCGAGGTGCGATTGGCCGTCAATGGGTTGCCAGCGATGTCGCAAATTCCGAATCCGTTGAGTTCATTCAAAAGGGCTTGAACTCCGGTTGCCGCCGCAGTCCGACCGTCGGATGCCGGCTCGCGATTGATATTCGTCACCAGTTGTTGGAGTGCGGTAAACACTTTTTGCGGATCGACTAGGAGCGGATTGTGCGTCTCACCATAGAGGTCAAGGATGCTTTGCCGCGAGTTATTAATCAGATCGATAATACCCTGTGGCGTATCGGCTGCGGTAAGGGTCTCCAACAAATCATCCAATCCCTCGATGTCACTGTCTTGTGAACCTTTGAGTGCTTTTGACGCAACGTCGTTTAGCACGATGACATATCGTGCGTCGATTCGCCACTGACCGCGACTCGGAGTCAATGTGATTTGGCCGTTTGCGGCGTTGTAATCGGCAAAGTAATCGGAACCGAGTCCAAGCGTCGTCGAGACCCATTCCGTACCGCTCCAGAATTCCTCGTAAACCGTGACGATATGTTCATGGACAAAACCTAAACGATTCGCCACACTGAGGGGATCAACGCCGGTTCCGATGTCACTCAACTGGATGGTGAAACGGCTGAAGTACTGTCCGATGACAAACACATCGGTTTTGTTGCCATCGACTCTGAATTCCGGATTGCCGAGTGCGGAGGTCGGTTTTGTGAAGTCCACACGATCAATGGCACCACGATCAAGACCGGGGTTCTCACCGCCTGTTCCGCCACCGGAGGTTGTTTCATCGTAACTGCGCAATTGGCCGTACATATCAAACTCGGGAGCAATAATGGCCGATTCGGGAATCCCAAGATTCTGTGCGGCAGCGAGATACCATTGTCGGCGTTCTTCCAGTCTCTGCGTCGCACTGTCGATGATTTTTGACCCCGACGCAGGGTAAAAGTTTCCGTTTTTCGCATTGACGAACAACGGCTCGGCAAGTCCCAATTCCTGGGCCAAGTTGGCGATGCTGGACCCCAGTGCCGTTCCCGGACCGGTGCCTGCGCCATTGTTGTTATTGCCTTGGTAGGTATTCGAACGATAGACCATTTCATTGCCATTGGCTCCATTGAGCGCGACGGCATTTTCCAAGTTTGCGAAAACATTGTTCATAATCGTCGCGGCCGTGTTGGGACCGAGTGAAATCCCAGTCCCGATGGCCGCATCGAAAGAACCGTAAATCGTATTGTTGAGAATTCGCACAAACGGGATCGCGTCGGCCAAACCTTCGAGGCTGATACCGCCGCCCTGGTTGAATGCCAAGACGTTATTCGTGATGGCAATTCCCGGAATCAGCGGGCTGATGGAACGATAGTCTGCCTGCTGTCTGGCCACGGCCGTTGGGTTGTCGCCCGGCTCAATAACGATGGCGTAATCGGAAGAGTACGTGATACTGTTGCCGTAAATATTGAGTTGCCCCTTCTCGCGGACGGTATTGGTATCGCCCTTGCGGGAGATTAAGACCGAATCAATATACAAGCGCGAAGCGTTGGGATCGTTGAGGAAGTCGGCGATGCTTGTGGGTTGCCAGACGGCTTCGTCGCCGTTCATGAACCTTTTCACGAGTAATAATTCCACGTTATTGAATAGCAAATAGCCGTCACGGTTGAGGTCACGGCTGACCGTGACAGTATTACCGTTTCTGTCCTTGATTTCCAGAGCGTTGACCGTCGAGATGATCCTATTCATGTTTTCCGTGGTGATCATATTCCTAACCTGTTCGGTGTCGTAAACGGAATATGGAATAAACGGTATTGTAACAACAGTGCCGTCGATATTCAACATCGCTTCATAATTGATTTCGCCGGCGACGAGCAAAGAGTAGGACACCCCCGGAACATACAGACTGTGATGATTGATCACTTCGTCACCGTGATCACGTGAAATCGTGTTATAGGCGGGATCATTGGGATCGTAATTCGCCATGTCAAACGTGACACCGAAGAAGACATGCTTGATGAGCTTCGCGCCCGGTGTCAAATTCCGGAAGTCGGTTGCATTGAACAGGTCAACCTGGAAGTGTGAACGCGAGGAATCCTGCTGTTGGCTTCCCGTGGTGGCCGTGACCTTGAACAACCCGTCTCGGTACGCCTTGTTAATCGCATCCTTGATCTTGTTGGCCATGACGATGCTGGAATCACCGTCGGTAAACTCGATCTTGATGCCGTCGCCGGTACCGCCGCCGAACTTGGTGTTGATGAAAACGAACGTCAGCGTGTTGACGCCGTCGGAAATCGAGAAACGCTGGTTGTGCGCCACTTCGGCAGAGGAAGACGCGAAGAAGGAAATACCTTCCGACATCCGTTCATTGATGTCGAACAGATTCCACAGGTTGGCATTCGGTGCCCGGAGATAGGGGAATTCATACGTGGAATATTCCGTTCCGCGTCGGATTTCCAGTTGATAGGAACCCTGTCGGACGAAGGCTTCTTCCCCAAGAGTGAACTCAAAGTTGGTATTGGCCGGGGCGTTGGTGACCATTTCGCCGCGGCTGGCAAAACCGACAATGATATTGTCGATGAAAAACCCGCCGTAACTGTTGTCGAGTGACCTGTGGATCGGGGTATCCCAAGGATTCGTGGTAACATATCTGGACGAGAGGGCGTTGTTTATCGTCCCGTCCAAATAAGTTTGCGCTGCAAACGGTCCTGCAAAAGTGACATAATGATGATTGACAAGTGACAGTTGTATGGAATTTGTCAGGCTTGGCAGATCGGCTGTGAACATATTATCGTACGCCCTGCCGACAATACTTGACGTATCGAATCGCATGGTTCGTTCAAGTAAATTGTTGCCCGTGAAGAGGGACAACAAACCTCTCGGATCGCTGGAATTGAAGTTGATCGTCGATTGACCCGATTGTGCCATGACACGGTTAATGACACTGCCCGCGCTTTCGTTGGCATGGGCACCCACTTGCATCAGCAAGGGATTCAACTCAACCCTGGCTAGATCGGACGCACTGATTTTGAGCGTCTGGAGCAAGTTTGTCAAATGGATAGCCAATGCCGAGTCGGGATCAATGTCCGCAAGCGTTGTTTCGACAAAAACAATGGCGTTGAAGTTGTTGTTGATATCCGTGGAATAATAGACGATGTTGTTCAAAAGTACGTTCAATTGATCTAACGCATTGGCCGCAGCATGATCTTGGATGTCATCCAAAGCATCCGTGATGTCGTCAATCCCTGTCGGATACAAGGTGTCAAACGTGGTACTTTGGAGATTGACGATCAAGCCGGCGACTGCCGCACGCACGTCGTCAGAAGGCGTATTGACAAAAGTGTTGACGGTGTCTTCGATATAGGAGATGCCATTGGCAATCGAGTCTGTCGTCATGGTGTTCAACAGTTCCTGGACCGCGTCGAGTCGGGTTTGATCGATGCCATACATCTCAAGCTGAGCCTGCAACGTTTCGATGGCATCCCGGGGATTTTCGTTGATGTCAAGCCTGGCGAGGGCGGCGTCAAAGGCGTCCTGGATTTCCGCCGAATCATCATTATCCTGAATATTCGCCAATGTCACACGGTAATCGGCATTCGTTTGGGAATAATAGTCCTGCAAGATCGGATTCAAGACTGCCAGAACCATGCCGTGTTCGACCTGGTTGATTTCCAGGATGAGGTCTAAGAGAACTTGGATGGACATGTCCTGCGCACCGGTTTTGAGGCCTTGTAGCACATTCTCAACGAACTGAACGGATGTTCTGTAATTGATTCCCCTAAGCTCGGGAAGAGCGTTCTGGACATAAGTAATGGGATTCGCTGACGTATCGCCAACTTCATCATTGAGTCTGAGCAAGACATCATACGCTTGGGCTGCGATAATGACTTGGGCTAATTCGTCGATCAATTGCTGGTTGAAGGCCAGGTTCGTCATGAACGCGATACTGGCGGCCACTTCGGACCGCGTCATGTCCGCACGGAACGGAACCGGAACAGTCGATGCGGTCAACAGGGAATACACTTCAGCGGCACTCCCGGTCAACAGGGTTTCCAGCGTGCGATCTTGCGGACCACCATGCACAGTAAAGCTGTTCACGCTGCTCGTGAGGGAATCCGCGTTTTCAAAGCTGAGCAATTGGCCGGATGGGTTGCCATACAGATCAAGATAGCGTTTGACCATGACATTGAGCCCCGCCGTACCGTTGACCGCCGCGATGATCGTGTTCATCACCTGTTCGGCACTGTCATTCGGGTTGATGGTGATGGGGACGTCGGTACCGTTGATCGTCAGCGTCAGTGTGGAGCCGTAGGCACCGGGTGTCACCGGGACGTACAGACTGTAACCGTTGACAAACTCAAACCGTCTGCCATCGATCATGAAATAACTGTCGTCCAAAGTCACGGAATTGTTTCCGGGAATCGTTCCCGAACGACTGTCGAAAAGCAGATCGGGAGCGGGAGGCGTGATCAACGTCCCGCCCACGCTGGATGAGAGATTTCCCAAACCAATATCCCCGCCGGCAGTCGAAAAGACGAATTTCAAGCGAATGTCTTTCGCACCGGCAAACTGACTCAAATCGACCCGTGCCTGACGCCACAGATTGTCATCAACCATAACGTCGATTCCCCAGTTTTCCGTGTCCTTCCTGGTCCAGTTCGACCAGTTATACTGGGCATCGGTAGTACGATCCCAATAATCCATGAACCCTTCGGCATACCCATTGCCTATCGCAACGGAAACCCATTGGCCGCCATCGGCGGAAACGTAAACCGACGGCAGATCATTCGTATTGGGTGTGCTATCGGCCCAGTTGGTCAATATCCCATTGGTATCCGTGTCGCTCTTGTAGGAGAAATAGAGCGTCGGCTTGTCTTCCGGGGCGTATCCCGCAAGGCTGAACGAGTTACTCGTCAAGGAACCGTAAGCCCCGCCGGGAACGTTATACGTGTTGTAAAGTGCTTCATTGCCCGTGCCAAATCCATTGACTGTACTATAAGGTGTGGTATCAAGACCAAGTCGGGCATCCGAGTATTGAGTATCCCAAACGCTGGTGGCACTCAGGCTTTGTGGCCTTTCCAGACCGAAGTACCAACTTGCTCGTGCGTTGGCGGGATCATCTCTTTCATAACTGTCACCAAAGATGGTGTCGGTACGCACGAGACTCGGCGATTCCTGCCCCCGATCATTTTCCATGCTGGTCCGATGCCAGAGGTTGTAATCGACCGGGGAAAACGTGATCGAATTGGCACCGTACGGGACGGTCACGACATTCCTGCCGTCGGCGAAAATGTATTCGTATGTGATCGGGGCGTCGCTCCCCGGCTGCAAGAGCGACGGATTGAACGCTCGCATTTCACCGTTATTCGAAAGGACAAAGATCAGGTCACGATAGAGGGAGTTTTCGACATTTTTGGGACCGGACTGAATGGCAGTCAGGTTCAGTCCCGGACAGGTGCCGACCAGGGTCAGCGTCGGACCGGCACCGGGAACTTCCTCGACTCTGTTGCCAGGACTACTGGGACCAACGGTTGCCCAGCCAAAGGATGTTGGGCTGTTGATACGGAAAACGTTACCCATATCTGTCACGGCATAATAGTTTCCGTCATTCCCCTGAGTCAAGCCCTGGATGGTTTCACCCGGACTCAAGGGACTGTTGTCCGGTCTGAACTGCACCAAAGGAGTGACGTTAATCTGTTCTCGTTGGGCCACGGTGCCGTAAGCGGTGGTGCCATCCCACTGACGCGTAATTACCTGTCCGGTCGGACCGTGCAGGAACATCACGTTGCTTCCGAGCGACGTAACGTAGCCGATGGAAAGTGTAAATGCTTCGCTAGCTGCGCCGGTACGGGCAAATGTTGAGATGCCGGCGTAGAGATACGGATTGGATGTTGCCATTGCCTGAACAATGTAAGCCTGCCCCACCGTGTCCCAACCGGAACCATTATAGCGATAGGGTTGAATGTTCGTACTGACCCTGGAAACTTCCCCTGTCGGGTTGACTTGGTCAATTTCAACAAAGCTGGTACGATTATCACCGCCCGTAGCCGTTGTAAATGTGAAAAGCCTTCCGTCATAACGGAGTTCAATCGCGTTACTGTTGGGAAGATGATTCTGTCCCGGCCTGTTATAAGGACGATTGAGTGTCTGGTTGCCCGTAAAGGGATCAATCATGTAGAATGAGGAACCTGTTCCGACATACGTCACCACGTCACTCAGTTTGTATGCGTCCGGCGTTAGGACAAGACGTTGGGCCGCGTCGATTTCCGGTGCGTAATTCACGGTACTCTCGAGGACGTTGTCCACGTAGTCAACACGGTTAACGTACTGATCATAATACATTCCGTCCATATCCTGTCCCTGATCGACGCGTTCCTCGACGATTCGTTTGATGCTGTCAATCGGTTCAAGTCGGGTTTGCGCACTGCGCAGCACTTCGGCAAAGGTCGTGGCACTTGTCACCGCGACATAGTATTCTTGCGAATTTCCCCTGCCGGCGACCAGGTTGGCCGGACCGATGAACGGGTCATAAGCTCCGGCGGACCCTGCCGAAAGTTTTTCAATGGAGGTCGAAAGGTTCGGATCGTACTGATCGTCGGCCACGTTCGAGTCGTTGCCGATGTAGATCAGGCGGCCTCCCGAATCAAAAACCCAAAGCGTCAGGTCGGGACGAGTCAGACCGTCGGCATAGTCAATATCGAAAATCGCCGACCAGATATTGCCTTCCGTACCCATGCCGGGAATGTATTCGGTTCCGCGATAGTTGAGCGAGAATTTGTACCAATCGACCTGGTTGATGTTTGTCAGATAACCGGACACGCTGATCGTACCCTGACTGGAAGCAAGCAAGTTGCCCAAATCGCCGGCGGTGGCAAAGGAATTGCCGGCCGCGTCTTTGAACTCGGCCTGAAGCGGCGAACTCTGCGGGAAACCGTAGGCTTCAATTCCGTTGACGGCATAGCGAATATCGGCATACATCACGGCACAGCCGGGAATCTCAACGGTTTCCTGCAATCGCACCTGGAGCGTATAACTGCCGCTCGTGTTGGCCAGACAGGTCAAACCGGTGTCTTTGGCATCGAAATTCAGTTCGACGCCGTCCAGCGCGATGTAATGAAGGATGCTCGGATTGCCGTTGTTGTCGTAATCACCGTCATAGATGCTTGCAATTCGCGCCGTGACAAGATTCTGCCTGGCCTGGTTGATGGCATTGACGATGGCCTGCTGTTTGGCTTCCTCGGTATTGGCGACCCCCATCATCGGAACGATGTAATTCCCGGAGACCGGGTTACCGGCAAGGTAAGTCGCATCGGTGGCACCACGCGTAAAGTCGAAGATGAAGGAAAGTGCCGATGTTCCGTTGGAAATCGTGAAGGTTTTTCCGGCACTGGCTGTCTGGGTGACGTTCGTCACATCGGCCATACCCAGCGCACTTCGCACGCGGACGTAGTAAAGTTTTTCGCCTTCGCCGGGATTGCCTGGTGCGATAAATCGCAATCCGGGGTCTCGCTGGTTGATGGAAAAATTATCCAAACGGTGCCAGCGGTCTTTGTTCATCGTGAATGCCTTCGTGCCGTAATACGACTCGACTTCATTCAGACCGGTGGACGGATTCACCGTTGCACCATAGCCGCGTTCTTCCATAAAGGCATTGTCAGACCTGGCCAGCACGTTACCGTTTGCGTCAATCACTTCCAAAATCAGGTCAAGATCACGTGCCGTTTTATCGATGTCAAGCCAAATTTCCGTTCCGGGAGTCGCCATAAAGGAATAAACGTCGGCTTCGTTGGGTTTGTCGCTCCGTATCGAACCGAGAATCTCGTAACCAAGATGGTAAACATCGTCACCGGCCTTATCGCCGGTTGCAAGCCTGCCGAGGTATTGTGCATCGGCGGGCGTTCCGTTTCTGTCCACGGATTCGTTGGCACTCTTTTCCCATTCGGTGACGACCAGGACGTTTCGGTCATTGCTGTAACTGTCGAGCTTGATGCTGCGCCAATCGCCCGGTCGGGGTGGCGATATGATACTTCCGTTGTTGTTCGTATTATACATGACGCGACCTTTCAGGTCGCGTCCGGCTCCGACGGAATCGTCTTTCAGTGAAGTCAGGACGACGGGATACATCGGAACGCCGACAATTTGGAGGGACCCGCCGATGCGACCATCGTACTCGAAGGGAGTTCCCAGCGTTGTGAAGCCGGCATATTCCCCCAAAAGCTTGATGACAAGGCTCTGTTCCGGCGCACTCATCAATCGCAGGCCGCCTTTGGTGTGATAGTTGGGGATTTTGATTTCGTTATAGACAACATGCACAATGTCCGCGTCGTCCCAAATTCCGGCAACGGTCAAAACTTCGCCGCGAACCACCATGCCGTTGACGCTGTTGCCGGTAAAGCGATTTTCGCGTACAAGCGGTCCGTAGTTGTCGTTGAATTCACTGTAATTCGACACCGGACCGGTACTGCGTCCCCAGTCGATGACCGACGTATCGTTCAGCGCGTTGGCGTTGATGCTAATAACCGCAAGCGCGTTGGGATTGTCGGTCAGGCCGTTGGTGTTGTTGAAAAACTCATTGTTGACAATGATCGGTTGTGCGCCGCGAACAAAAATGACCGCCGGCGTTGCGGAACCGCGTCCGACTTGGCCGGACGAAATACCGGAGTTTCCACGCAATACACCGGAGTTATACTCGAAACGACTGTTCGCGATGCGCACATCCGCCTGGTGGATTTCAATCGCATTGAAGCCCGTGTTACCGCCTTCCGCCGCCGATGTCCCGCCGCCAAAGGCAATGACAACGTGGTCAAGACTGCCGGAGGAATCCGGGCCGAAGAAAATTCCCGACCAGTCGCCTTCCTTCGGAAGATAAATACGACCGGGATCAAGGCGGTTCGTTGAAGTGTTATAGGTTCCGCCCGCTCCGTAACGGGTATCGTTAAGAGACGTGATGACGATCGGGTGGGCTTCCGTTCCTTCGGCTAAAAACACACCGCCCATTTCCACTTCGATTCGCGTATTCAGAGCTTTGATGGTGACGCCCGGATCAACCATGAGGCGTCCGGCTGCATTGGCCTTGACCAATCCCGTGCCGCCGATTTCGAGTTCGATTCCGGTGCTGCTCAAGACAATGGCGTTTACGAAATCGGAATTCAGACCGGCTGTGATCTTGAACGGCTTGACCATCCGGTTGCCGCCGCTGGGGATATATTTGACGTAATTCGCGAGATAATCCGATGCGCTGAAACTGTTGATGATCGCAATCAGTTTTTGCATCACCGTGTCAACGGTGTCGGTCGAGGGGTTGATGTCAATTTGGACTCGTCCTTGTCGGACATAGCTGGTTGGATTCTCTCTGCCTGTAATGTCGTGGGTATAGTGAAATTCGAAGACCAGCGTGGTCGTTCCATCGGACAGCGAGAAGTATTCCCCGTCGGCAGGAACGCTGTTCAGGAGCAAATTGCCGTCGTACTTGACGTCGTTCAGGGCGTTGGCGTCGCTTTCATGGTACGCAAGATACTGTTCATAGGCCACGGACAGTGCCGGTGCCGTCACAGGCGTTGTATAGTATTCGCCGACCGTTCCCTGGATAATGATGTTTTCCTGCATGACATAAACGATGTCCGTTGCACTAAAACGGATGTTTCCGGTCACTTTCTGCGGAGTCGAACTGTTCGTCACCGCCCGCGCGCGAACAGCCAGGCCGTTGACCGAGTTGTCGGTGACGATGTTGCCGTAAACGTTCGGGCCGATACGTGCATAGTCCAACGTATAGATCGCATTTTCGTCGTGGTCCCAGGACTGGAAGCGTGTTTCCTCGAAGCTGGAGAGGTCGGCGGAAATGGCCGCATTGCGACTGTTGGTGATCGTATTGTAACTGACCGTCGCCTGCGACGCATTCAAATTGACCGGTGTGTAAACCCCCTGAAGCCCGGTCACGTCACCGCCGCCGAATCGCATGTCGGCGTGATTGATATAATTGAGGAAAATCCCCTGCGTTTCCAAAACTTCGCGCTGTTGCCTGCCCGACGAGGGATCAAAGGATGCGATAAATTCGTAGTCGAGGTCGTTGCGGATGGAAATGCCGCCCCAATTTCCCGGAGTCGGCACCGTATCAAGCGGATTGGTTCTGAAACCAATCGTCTGGTCGTAGTACGATGTAAAGATGACGCTGTGACCCGGCGTCCCAAGAACCTGAATGGAACTGCCGCTGCGATCGACATTCTGCGCAAAACTGCCGACGTTGATATTGGCATCCGAAAATTTGAGAACAGCATCTGCGTCAATCATCACGGTTACGCCGCGGGGCAAGTCGAAGGTTGCCCCGTCGGAGAGAACCCGGCTCCCATCCCTGCCGATTTCATAAGCGACATATTGATCCGGCGTTGTCGCGGTATGATTGGCTCCATTGTTGCCGACAATGCGAATGATGTCGCCTTCTTTGGCCGCACTCAGCGCGGCACTGATCGTATTGAAAGGCTTGCCGATCGTACCGTCGCCGCCTGTCGCTGCAACCTTATCAACATAAATCGTGTGCGACTGCGTCTGAACATTGAACCAGTAATTATAGTCGCCGCCCGGGGTTCCGTTATTGTCGCCGTCGAATTTGACGCCGGTGGCATCCACAAGACAGGTCGTGCTTCTCTCATCCTTGAAGGTCGTAATATCGTTCAGATCGACGCCGCCGGGGGTAAAGTTCAAACGCAATTCGTAATTACCGGAGGACTTGCCGCCTTCGCCGGTGCCTTCGATAACCGGATCATACTGGTCGTTCCCCGAGGCCGCGACGCCGATGTAATAGGTGCCGGGAGTCAGGTACATTTCCAGGAACGAGTCTTTGCCGAAATAATCGTCGTTTCTCGCGATCATTTCGTAGTAAACGGCGCCTCGTTCGTCCTTGACCTGGCGATAGAGCGTCAGCGTGGCATCCAGAAGCGAAGCGGCGTTTTCGCGTTGGGCGTAAATCTCCGCACTGAACATGCCGCGTTGTCCCGGTTCGATCACAAATTGATAGAGATCGATATCCGTGCTGTCGGGACGGTACATGTACTGCCCGTGCAAAATGTCGTAATCCCCCGGAAAGGTGCGCTCATCAATCGGCAAGCCATAGACATTGCCGACATTGTTATCGACAAGGCTGAGGGATTCAAGCGTTCCGTTGGCGTTCAACCTTGTCGCCCCCATGACCGTTCCGGCGGGAAGATCGGCGGTATGGCCGAATCCAAGCGTGTGACCGATGGCATGCATGGCCACGGTAAACCACGCACCGCCATAGACGTCATAGCCCCAGTTTTCGGCCTTGTCCATAATCGCCAAGTCGGCGTACCCCAAACTGAGAATACCTCCTGCCGCCGACGTATAGACAGGCTCAGATGAAAACTCTCTTTGCGCAACCCGGAGATCGCCGGTGGCGACCGTAATGCCTCTCGGATTGACCAAGTCGGTATCTTCAATGAATTCAATTCCCAGGTAACGGGAATAAATCTGGAATATCTGTCGGGCAAGGTTTTTCTGTGCCGCCGAGATTTCGTTGTTGTACGGTGCTCCGGTGCGATCGTCATAACCGAGTATGGTTTTGAAGTTGTAATAAATGATCGAAGGGCCGTCGGTTCTATCCATTAAGGAAGACAGCGTATCGGTTTTGTAATGGTTTTCCACGCCGAGATTATCAAACCAGATGGGCAGGTCGCGGTGGCCGGGTTCGTCACGCGCACCGGGATATTCGATCGGGTCATACTTCGGCGCAATTTGTCCGTGAATGACGAGACTTTGCGGGGCGGTGATCGTTGACGTTGTACTGAAATAACTCTTCAGGTCGAACGATGTGTGGAAAGCGTCACCCGGATCGGGGGAACCGGGGGTATTGAGGTTCAGGATGGAGGTTTGTGTTTCTTCGTAAAGTGTCCCGACCCGCAAACGACCGGCACTCGCGTTGCCGGCAAAACCGTTCAGTTTGTCGAGGTCATTCGCAAACGTAAGGACCATCTTGCCCGTAGCCGGAGTGTATTCGATTTTCGTCGGAATGTGAACAATGTCGTCCGACGAATCCGCCGTGTTGTTCGTGGCAATCAACTGGAACAATTTGAGATAGTTCGCATTCGATGCCGTCGTAATGGTGTATGTGCGGTTCATTGCTCCCGTTGCACTGGGATCAAAACCGGGGAAGTAGAGAGGATCGGCACCGTGATGCGCGTTGGCATCGGCATTGAAATAAAGTTCAATTTGATCGCGTGCCTGCGAGAGCTTACCGTCCGCTCCCCGTGTCATCGGTTGCGGAACGACAGATACGACTTTCGGTCCGAGATTCAGTTCAAAGACAACCGACTGGTCTTGTTCACCGTGGAAGACGTCGCCTGCAAGATTTTTGAGCGGTTGATCTCCGGTACCGATCAGACGAATTTCATATTTGTCGTCCGGCAACGGCTCCGCAAAACGGATGATCACTTCGTTACCGACAATACCGTCGTGAAGCGCTCCGTTGATCGGGAATGGCTCCACACCGACCACGGCGTCGATGATGTCTTTCCCATCGCCACGGCTGCCGTTCAGGCCGATCCAGCCGATACCGACGATGACGTCGTCCGCCGTACCAAGCCTTCCGTCCGCACCGGCACGAACGACTTGAATACCGGTCATCAGACTCTCCGGATCAAGACTCTGCCCTTCGTTAAAACGGAGCAACAGAGAATCCGGTGCGATGTGAAACACCTGATTGGTCGACGCCGGGTCGAAATACTGGCTTTCATCCTGGTTGATAAAAATCGCATTGAGCTCCGGGCTGTTGATACTCAACAGAATCCTGTCTTCAAACTGCTCTATTTGAAGCTGACGCTTCTGCGCACCTTTGTTTTTGAGGAATCCCAAGGAGGACAGACCTGAATTGTGTTTACGAAAAGTATTGCCGGAAAGACGACGAATGGAATCCCAAATTCGCATGGTTGATTCTCCTGAAAAATTTCTAAAAGGGCGACAAGCAGAAAGTCGATAACAATGGTTTTGATTGCCGTAGCAAAAACAGTCCTCTCATGGAGTCACAAGACGCTGTGAAGTAACAGTAATCGATGGGGAAACTGACAAATATGCAAAATTCAAGGCGATATACCTGGTTTTGCTAAAAAAAGGAAACTTGATTGAGTGACAAGCACTCTAACAAGGAAAAGTGGTTCGATGCAAAACAATGAAAACGAAAGACACCTATATACTTGATTAAAATTCGATAGTTGCAAAAAAGCAACACTCTATTTTTATTATTGCTAAAAATCTATTCTTTTTTTCATAACAGTCTTATGAAATTACCACTGTAATCAAACAAAAATTACAGAGAAACTATGACGGTCAGTGTTTGACGCACTTCTTTAGAAAAAGTTCCCATTATTTTTATTTTTCCCACATTTGAATGAATACAAATTCAATGGTCACTGTACAAGAATCTCTGTTTCGTTGTCGGAATTGTTGTTTCGCGTACAAGAATCTCTGTTTTGCGTACCGGAGTTGTTGTTTCGTGTGCCGGAATTAATGTTTCGCGTACAAGAATCACTGCTTTGTGTGTCGGAATTGTTGTTTCGCGTGCAAGAATCACTGTTTTGCGAGCCGGAGTTTTTGCTTCGCGTGCAAGAATCACTCTTTCGTGTGTCGGAATTGTTGTTTCACGTACAAGAATTATTGTTTTGAGTACCGGAGGCGTTGATTTCGTTACAAGAATTGTTGTTTTGAGTGCAAGAATCATTGTTTCGTTGTTTCGTATGGGATAAATCCGCGTTATCTGCGTGCTCAAACCCCGCCGCCCGTTTTTAGCTTCACCGCCAAAAAATCATTGCTCCCCGACCTGAAAGGTAAGCTATATTTTACTGAACGTTTATTCGGGATTGACAAGTGTACAGTATTGACAAAATAGTTATCAATATTGACAAAATAATCATCCATTTGCCGAATGTGACGATTTTTTGTGCCGGTGGCTTCGATTTTCCTCACTTCCGGCAAAAAATGGATGGTGCCGTGATATTCGCGTAACATATTTTGTTATTCGCGTAACATATTTTGTTATTCGCATAACATATTTTGTTATTCGCGTAACATATTTTGTTATTCGCATAACATATTTTGTTATTCGCATAACATATTTTGTTATTCGCGTAACATATTTTGTTCTTCACTT
>Ga0082212_10007100_pt1 | contig 14899 bp, 11 predicted proteins | sample TergutNt197P3_FD_71548 | JGI IMG/M metagenome (GOLD analysis project Ga0082212, IMG submission 71548) | Neocapritermes taracua P3 segment gut microbial communities from Petit-Saut dam, French Guiana - Nt197 P3 | ecosystem: Host-associated > Arthropoda: Insects > Digestive system > Gut ... | reverse complement strand
CTGGATACACCATGTTCCGAGGTAGTGTGAAGAGTACTGGCTACCCACTCCATTCGTCAGTTCCCCTTCACTTCCCCTCGTGTGCGTCACCGTGTGCCGTCACATTTCAACTGGACTCGACGCCAAGCCATCCCCTTAGCCTCAGCCCCAGTGCTTTACCGTTTGACGTTTTCGAACGGCATTCCTGAACGTGCCTGAATACCGTGGCCACAACATCTCAAGGACTCTGCTCCACGCAGTCTGTTGTTCTGAAATCCTAAGCTCAGTCATTGAATTCTCTCTTGAGCTACCTCGATTAATTTAAATTCCTCAAGCCATATTTACTGGGGTAACTTTTAATATTTCCTTTAAATATACACCATCCAACAGCTGGCAGATTTCATGAAATATTGGGTTCAGATTCTCCTTTCAGCATATTATTCTCAGACACCGTCTATATATTTCTGAACGTATTCGTTGCATACCTTACGCAGACTGTACTAACAATGTTGCACAATACATTACTACTGTACAAAAAATTATATTTCAGTAAGGATTAGAATAATCGAAAGTGAGGGGAATCACATGGCGGAAAAATCAAAGGGCGAAATTTTAAAAGAAAAATTGTTTTTTAAGCCTAAACAGGGCTTCGAAACTCTGAACGCGGACAAAATTAAAAAAGCTTATGATTTCTGCGAGGGGTATAAAAAATATCTTGACAACGGAAAAACTGAACGCGAGTCTGCAGCCGAAACGGTTAAGCTTCTTGAAGAACAGGGTTTTAAAATATACGAATTCGGGAAAAAATATAATTCAGGAGACGGAGTTTATATAAACAACGGCGGCAAATATATAATAGCGGCGCGTATCGGCGAAAAAACCGTTGACAACGGCGTGAATATAATCGCCTCGCATATAGATTCGCCCAGAATAGATTTAAAACAACGCCCGTTATATGAAGACAACGGCTTCGCGTTTTTTAAGACGCATTATTACGGCGGCATTAAAAAATATCAGTGGACGGCTATCCCGTTAGCCCTGCACGGCGTTATAATTAAAGCAGACGGCGAGCCGGTAAACGTTAAAATCGGCGAAGACGAAAACGACCCCGTTTTCTGCATAACGGATTTACTGCCTCACTTGGCTAAAGACCAATACGATAAAAAACTCTCCGACGCTTTCACGGGCGAGGGCTTGAATATATTAATCGGCAGCAGACAATTTACTGATGAAAAAGACAAAGAAAATACAGAGAAAATAACCGAGAGAATAAAATTAAATATATTAAATATGCTCAATAAAAAATACGGCATAGACGAGAGCGATTTTATCTCGGCCGAACTTTCGCTTGTGCCCGCGGCAAAGGCAAAAGACGTGGGATTTGACAGGAGCATGATAGGGGCTTACGGTCACGACGACAGGGTGTGCGCTTATCCTTCGGTTATTGCCGTTACAGAGTGCAAAAAGACTGACAAGACGGCAGTCGTTATTTTAGCTGACAAAGAAGAAATCGGCAGCGAGGGAAACACGTCTATGCAGTCTGATATTTTCAGACATTTTCTTGAGGATTTAGCTGAAAGTCAAAACGCAGGCAAAGCGCAGACGTTTATGAACTCAAAATGTTTGTCGGCTGACGTAAACGCAGGGTTTGACCCGAATTATCCCGACGTTTACGAAACAAAAAACGCCGCGTTCTTAAACTGCGGCGTGGTTCTTACTAAATATACGGGTTCAAGGGGAAAATCAGGTTCGTCGGACGCGAGCGCGGAATTCGTGAATTATGTCAGGAGAATATTCGACGAAAATAATATTTTATGGCAGACTGCCGAACTGGGCAAAGTTGACCAGGGGGGCGGGGGGACTGTCGCGTCATATATAGCTAATTTAAATATAAACGTCGTTGATTTGGGGGTTGGCATATTGTCTATGCACGCGCCGTTTGAAATAGCTTCAAAGATTGATATTTATATGCTTTACGAAGCGTGCAAAGCGTTTATCCTGCGCTGATTTTATAACGGGCGGACGGGGGCGTCCGCCCCTACAATTTTTCTATCTTTTGTTTGTAATCCTCGCACCGTTCAAACAGTATCTGGCATTTGCATATAATTTTATTCAGCGATTTGTTTATAAAGCGCAGAAATCCTGTCGGCTGCTGTTCGCCCGAAAAAAAATAATCGGCAAACCTGCTCAGTATTCCGTATTCTGTCTGATAAATCCACAGCAGAAGCGCGCTTTTTAAAAATAATCTTTCATATTTTCTTTTGATTTTTAAACTTGCTTTTCTTCCTGTTACCATTTTTACATTCTCCGACATTTCTTGAAAATTTTTCTATACACAAACACTATAATAAATATTATGCGATTTGTCAAGCAGATATTCATGAGAAAAAAGACTGGCGGTAAATTTTCTGTGAACTGAATTTTGATTTTTTGTAAAAACGCAAAATTCTACAATATTTATTATAATATAAATCCCTCAACGGATAATCTCCGGGCGGTGGCAAGGTCACCGCCCCGTTTCCGGAGAACTCCGCCGAGAGAAAAACAAAACAGCGAGTGTGTAAAACCACACTCACCGATAAAATCTTCCAAAAATCAAACGTAATGCAAATACACCTTGACATAAACGCACTTCATGATGTATAATAGCATTACGGGCTTTGGGGGGACTCCCCTTATGAGTTGGTGGTTACATGCACCTAACAAATACCGTAAAGTGTAGCTACCACTTTGCGGATTGCCCGCTTTTTTTATTAATCTCTCTGAAACAAACAGCCGACTTTTGTCTGTTCTGATAATATCTTAGCATATATTATCGAATTTGTCAACAGCAAAAATAAAAAGAACGCGAAAAATTTTTTCCGCGTTCGCTTGACATTTTTGTTTTTGCGTGATATAATAAAAACGGATAGTGAACCGTTGAACGGTTAGCTAATGATTGGGTAAATAAATTAACCGTACACCTTAGCTTCGGGGCGGTTAATTTACTTTTATTGCAGAAAAATACATCAGCATTAATACTGTTAGTATATAAATTAGCAACTTAAGTAAACCACGTATTTTCATGAACTCACCTCCTTTCGGAGACAAGCTAACCGTTACCACGACACTATCCAAATCATATTATAACATAAATTATACAATATTGTCAATAATTGCATAAAAAAAAGAACGCGAAAAATTTTTCCGCGTTCGCTTGACATTTTTGTTTTTGCGTGATATAATATTATTTATTGTTCAAACATGTGAATTTTTTGGAGGTTTAATATATTTTATGACTACTATTGAGATAATTTTTGGCGTGGTAATTTTGGTTTTCGCTTTGTTTCTTGTGATAGCGGTGCTTCTGCAGCACGGGAAAAGCCATCATCTGTCCGGGACAATCGCGGGCGGAGCCGAAACTTTTTTCGGCAAAGAAAAAGGCAGAACAATAGATAAAATACTTTCGACCGTTACGTCGGTAGTCGCAGTCGTTTTCGTAGTCGCCGTCGTTATCCTTTATATTCTGCAAACCTGATTTATTTTAATTAAATTTTAATTGCATTGCGTAGTAGGGACACCATATATGGTGTCCCTACAAAATTATTCTATCGTTTCAATATCGCCCATTGCTTCGACTGCGCCGTCCTCTTTCACGATTCCCGGGTGTTCTTCTTCACCTGAATCGGGTTCAAATATGTAAACCGTATTTTTAGTGAATATCTCGACAGCAAATCCTAATTTAAGATAAAATTCCATGTTTTCATAGCTTTCAAATCTTGTCGCCCTCAAAAATTCGTTCACTGTGTATATTTCTGTATATCCGTAAGGATTAATAATTTTGATTCTGTCTTTCGGCAGGTCAACTTCCACAGCTATGCCGTAATGCAGAGTCCATGAATCCTGTTCATCGCCGTCGTCTTCAGATTCAGTTTTTGCGGCGTAAGAAAATATAACGGGCATATTATCAGAAACAGAATCGTATATTTTTTCGAGCAGTTCGCTGTTCTTTATATTTTTATAGCGCGTGATTTTATAATCGGGGAACTGCTTTCTTATTTCGTTATAAAACCCGCCGTTTGTCGAAGTGGAAATCCTGCCGCCGTTTTCCTCGAATAAAATATCTTCCGTTATTATTTCGGCTTCTTCGTCCCCGAAATATTCAGACAGCATTTCTATGCACGCGTACCCGCAGCTTATTTTCTGCGATACCACGGGGACGCCGCTTATTTTTGCCGCTTTTCTGTATTTTACGTTGTGCGCCATAGAATTTACGTTGTCGTTTATCATAATATCGAGCATATTCTGTTTAATCAGCATTGCCGCAGTTATAACAAATCCTACTGAAAATATCACGCACAAGAAAATTACCGAAAATTTAAAAACTTTCACTTAAACAAATTCTCCTTATATTATTATATTTTACGCAATTATTTTATTACGACCGCCTGACGCGTCTTGTCTTCATAGGGTCCCATTTCGTGCCATCTCTGCAAAAACAGTTCCCTGTCGTAATCCACGATTCCGGTCGTGGGGTCGTACAGAGTGACCGTATCGTCTGAAAAATCCACAAGTACGGCGCAGTGCATCGGATTGGGCCATTTATATAATTTCCAGTTTGGCAAATGCCACGCGGTTGACCAGCTTACCGGGGCTAATCTCATAGTCATCCATATGATAACGGGAGTGCCTCCCGATATGTGATAAAAAAGCGTTTCGTCCGAACAGCCGCTTATATTAATAACGCTGAGTTTTAAATCGTAAGCGTCTATAACCGCCTGCGCGGTTCTTGCGAGCCCGGGCGCGAATATTCCGTAGCCCCTGCCCGAAGGGTCGCCTATGTAATAATCCGAGGGGTCTTCGGCTAAGAGAACCCCCTCGTAATAAACCGGAAGGGGCTTGCGCGGCAGATAGTTTTCCGCGATTTCCTGCGAAGTTATAAGCGGCAGATGGCGGCTCATAACCATAGCGAGCGAAACGACTTCGCAGCCGTTGGGCATATTATCTTTGTTCTGGTCTATGTATTTCATATTATATTTTTTAAAGATACGCAGGACGTTTTCGTCAGACACTGCTTTTGCCGTACCGCCCGGGCCGTACAGCCTCGCGTCAAGTTCGGCAAGAACGTCCGTGTCGTAAAACGCGGTCTGCAGAACGCCGGGCATATTTACGTCAAGTTTTGCGGCTTCAAAAAAATCATACGAATCGTATATCCTGTTTGCGCCGTAAAATAAAATCCCGGAAATAATAACGGCTATAATAAGCAAAAAGCTTACCGCCTGAAACACAAGCATTTTATTTTTCGCGTAGAGATAACGCGAATTCATTTTTTCCGGATTTTCCGCGGATTTAAATTCGCTTTTGCTTTTTTTGTCGGCTTCGTTTCTCATACGGAAATATTCTTCAAGTTTTATATCTTTTTTGTCAATTTTTGAACTTTCGTTATATTCTTCGTATTTTTTCTGATAATAATTGCCTTGTCTTGAGTTTTTTACGTTCTTTACATTTTTTTTCATTAATATTTCTCCGGATAATTCGTTTATATCTATAATATTATAATATATTTAGAGCGTCTTGTAAATAGAAAAAAGTAGTATTTTCTGAATTGTTTACATATACTATAATAAAGGAGGGGACTTTTAAAAAAATTTATGAACGGTGAAACTCTTGAAATTATTTTTCAGATAAGTATAATCGCGCTGTCGGCAATCGGAGGGTTATCCTGTATATATATATTAGGCTGTTTTATCTTTAAAAACAAAAGCAATTTATATATAAAAGGCAATACGTATCTTGTTCTTGACGTTGACGAAATAGGTGAAAAACTCGAATATTACGTGCGGAAAATCGAAAACGATATAGACAGCAGATATATTTACATAAGCAAAATCATATTATATTCAAAAATATTGGGCAAACCAGTAAAATCCGCGAACGAAACATATAAAATCTGCAAAATATTAACCGAAAGCTACAGCAATATTATATTTTTAAACGATTTTGCAATAGAAAACGACATACTTTCGTTTATATAGCCTATATAATAAATTAATATTCCCCCGACTTATCGTCGGGGGATTTTCTAAACTAATTTTTAGCGGCAGCAGAAATCTCTTTCTACTATTCTTTCCCGCCCGCAGCAGCATCTTCTTCTGCAATTATTATTAAAACCGCCTCCGAAAAAGCCGCAGAACCCGCAGCGCCTGCGTCTGCAGCAGCCTTCGTCGAATCTGTCAAACCTGCGGCAGCAATCGTCGTTCAAGGCTATGAAATCATAGTCGTCGTCCCTGTCGCGGTCTCTGTCCCTATCACCTTTGCAACACATAAAATATATACCTCACAAATTTGTTTATATAACCGCATATTATTATATTACGGCTATATTCTTATTATATGAAAAACAAATTTTCCATGTGAAGAATATAAAACGTAGGGACACCATATATGGTGTCCGGTGCCGGACGCGATATATCGCGTCCCTACAATTATCTTGCCTTTTCTTTATCTAAGATTTTCTTGAGATACTGACCTGTGTATGAAACGGGATTCTCTGCGATTTGTTCGGGTGTGCCCGTCGCGATAACCGAACCGCCGCCCGCTCCGCCCTCGGGTCCTAAATCTATTATATAATCCGCAGTTTTTATCATATCTAAATTATGCTCTATAACTATAACCGTATTTCCCGTGTTGACTAATTTTTGCAGCACTTCGATTAATTTTTCAACGTCGGCTATGTGCAGTCCGGTCGTGGGTTCGTCGAGAACGTAAATCGTTTTCCCCGTTGCGCGTTTTGACAGTTCAGTCGAGAGTTTCACTCTCTGGGCTTCTCCGCCTGATAAAGTCGTAGACGACTGACCTATTTTTATATATCCAAGCCCTACGTCGTTAAGCGTCTTTAACTTCCTGCTGAGAGCCGGAATATTCGCGAAAAATTCTACGCCTTCTTCGACCGTCATGTCAAGTATATCATATATATGCTTGCCCTTGTATTTTACTTCGAGCGTTTCTCTCGAATATCTCTTGCCCTTGCATACGTCGCATGTGACGTAAACGTCGGGCAGGAAGTGCATTTCGATTTTTATTACGCCGTCGCCCTCGCAGGCTTCGCAGCGTCCGCCTTTCATGTTAAAAGAAAACCTGTCGGGTTTGAATCCGCGCATTTTCGCGTCCTGCGTTTCCGCAAACAACATTCTGATATCCGCGAAAAGCCCCGTATAAGTCGCGGGATTTGAACGCGGCGTTCTGCCGATGGGCGACTGGTCTATCGCGATTATTTTATCTAAAGCTTCGACGCCCTCGATTCTGTCAAAATTCCTCGCTCTTGTGTAAGCTCCGTTTAACTCGTTTGCGAGCTTTTTATATAAGATTTCGTTAATCAGCGAAGATTTCCCAGACCCTGAAACTCCCGTAACGCAGACAAACAGCCCTAACGGAATCTCAGCGTCGATGTTTTTTAAATTATTTTCGTGAGCGTTAATAATTTTTATAAAATTGCCCGAGCCTTTGCGCCGTTCTTCGGGTTTCGGGGTTTTTATGCTTCTTCTGCCGCTTAAAAAATCGGCTGTCACTGATACGTTTTTCTTGATTTTTTTGATTTGCTCGACAGTGCCCTGAGCTACGATTTCGCCGCCGTTTATTCCGGCGAAAGGACCTAAGTCAACGATATAATCCGCTTCTTCCATAGTTTCTTCGTCATGTTCGACGACTATGACGGTGTTTCCAACGTCGCGTAAATGCTTTAAAGCTGTCACGAGTTTTGAATTGTCCCTCTGGTGCAGTCCAATCGAGGGTTCGTCGAGTATATATAACACGCCCATGAGCGACGAGCCGATTTGCGTGGCAAGCCTTATTCTTTGGCTTTCGCCGCCGGATAAAGTCCCGGCGCGGCGTTCAAGCGTAAGATAATCAAGCCCGACGCTTACGAGAAATCCGAGACGCTCGCGTATTTCTTTAACTATATCTTTTGCGATAACCGTGTCTTTCTGATTAAACGTGAGATTATCAAAAAGTTTTTTTGATTCGAGTATAGATAAAGCGCACATGTCATAAATATTCATGCTCTTGATTTTGACAGACAGCGATTCTCTCTTTAATCGTCTGCCTCCGCACGCAGGACAGTTCACGTCCTCCATGAGACTCTCGATTTCAGCTTTTACGCTGGAACTGCCGGTTTGCCTGTATCTTCTGGTTATCGTGTTGACGATTCCCTCATGCCTGAATTTAAATTTATGGCTGCCTTTTTTCGCCCAGTATTCTGTCGGGCCTGTCCCGTACAACAGGGCGTTAACCGCAGATTCTGAATATTCTTTTATAGGCATGTCGAGCGTGAACCCGTTTTCCGCTCCGACGGCTTCAAGCATTACTTCGCCGTATGTGTCGTTGTCCATAGTTTTAAACCCGTTCGCGACTATTGCGCCCTCGCGGAGCGAACGCGATTTGTCAAATAATAATTTTTCTATAGATAATTGCTGTTTTACCCCAAGCCCCGAACATTCGGGACACGCGCCGAACGGCGAGTTAAAAGAAAACATGCGCGGGGCAAGCTCGCCTATGCTTATGCCGTGTTCCTCGCACGCGTAATTCTGCGAGAAAACAAGTTCCCCGTCGGGATTCCCGGCGGAAGTTTCGGGTTTATCTAAAACCGATATGACAAGTATGCCGCCGGATAAATTACAGGCTGTCTCGACAGAATCTGTCAGGCGGCTTTTAATATCCTCCCGCATTACAAGACGGTCTACAAGAATTTCTATGCTGTGCTTTTTGTTTTTATCAAGGCTTATTTCTTCGGTCAAATCATATATGCTGCCGTTTACTCTGACACGAGCGAAGCCGCTTTTTTTCGCGTCCTCGAAAACTTTTTCGTGCGTTCCCTTTTTGCCTTTTATAACCGGGGACAAAACATAAAATTTACTGCCGTCTTCTATTTCGTCAAGAATCTGGTCGATAATCTGGTCTATTGTCTGCTGTTTTATAACGCGGTCGCAGACGGGGCAGTGCGGAACTCCGACTCTCGCGAACAGAAGCCTTAAATAATCGTAAATCTCTGTAATCGTGCCGATAGTCGAGCGCGGGTTGCGCGAAGTTGTTTTCTGGTCGATTGAAACGGACGGCGATAAACCCTCGATATAATCGACGTCGGGCTTGTCTAATTGTCCGAGAAACTGACGCGCATAAGACGACAAAGATTCGACGAATCTCCTGTGTCCCTCCGCGTAAATCGTGTCGAAAGCGAGCGAAGATTTGCCGGACCCCGAAAGTCCTGTAAAGACAATAAACTTGTCACGGGGAATCTGCAAATCTATATTTTTTAAGTTATGTACCCTTGCGCCTTTGATAGTGATATAATTTTTTGACGGTGCGAAACTTTTTTTATTTTGTTTTTCCGGCATGTTTTTTTATTCCTTATCGTTTGTAATAATTATCTATTATATCACAGATAATATGACAACAGCATGTCATATTAAACACGAACGCTTTTTAAATTTTTAATTTTCGCTGCCGTCCGGTTTTTGCGCGCCGTCGAATATAGCGTTCAGGCTTTCCGCGTCAGTATCGCCGGTATTTTCGGGCTCTTCGGGAACTTCGGCTGTTTCTGTTGCTTCAACAAGCTCTATAATATCTTCGGGTACTTCTGCCGGAATATCTGAAACTTCGGGTTCTGGCGGCTCGTGGATTTCTTCGGGCTGCGTTTCCGGATTTGGCGCGGCAAGCCTCGACACTTTTGACGGCGAGGTTTTTTTGATTTTCTCGAACGCGTCTTTCAGCATTTCCCCGACTTTGTCCCTTTCGTTTTCAGTAGAATAAGATTCTTCACGCATATCTTTTACGTCAACTTTTATATTTTCGTCCGAAGTAAGCATATACAGGGCTTTCGTATATCTGCGCGTCTGTCTTGTTTCGTTATACATGCCTTTGATATACTCGAGCTGCCTGTTTTTTAAATCCTCGTCGTGATAAAGATTCATGGCTTCCCTTATTGTATCGACGCGGTTGTTCAGAAAATATCTTAGAATAGAATCAGCCGCCCTGAGATTTTTATAATCTGCGGGGAGTATCGTAAAATCGTTGATTTGCTCGGATAAATTCTGATATACAGCCCCCAGTTCGTCAAGCTGCCTGCGGTATTCCTCGCGCCTCTGGTTTATCCTGATTCTTCTGTTGACTACTTTGCTCGCGAAAAACGTAAGCCTTGCGACGTTTATGGCGAGCCTTATAATAAATACCGCGAGAAATATATAAAACACGAAAATTATAACCCCCGCTATCGCCGCAGGGATATAGCCGAAAATCAGCCCTTCGTTTGGCCTGACGTTATATTCAGACAACGGCTTGACGACCGAATCAAAGCCGAGTTTCGAGAGAAATTCCCCGCCGTTGATAAAGCCCAGAACCGTTCCGTCTTTAAATATATTCACGTAATAAAAAAGCTCGTTGCCCGCCTGAGATAAATCGGGCATATCAAAAAAAGTGCCGCAGAAAAACATTGCGCCTGTTATAATAAACAAAAATATTTCAACGCCTATAAACGCGATGAGAAGATAAAAAACTTTCAGGGAAAATAATAAATCCCTGCCGACCGACTGCAGAAACGACGGCGAAGCGATTTTTTTATTCAGCTCGGCGGTTATGTCGCCTATCTTGTTTGAAACGCCCTGCTGCCTGCGGAGAAGCTCGTGCAATGCCGAAAGCTCGTGCTTTATGCCGTGGCACGACTTTTTGGCGCGGTTTATATATTCGTCTATTGCCCCGCACCTGCATTTTACCGGCATATAGAGATGATACGCATACGCGTCCTGTTCTGAAACCGACGTTCTTTCGATATACATTTCGCCTTTGCATGTTTCACATTCGCAGAGAATATATTCGTTGTTTTCCCCGAAATATATCAAAATTTATCCCTCCTGAATTTTGTTTTTAATAATTTTTATTCTATCATATTTTTTTAGAAATATCAATAGTTTTAATAGTTTTAACCGATATTTAATACAGAGTTAATAGAAGAATGTTATAAATATATTTATATATTAATGTTTAAAATCAGAAAATTATGTAATTTATTGCGATAATCTTTATTTATATATTTTTAGAAAAGAGTTTATTTGGTTTATGAACTATTACGAACTGTTAGAAATCTCGCCCTCAGCTTCGGTTGAAGTTATAAGAAACGCGTATAAAACTTTGGCTAAGAAATATCACCCCGACACATACAAGGGCGACGCGTCTTTTGCCGACGAAAAAATGAAGCTTTTAAACGAAGCCGTGTCAGTTCTCGAGGACGAGGTCAAAAGAAAAGAATATAATAAAATCAACGGCATTAATCCCCTGTCGCAGTCCGGCTATTCGGATTACGGCAGAAATAATATGCTGAACTTCGACGAAAACGGCGAGCCTATATTTTTTACGTATGATTCTGACGAAGCCGACGGCGATTATGACGGGCAAAACGCGGACGACGCGGCATATATGGCGATTATAGACGATTTTCTGAACGGAGGCAAGACCGATAAACCAAAAAAGAAAAAACCGCGGAGTTCAAAAAAGAAAGAATCTGCCGCAGGCGCAATTATTAATAATATTAGCGATATTGACGATATTTCTGAAATAGACGCTGTGGATTCCAATAACGGCGAAATAGAGTTCGGCTACGAAAATCTTCATGATTCAGAAGACGCGGAAAACTCCGAAGAAAGCTTTAAAACTTTTAATCTGGGCGGTAAATCGAGAGCAAAAAGCAAAGCAAAATCGTCGCCGCGTAAAAACAGGATTTATTATATAGTTCTTGCGTCTCTTATCGCGGCTGATATTTTTTTGGGTATTCTGGTTGTGCAGTCGGTTGACTGGAGCAATATAAAAAATATAATGTCCGGAGATTCTGAAAGTTCTGATTTAGACGGCGTAGACGAAGATGATTTCGGAATTGAAATCGACGGCGACCCCGGCGATTATGATTACGATTACGATTATGATTATGGAATTGAGCCGCCGACTAATCCCCTGACCCAACCCGCCACAGAACCTACTATTGCTACTATTGAACCAATCGAAGAAGAAACCATGGAATCTACGGCTGCTTCGGGCAATAACTCAGCGACGACGACCGCCGCTCCCACGTCCGCGCCGACGGAAGAACCGGGCGAGACAGAGCCTCCGGAGACTACGGCGGGCGAAGAAATAACGGCCGAGCCTGTAACTATAACAGAAACAAAAGAACCCGAACCCGTACCCACTCAGGAAATAACGATTAGCAAGACTGTTCCAAGCGATACAACCGAAGAACCGACAATTTTAAATACTACTTCAAATACTACTGAAACCGAGCCGGTATCTGAAACTGCCGAAACTACAGAACCGCCGCCGACTGAAACCGAAGCGGTTACGATTCCGTCGATTCCGTTTGATTATAATTAATAAAAATTTTAAGATATGCGCTTGCAATTTTTTTGCATGCGTGATATAATATAATAAATACAATGATGGAGACAGCGTAATATTAAAATATTTTTTTACAGAGAAACTGAAATTTGGTGAGATTCGGTTAGAAATTATATTATTGCATTTCACTCCGGAGTACGCAGGATAAACGAAAATAAAAATATTTTCAAGTAGTTCTGTGCGGGTTGAACTCCGTTATTTATGGTTTGAAACGAACAAAGTTCGTTTATTAAGTGTTTGCTTTTATTTAAATTTTAAATTTAAAAGTGAAAATTTGGGTGGTACCGCGAAGTCTGCTTCGTCCCATGTGCGTTACGCGTTATGGGAGGCTGCGGATTTTTATTTTTTTAGAGAGGAATTTTTTTAATTATGAAAAATGAATTATCGCAAATCTTAGACGAAGCGTCGCTTGAAATTAAAAGTCAGGGCGCGGACTTAGAACAACTCAGGATAAAATATCTCGGCAAAAAAGGCAGGCTCACGGATATTTTAAAAAAGCTCGGGACGTTATCAGCCGAAGAACGCCCAGTAATCGGAGCGTTCGCAAACGAGATTAAAACAAAAATCGAGGAGTTAATCTCGGAAAAACAAAAAGAGCTTGCAAATCTGAACGCCGGAAAAAAGCTCGCGGAAGAAAAAATAGACGTAACGCTTCCGGCAAAACAGCGGGAAATCGGCAAACGTCACCCCATTTCGCAGATTACGCTGAATCTTGAAGAAATATTTACCGGCATGGGATTCGACGTTGTAAAAGGTCCTGAAATCGAATACGCGTATTATAATTTCGACGCGCTCAACTCCCCGAAAAACCACCCGTCAAGAGATATTCAGGATACTTTTTATATCAGAAAAGACGAAAAAGAAATACGGGAAGACGATATTTTATTGAGATGCCACACGTCGAGCGTGCAAATCAGATATATGGAAAACAACAAGCCGCCAATCAGAATTATTTGTCCCGGCAGGGTTTTCAGACCGGACCACGATTCTTCGCACACGCCTGTATTTCATCAAGTCGAAGGGCTTGCCGTCGATAAAAATATAACGCTTATTGATTTAAAAGAAACGCTTGAAACAGTTTTTGCGGGATTATTCGGCGAGGGAGCGTCAATCAGACTGCGCCCGCATTATTTTCCGTTTACAGAGCCGTCCGTTGAGGTCGATTGCAAATGCTTTGTCTGTGCTGGGAACGACGAAAGCTGCCCGTTATGCAGGGGCGAAGGGTGGCTTGAAATGCTCGGCGCGGGAATGGTTCACCCGAAAGTGCTGGCGGGCTGCGGGATTGACCCTATGATTTACACGGGGTTCGCGTTCGGAATGGGACTTGAACGGCTGTCAATGGTCAAATACGGCATTGACGATATACGCAATTTATACGAGAACGATATAAGATTTTTGAGGCAGTTTTGATTTTAGGAGGATTTATATATGTTTGCAGATTTGCATATTCATTCGTGGTACTCGGACGGCACTCTTAGTCCCGAAGAAATTATTGAAAAGGCGAAAAGTCAGAATGTTACGCTGATTTCTATATGCGACCATGAGATGATTGACGCATATTCGGAGCTTGATAATTTATGCGCTGATAATAATATTAAGTTTATCAAAGGCGTTGAAGTCATCGCGGTTAAAGACGACAGAGAATATCATATACTTGCTTATAATTTTGATATGCGGAATAAACCTTTAAATGATTTATTCAGGTATAACCGCAGTATATTGTTAGACAAGGGAAGTAAATTAATCGAAAAAATATCAACGGATTATTCAAGCGCGTCAATGGAAGAATTCTTGAAATATGAACGCAACCGAAGAAACGGCGGCTGGGAGAGTATAGATTATCTCAAAAGCAAAGGGCTTGTTAAGAGTTGGACTGATTATGCTGATTTTGCCCGTAAATATCCGGTTGATTTAGAAAAAGATTTTTTACACGCCGAAGAAGTGATAAAAATTATTCACAATGCAGGAGGATACGCGGTTCTTGCCCACCCCGGCGACAGTTTATTACGAAAGCAAAATAATCTTGAATCATGTAAAAAATCTGCCGCTCAATTTTTAAATATGGGAATAGACGGCTTTGAATGTTACTATCCGTTGCATACAGATGAAGAAACAGAATTTCATGTAAAGTTCTGCTGTGAGCATGATTTGATAATAACTGCGGGGAGCGACGAACACGGCGGTTTTAACGGCGAAGAATATTATATCGGCGCGGTAAAAGTTAGAATTGAACAATTAAATTTAAAAAATATGATATGAAAGGGTTGAAATAAAAACATGAATATTTCTATTAAATGGCTGTCGGAATATTTCGCCGACGGCGATGGCGAACCAATAAATATAGACAAAAAAAGTATAAAAGATTATTGCGATAAAATGACGTATTCCGGCTCAAAAGTTGAAAGTTTCGAGATTTTGTTCGACGAACTGAAAAATATAGTCGTCGGGAAAATTATATCAGTCGAAAAACACCCCGACGCTGATAAATTATTTGTATGCTCTGTTGACG
>Ga0082212_10007099_pt1 | contig 14900 bp, 14 predicted proteins | sample TergutNt197P3_FD_71548 | JGI IMG/M metagenome (GOLD analysis project Ga0082212, IMG submission 71548) | Neocapritermes taracua P3 segment gut microbial communities from Petit-Saut dam, French Guiana - Nt197 P3 | ecosystem: Host-associated > Arthropoda: Insects > Digestive system > Gut ... | reverse complement strand
GCTTCAATTAGTTCAAACCGCCGCTTCCAGTAATCAGCGTTTTTCATAATTTCACCGCCTAATCATTGCACCATATTTGTTAAATCCCTATTATTCAGCGTTTTCCGGGTCATTTGTTACTAAATTGTTATTAATAGCCGAAAAAGCCGGGTTAAAAGTATCACCACCGTACTGCTTCATTGCTAATTCTTTTTCTTCCTGTTTCCGTTCCATTTCATTTTGTGCATCATCAACCCAAGGGTGATTCTGTACTAAGGTTTCATCAGAAAGAATTCCAACTGAATTCTGAATATTGGTAATAGTTTCAGATTCAGAAATTAGCATATCACGATTGAACCGGACTTCCACCGTTTCATTCTCAAAATCACCTTGACCAACATTAACCAAATGAAGATTGATGAAAAAAAGTAGCTGTTCAAAGGCTGCTTGATATTCGGTTTCCATTTCATTAGCATCAAGGTCAATATCGCTGTACATGCTCATGATATTTAATTGATTAGCGTTTCCGCCAAGGCGGTCATCCTTGGCATCATAACCCATAGCGTTTTCAATGATTGCCTTTTTGAAGATTTTAATGATTGCCTGATAGTTTTCAGCATTTACTTCAACTTGGAGTGTCCGCAAGTCACCCGCCGCACCGTCAACCGTTTTCAGCTTAACCGCCCCATATGTAGCAAGGTTCTTTCTGAATTCAGCAAGGTTTTCACCGTCATAATTAACAAGTAGAAGAATAGTATTCCTTGTATCTTCTTCCATGTTATTTTGAAAGTTCGACAAAATCAGGTTCAACCCATCTTGGAGCGTTTTTACGTTTCGGATCAATGGAATTTCTTCACTGTTGAACTTAAACGGAATCAGCGGGATTTGTGACCAGTTAAAAGCCTGTTCACCGTTTTCATCGGTAACGGTGAAGTATGGTTCATGGGGGATTTCATCAGGAACAAGGCGCGAGCTATCCAAAGTGAACCGGCTGATTCCTGTTTCATGGTAAACTTCAACCTTTTGCAAAACCTTTTCTTCTTTGCTCTCATACGCAATGACTTCATAAAAACGGATCGCATAATCTAAAACAGTGTGTTCTTCGTCTTTCCACCCGGCGATGATTTCATAAGGCTTCATCCGCTTGAAGACAAATTCACCCTTTTCATTGTAGAATAAAAATAACCAACCCAAACCACAATTCAATGAATCGTTTCCGACATTCTTGATTTGACGCAAAAAATTCTTATCAAAGAACCATGCTAAAAATTTTGAATACTGTTCATTTTCGGTTTTGAATGCTACCGGCTGGCCAAGCAAATAATTGACTTTCTGATTAACCATTTTTTTGTACTGATTGTCAACAATGCGGTTATTTGGCAAGTTATCAACCACGGCCAGTTTTCCATCTTCCCCGATCATAGTTCTTTTACGATTTAGGATGTCATGCTTTCCCCGGAAGTAATTTTCACCGTCAATCATGTCTTTTCGCCGTTTTGACACAAGAAAACGATTGATTTCATTGATAACAAATTCTTCATCAGTCAAGCGGTTCTTTGCGCTTTGCCTGATTAATTCATTCAGTTGGTCAGTCACAAAATTAAATCTAATCAAAGCCTTAAACCCCCTTTCTTTATGTCATAATAAAGCGCAAACCCTGAAAAATAAGGCTTACGCGGTCTTTTTGTTACTAAATTGTTACTGTTCAATCAAATGAGAAAATTTTTCCCTTAATTAAATCTTCCATGCCGTAACGCATTGCATCCATTAAGTGGTTGAAGTCACCAATGGGTTTATTTATCTTTTTTCCAAACTTATCTTGATCCCATGTGTAGTTAGATATTTCAGTTAAAAAATTAACACATTTGGGATGAATGATAATTTCAAAATCTTGAATATGATCAATGCCATTATTTACACTGTCTTTCCCTTTTCTCGCACCCTTGATATTTGAAATGCCAAGTTCTCGTAATCGGTCAATGCTTTTGGGTTCAGCAGAATCCGCTGTTATTTTTTCCTTTTTGAACCCCATACTAGTCAATTCGGCTGCAATAGCTTCATTTGACATACCCTCTTTGTACATTTCATCAAAAACAAATAATTTTTTCTCGCCAAGGTCAATCATTCCACAAAATAAAGATGATGGGTCATTTGTATACCCAAAGTCAAGACCAAACGCGCTTTTAATACCCTTGATTTTCTTTATTTCTTCAAGGTCAAACGCTTCTTCAATCCAGTTTTCAAATATAACACCTTCAACAATACCCCAATTCCCTAAGCCGGCAACATTATACCGGCGCGGATTTTTAACTCGCATTGTTTCAAAAACTTTTTTATCAGCGGAATCTAGCCATTCATTGCACTTGTAATTTGTAGTTTTCGCCAAAATATCGGGGTCAGGTTCAGCGTCAAAGAACCGCGCCTTTATCCAATGACGTTCATTCCAAGGATTGAACGTCATTGTAATTTGTTTGAATAATCCTTCTGCAACCTGACCCCTGATTGATTCATCAATCGTATCAAAGTCAGATTCTTTCATGATTTCATAGGCTTCTTCAATCCACATCCAACACAATGAACCGACATCAACGGTCATGGAAGTAACTTTCAATGGATCATCTAAGCCCCGGAAGTATATCTTTTGCCCGGTCTTTAAGTAGGTCATTTCAAGCGGGTTTTCGGTAATTTTCCATTTATGCGATACCTTCAAGCGATTAATCGCCCATTTTAGTTCGGTAAAGCATGAATCCTTGATCGTCCTGAAGGTCTTACGGATTACAAGGGTATTTGCTTCAGGGTTCGCCATCATATTGACGATATACCACAAGGCCGCTGTCTTGCTCTTTTTACTTGCCCGGCTGCCCTTCAAAATGCGGTAACGCCCTTTGAACCGCCAAAAATCTTTATAACCACCGCCAACAGCATCTTTCAGGGAAATGTTCAGATTTTGCATAAAATCATTACCCCATAATATGAAAAATCCCTGATTATCAGGAATTCAGCCTTGTTTTGTTACTAATCTGTTACTTAATCTTCAAGATCGTCATGGATAATGATATTAACATCACCTTCCAGTTTCATTTTATCATTGAAAATTCCAAGGTGCCGCCCCATTTGTTCAAGTGCCTTTCCTTTGTCGTACATCTTTATTTCGCGTTCGACAATATCGCCTTTATCAGTAGGAGTACACTTAACCTTGATTGATTGTATGGCGGCAGTATCATCGCGGTCGGCACCGTCATTAACAGTGGCATCGGCAGCATTAGCAACATCAGTAATATTTGCAAAACCGATTTTCGCTAACTCCATCAGAACCCGATCAGCAGAAATTCCGGTCCGGCGGCTTCTTTCAGCAAGTGCTTTGTCAATATTCGTGCGGATGTTAGGCTTTGTGAGGTTTTCAGCCCCTATTTCTTTCGCTGTATGTACTGAATACCCTGCCCGGATTGCCGCTTGTGTAGCGTTTAAGTCAATTAAGTATTCATCAACAAATCTTTTTTGCCTATTCGTCAAACTCATAACACAAGCCCCTTTCAAGGATATTTTTTCAGCTTAGTTATATCACACTTTGATAGTGGCTTTCAATGGTCAAAATTAAATTTTATTGCAAAATTTTTCAGACCCTTACCATGCAACCGAAAAACCCATCTAATATCTTTGTTTAAATCAAACGCGATTTGATCCCATTTTAGAAAATTTACATACCTTTTTTGCAAAATCGCAGTTGAATCATCATCAGGCATGGCTTGGATTCGCTCGTTTATTTCTCGTTTTAAATTTACAAGCTGATCAATCCTTTCTTGGATCGTATTTTCATAACCAACAATATTTGCAATAATTTCACCGATTCGGTCTTTTGTTCCGCTTGTCTGAACTCTTTCTTTTGATAAATCAGTTGCAGAAACAGACGTTGACAAAGCGCGTAACTGTTCAAGTTCCATTTGGTATGATTCAATCTTTGCATTTAATATAAAAGATTGCTGAAGATATTGTTTCGCTGTCATAATCTTAATATCCTTTCTTCAATAGTTTTCATTTTTAAGCCTCTCTTATTTTTTTAATTCTTGCTTTCAAAGCGGACATAACCACTTCATGGGTATGTGCCCGGTCACGTATTGCCGCTATAACATCCTCATCAACACCGCCTTGCACAACAAGATAATGGATGAAAACCTTGTCAAATTCACTGCCCTGCCGCCAAAGACGGCACTTGCCCTGGTCGTTAAGCTCGAAACTCCAGTTAAGCCCGAACCAAATAATGTGACGGCCCCCGGCTTGCAGGTTAAGCCCGTAAGCGCAAGAAGCGGGGTGTGCCAGCAATACATCGATCCGGCGGGCGTTCCAGTCTTCCTCATCTTGCGGGCCTGAATACACCCGGACTTTAAGTGTTGTCTTCTTAAGCCGGTCAACTATTCGTTCGAGATCGTGCTTGTAGCTGTAGAATGTCATCACCGGCTCATCGCCGATCTGTTCCAGCAACTCGCTATAGGCATCCAGCTTGCAGTCATGTACCTTGATTATCTGCTTTTCATCGCCGTATACCGCCCCGTTGCAGTATTGCAGCAGTTTCCCGGTAAGCACCGCCGCCCCCTGCGCGGTAATGGTTTCGTCCTCGACTTCAAGCAGCAGATCGCGTTCGAAACTGTCATATGCTTTCTTTGCCTTGTCATCAAGCACGACCGGCAGTTCATGCTCGATGCATTCCGGCAGCTCCAGGTAGTCCTCGGCTTTCATGCTCACGCAGATGTCGCCGATCGCTTCAAAAACCGCATCGTCCGCATCGCTTTTGGGCTTGTAGTCGGTGAAATGGCCGCCGTGGGTGTTGGCGATGAAATACCGCTCCCGGTACTGGCTGATCGTCCGGCCCAGCCGCTCCCCCTCGTCCAGCAGATACACCTGCGCCCAAAGGTCAATCAGGCCCTTGCTGGAAGGCGTCCCGGTAAGAAGGACCACTTTTTGGCAGAACCGGCGTATCAGCTTCAAGGCCTTGAAGCGTTTGCTCTGGTGGTTTTTGAAACTCGTTGACTCATCGCATACCACCATGTCGAAGGGCCAGGCCTGCTGGTAATATTCAACCAGCCACTGCACGTTTTCCCGGTTGATGACATAAACATCCGCCGGTGTGTTCAAAGCCCTGATCCGCTTTGGGGTGCTGCCGGTCACGGCCACGCACCTTAGCATTTTCAGGTGGTCCCACTTTGCCGCCTCTTTGCTCCATGTGGCTTCGGCAACCTTTTTGGGCGCAATGACAAGAACTTTTGCGATCTGCCAGTAATAATACCGCAGGATATTGACGGCGGTCAGCGTTATCGAAGTCTTGCCCAAGCCGGGACGGAGGAACAGCCCGACGGCGGGGTCTTGCAAAATGCGCTGGATGCAGTATGCCTGGTAGTTGTGCGGTTTATATTCCATTTCCCGTTACCTCGCTTATGAATAAATCAACTTCAATTTTTGTGTCAATCCTACGGACATCGAATCCGAAATCTTTTATTTTGCCGCATATATGCTCTTGAAGTTTCCGCAGTCGCCTCCCCGGTGCTTTTGTTTCGATGAAAAATATCCGGCCTTTTGGGAACAGTATGATCCTGTCTGGCACTCCATTTTGGCTGGGGGAAATGAATTTCAATGCCCACCCTCCCGATTTCTTCACTCGGTCCCGTAAATAGTTTTCAATTTCTTTTTCCGGCATTTTCAACCCTTTCTTTGAGGCGATAACATTCTCGCGCGTATATACATATCACATCAGGCGGATTAGGTGGTTTATATACTGCCTAACTGCCTATTTATATCCTCAATAGAAAAATAATGTTAGAATGTTACCCCTATATATAAAAGTCAGTATTTATGCGGTTTTCAGGGGTAACATTTGGGGTAACATTTGGGGTAACATTTGCGGTAACATTCTTTTTTGATTGTTACCTTTGGGGTAACATTAACTTTCTCAAAACTACCTATTTTTGCATTGTTACCCCGAATGTTACCCCAAATGTTACTCTGCTTTTGAAAATCCGCGTTGCGCTCCGTGGGGGCCGAATTTAAGGGTTCTGGCCGATCTTTGCCATCCTTCCAGACGGTCAATGACGTTATTAATCTCTCTGGCGATTCCCTTAGTCAGGTCTTTCGGAAGTCCGCCCAGTGCCTCACACCACACTTCGGCCGCACATATCCGATCCCGGGGTACGGTGGCAACGTTTCCTTGCTCTCCGCCACCCCAATACATCCGCCTCCGGTCAAGCTTCCAAGTTTCCCAGTCTTTCGGCACAGCTTTGTTAATAAAATCAATTGTTATACCTTCATAAGGTGAAGCTTCACGGTGTTCTTCCTGTTTGGCTCTTGCCATCATTTCAACTTCCTCCGCCAGATAAAGGGTTTCACCCATCCGCCAGTAAACAACTGCCTCCGCCCAAATCTGGTCTACCTCTGCCGGTAAATCGTTCCATACGCTTTTTATGACAGGTTGATCACCGGTAGTCACTGGCCAAAAACGGCGATTACCCGTGGTATCTTGTAGAAAGTCTTTTGTGTTAGTAGTGCCGAAGAATACGCACGGCCTCGGTAGCTCCTTAACATGCCTTCCATAGGCAGCCCGGAAGCGATCAGCGCGTAAACTCAAAAACTGCTTGATCCTCGCAACGTCTGTTCGCCTGAAAGCATCAAGCTCCGATACTTCCACGATCCACACACCTTGAAGCAGCTCCGATGCTTCTTTGCCCTCGAACGTGCGGATGCTGTCATTGAACCACCCCTTGCTTAAAATATCCAGCAAAGAGCTTTTGCCGATGCCCTGATGCCCCACGAGTATTGTCATATTGTCAAACTTGCATCCGGGCATCATTGCCCTTGCTACTGCCGCTACGCATCCCTTGCGCGCCACGGCGCGGTTATAAGGATTATCAGCAGCACCAAGATAATCAATGTACAATGTTTCAAGCCGGGGCATCCCATCCCAAGAAATCACTGATAAGTAGTCTTGCACTTCATTAAATGCGAATTTATTAGAATGAAGAGATAAGGCGGCATCTATCTTCCCATTGCCGGTAATCTTATGGCGCTTTTCCATGTACCAATAAAGTCCGCTGTTATCGTTATCATCCCACAGCCGCCGCTTTGCCCGAACATCCCACGGAAGCGCCCCCAGGACCTCGCCACGGCCGGCAAACATATTAAGGGCGAATTTGCCTTTTAGATTCGGATCATTTTCAAGGATGATGCACACGTTATCAATAGTGGCTTTCGGAAAAGCCGTCTGCGAATTGATGTCAAGCAGGTGCTCCCAATTACCGGGGACATTTTCATTCGTAGCAGTGATTCCGGCAAACTCTTTCTGCGCTTCGGCCGACCGTTCCTGATTGATGAGTACCAATACATCGGGTATTTTTGTAGCCATTTCAAGCATAGCGGAATAGGAGGGTAGACGGTTATTCGGAGTATTCGGCTGCGCTTCGTCATCCAGATCAGCGAATCGGTGCAGGCGCACAAGGTCGAAAGCGTTTACAAGTTTACCGCCGCAAGGGTCGGTTGAATGGTGGCTGAATAAGAATTTACCACTATCATAAAGAACGGCGCCGCCTGTCGTAGAGCCGCCCAGATACGTGTAACGGTCGGGCGCATTGTCAACCGGTTCATAGATTCCGGGTATTAGTTCATACATAGCGCGGAAGATATCATATGTACGGCAGAACGCACCCACGACACCTGTCTTGGCTTCGGGATCACCTTGTTTGACTGCAAGCTTTGTAAACGTCTGCATCCCTGGCAGTGACGGCCACAAAGATACATCCCGCCAATCGGAATATTGCGCAAGCAGGCCGTCAGCCGAAACGAAAGGCTTATCGGCGTAGTAATAAACATATTCGCTGTCAGAGCAACACGAGGGCCAATACATCAGCCGGGCGGCTTCAAATGTCGTTGGGTCGGCCATTTCAAGGGCGATATATTCAGCCATCTTCCGGGCGCATGGTTCATATTCGTCAGCCGTGACCGTCCGGTCGAAGGGGATCAGGACACGAAGACGCGGGGCCGCGCCGTGGTGCTTCCGGGTACTGTATACGCAATAACCAACGCCAAGTCCTTCTATACGCCGGATAACGTCATCAGTGCCACCGGCGGGGATGTTGTCAAGGTCAAGGGTAATGATATCCCTGCCGGTCACGTTATTGGCTTTACGGCGGGGGCCGCTAAAGGTTCCGCATACATAGCCGCCGACATCTTTCAATTCGTCTTGCTGCGCTTTTTTCATTGTCAGGTATTCATTTATGGTTTCCTTGCCCCGTGTCGGAATCCGGAGTTTTTCCCACATTTCGGAAAGCATCAGGCCCTGGGGTAGCCAGTTTGTTGACCGGCGATTGTTTCCGTATGATATTGTTATGCGCCTGTTATTTACCATCGTTTTTCCTATCCTCCCGGTCCCCCTCTATGCAAGGGGGGGGGCAATTAAATTTATTTGCCAAAACGCCGTTTTGTTACCGCGATTGGGAATTCCTCAATCTCGCTTGCCCAAAGGCAAAACCCCGGGCCGTGCAGCCTTTCCCATATAAGAGGGAACCCGCCTATGCCGTCAAACAAGCTCGCCATCGTAACATCGCCGCCACAGCACAGGCTTAATCTTTGTAAAACGTATACCCACGGCGGCAGGGCGATACTGTTTCCGATCGCTTTGTACCGCGCTGAATCACTGCTTTCTTTTTTACGCTTGCCGCCCGAATCTTCCCACGCACCGATATCTGTCCAGTAATCCGGGAAGCCCTGCAGCCGCTCGCATTCAAGAGGGGTAAGCCGCCTCACGACCCAATCCACGTTGACGCCAATTGTCGCTTGCCCGTTTGGACTACCAATAGATAGGCACGGCGATACGTTATCTGAGTGGATAGTGTCTTGCGTGATATGGAAAGCAGTCAACACTACTTGTTGATCGTGCATACAATTGAGGGTTCCGGATATTTCATTCAGTTTAAGGTCGTTTGATTGACCATTTCCGATTGTATAAGCCACCGCCGATGGTCCATTAGCAACAACGGGTGGTGTTCCACCATTTTCGGATATTTCGATATTATATTGTGCGTTCTTCCCCTGATTAAAAGCTGCTCTATCAATACTCATTAGCATCGGCACATTGCCCCCCCGGTCCCCATTCGGGCATTTAGGCTCTGAACCACATTGTCATCCGTTATACTGATCCGGCTGTCGTGCGGGTGGCTTTCTAATATGACGATGCCGCCTTGATTACAGCCCGGATTGCCCCCGCTAATGTCAAGCGTCCGCGCTGTTTGCGCTTCATATATAGCGCTGTGTGGGTTTTCCGATTTCATTGAATTACTTGCCATTGAAAATATACTGTAAGCGGTCACATCCCTTTCTAGTATTACGGCGGGGCGGTTATCCCGGATGCAATAAGCCCCGACTGCCGTTCCAGTGCTTCCCTGAGTTTCGGCGGCAGTATCTTCCCCCTGCGGTCGGCCCGGTTCAGTATCCCCAGGCAGGCTTTCGCGCTCAAAAAGTATTTCGGGTGCGGCGATTCCTCCAAAATCCGCGACAAGTGCGATTCTCTTGCGTCTCTGGGGGACGCCCCAAAACTGTGCATCGAGAACACGCCACGCAATGCTCCATCTTCCTTCCATGCCGGCAAGGCACCCTGCGTTTGGCCATCCGTGTTTAGGGATAGGAATAGGGGGGGCTTCCGGGTTGACGATCTTGATGGTTTCTTCAAGGACTGTTTGGAAATCTTTGCCTTTGTTGGAGCTGAATGCGCCGGGGACGTTTTCCCAGACCATGAATCGGGGCCTGATGTGAATGCCAGTTCTGCTTTGTTCAATATCTTTACACCTCATTTCTTTGATAACGCGTAGCTGTTCCATAAATAAGCCTGATCGTTCACCTGATAATCCGGCACCTTTGCCCGCTATGCTTAAATCTTGGCAGGGGGAACCGCCTATAATCACATTGACCGGTTCAACGGAAATTCCATTCAATTTTGTTATATCACCATAATGTTTCATGATAATCTCATTTCTTTTATTCTCGACCCCACGATAGTAGGATTGCACCATCCGCGTTGAAAGCGCCGCCAGCCCTCATCGGTTTCACCTTTTTCATTTTTCCATAGCATCGCAAAAGGGAAAAATCCGGCACGGACCGTATCAAATATTCTCTTTTCTGCTTTTTCAAAAGTATCACCCTCATATCCAATCAACACATAGCATGATAAAATGTTACTCTTTTCAGAAAATCCGACATCCTTAAATATCTTCCCCGCGCTTACAAGCGGTTCATAATCATCAGGCGTATCATAGGCACAGTAAAGCCTCTGTGTCTTGACGCTTTTCATTAATTCAGCTTGCCACGGCTTTAGCAGCCTTGCCTCAATGCCGCCGGAGAAGATAGGCCGTTCCGGTTGCCGTTTCAGCATTTCAATAACGGCGGTAAAATGTTCCTGTGAACTCATAAGAATGTTGTCGTCTAAAATGTTCCACCCGTCTTTTATTTCAAGTACGCGAAAACCTCCCTCCCTCTGCGGTACGCTGCAAAACCAACAGCCTCCGTGACAGCCCCGGCTCGTTATGGTGTAGCCTTTTTTCAGATAAAGCCCTGGTGTGAACTCATCACCCGGTTGATTAAACGCGGGGCCGCCCATTTTCACCGGCACACCCAGCACAGACCATTTTTTACAGAGTTCCTCGGCTTTCGGCAAATCATATGAAAACGCTACGCTTATATGTATTTCATCAATGACCGTGAAAGCAAGCCGATTAAAATCTTCTTTTGCCGGGGCCTTCGTGAATGCAAGTTCATCATCCGGGGTCGCTTTTGTCCGTCTTGGGAACACCCTAATTATTTTTTTTGGCATCTTGCTGTCCATTCCTTTATGCCTCCATGAGGTCGAAAAGATTAATTTGACCTGATTTTTCTTGCTGCTGGCGTTCAACTTCGTAATGATGTATAAAAATAGAGGCATCTAAAACCGAATCCTGCAAATTATCGCCGGTTATATGCCGGTTTTCTGAATGGCTGAAAACGGAATATCTGTTATCAATGGCTTTATTGATAGTAAACTTCACCCCATTGTGATTTACTGTTAAAATTTCCATCCGGTTAATCCTTTCTGAAAAATTCACCGATCCATCCATCGGCATCAAGAGGAAGGTCTATCGCCCACGGCATGGGGGCAGACATGATTCGGATAACCTCGCTGAGCGGAGGGAAAGCATCGGCGCTTTCGATGACTACTTCATCGTGGACATGGAAAACGATTCGGTGTCCCGCTTTATCCAGCCGTGTTATCGCCTCTGACAGGCAGTCGCGGGCAATGGCCTGGACCACGTTCTCCACCAATTTGCCGCCGTAAGTATCGATCCGCATCCATTTTTTAGTGGTCTGGTTCATTCCCATGTAATAAACAGAGGGTTTACCCCACTGATTCACTCCAATTTTAGGACCGGCATAATACAGTTTGCGGCCAGAGGGCAAGCGTATTGTCATGAAATCCAGGTTGTTGTGATAGTCAAATTCGCGGGAAAATATCAAAGGCCCCACACTTACGCTGCCACCCTCTGAAACAACTTTGACTGCTGCCTCTTCCATCCGATACCATAAATCACGGATGCGTTTGTTTGCTTTGCGCCAACGAAGCACTATATCCAGCAGCTCTTCATTGGCCAGTCCCATATCAAGCGCACCCATAGAAACCAGCGCGCCGGTGCTACCTTGATAACCAAGTGCCAATTCTGCAACCTTGCCCGTTTGTCTGAGTTCATATGCAGGGTTTCCTTTTGTGATTTTTTCGATAGGAACACCGAACATCTGGGATGCCGATGCTTCGTAAATTTTGCCATGGGTGCGGAACACGTCGAGCCGCCACTTTTCACCGGCCAGCCATGCCAGAACCCTGGCCTCGATCGCGGCGAAGTCAGCATCCATCAGGATACATCCGGGGGCAGATATGAGGCAGGTGCGGATAAGCTGTGACAGGGTATCGGCGATGCTTCCATATATAAGGCGCAAGGCATTAGTATGGTTGGAAATGACCAGTTCCCGGGCAAATGCCAGCGGCTTGACATAGGTACGCGGAAGATTTTGAACCTGAACCAAGCGCCCCGCCCATCTGCCGGTACGGTTTGCGCCATAGAATTGTAACAATCCCCGGACACGCCCATCACTGCATACGGCCGCTTCCACTGCATCAAATTTCTTTGTTGATGTCTTACAAAGCTCTTGTCTGATTTCAAGCATACGTGTGACCGTATCGCTGTTATCCTCGCGATCTAAGAGCTTTGAAACTGTTTCTTTATTGAGACTATGGATATCTTCATCTATTTCTTTTTCCAGCCACGAGGTCAGCTGTTTTATGCTGTTGGGATTTCTAAGGCCAGATATATTCATCGCCTCTTCAATCAATGCAGACCGCGTGTTATATCCCATATTAAGGGCAGCTTTAACAAGGGACATATCAACAGCCACACCACGGGCATTTATGCGGACATCTGTTTCCCATTCGCGTTGAATATAATCCGACATAGGGAACGCAGCGAGTTTATTTGCAACGGCCATTTCGGTAACAACATCTTGCGCGTTATATTCTTTAAACAAGTTCCATTTATCGGGATCATGATGCGGAAGGTTCCGGGTCCTATTGCCGTTTGCCTTTGTGGGGCGGCAGGGAACGCAAAAGTAACGGATCAGAGCTTTGCCGCTGTTGAGTTTTTGCTTATCGCTACTAAGCCCCAATGCTTTACCGATGGTTTCAAGGCTGCCGGGATAGCCGCAATAAAGGCCGTGAATCTTCGTGCAACGCCACTGCTCAATCGATAGGGTATATCCTAAATGCTTTGATAAACATCCCCACTCAAACATCGCATTGTAAGCACATTTGATATAGAAAGGATTGTTTATGGCCGTAATTAATTCCGGAAGGAGGGATTCGCCTATAGCAAGGTCGATAACGTACACCGGCCCGCCGTCTATTGAATATGCAAAAAGCAGTATTTGAAAATCGGGACTTTCAATATATTTGAACATTCCTGATTTTTTCAAATCAACGCTTGAATATGTTTCAATGTCAATACTTATTTGGGGCATACTTTCCTCCTAAAGTTTAAGATACCGGCGGGGAATCGAACCCCGCATAATCCTTTTCGTTACGGTATCGCGTGAAGATTTTTGATATCGCCCTAACACCAAAAACGGCTTATTATAGTGGCAACCCGGTCAAGGGGTTAATAGTTACGGCGGGTGCATAACCTTGTGGTGCCGGAGGGTATACCGGTTGACCCGGAGGCGGAAATGCGGGGGCGGCGGGTACATAGCCAGGCGGTGGTGGCGGTATCTGACCCTGAATGCCTCCTAGTGGCTGAACCACCGCATTTCCAACGGTCGCAAAATCGGAAGCCGCCGATGCGCTGCCGGAAAGGGCTTCGCCATCCCGCGTTTTCATGATATTGCCAAGGCCGCAGCCGATACCTTTATTGCCGCTGTTTGCATATCCGAAAAAGCGGATCGTTACTCGCCCATACATGCCACTGTAAATGTCGGACGGCGAAAGCTCGACATTGATATTGTCCATGCCTACGACTTGCGGCTTATTTTTTGACGATGCAGCTATAACCCAGTGGCCTTTGCATTCATCGCTGAACGGCTCACCGGAAAAGCGCACGCCGTCGCCGTCATAAATCGGCAATCCATTTTTTGGATATTCATATCCCTGGAATTTTGGTGTTCCAAGCATGGGCGGGTATGCACCGCCCCACGAGCTTGAATGGGCGGCTTGCATCGCGGCCTGCATGGAAGCATCAATGTCCGCTTTCGTGGCGGCATCGGTTTTAGGGATCAGCAGGGTTACGGAATACTTGGCTTCGCCGCCTTGTTCCGGGATTTTCGGCGTCAGCACCGACACATGGGACAGGCGGACTTCGCCGGTCAATACTTTTAATGGGTCATTTTGATACATTTGTTATCCTCCTAATTTGTTTTTGATTATTGATTCATAAGCGTTTATTACTTTGGTGCGGTGATTCATGTCTGATTTTTTGCGTAAACATAACCGAGGCCATTCGGTGAAAAAGCAACCTAGTTTTTCTATCGCCTCTTCATTTTCATAAGAGTAGATGTATATCAGCTTGAACATCTTGCGAATGTTATTTAAAGATGCCTCAGCAAAATAATTCGGCAGTTTCAAGCGAATACGGCAACGGTCACAGCTAATCTCTGCAATCGAAGTGTCCATAGTCAATTGAATGGCAGGGACTCCCCCCGGCCTTTTGCCTCTGCAAAATCAGACGCTGCCGAATTGTACGGTTCCCGCTTATCAGACAGGGGGGCAAGGGTGGGTTTACCGGGAGGTTTATAGATGAAGCGCCCAATTGTGTCCTCGAAAGGCTGTTTACCCATCAGCGTTTCAAGCTGTGTCAGTGTTTTTGGTTTGCGCTCATAAACCAGGGCCTCATCATAACCGGAAGCGATAACGGCAGCGATCGCCGCATCAACATCGCTGAATGTCCGGTTACTCCGGCCGGCAACGACTTTCCACCCGGCAATATCTTCACCTCTAAGAAGTGCAGCAAGGGCAAACTCTTCAAGGTCTTTGTACCACTGGACAAGGCTTTGCCCCCGGACAAGCAGACCGCCAATCTCGGCATGGGTAAGAATAGCTGCATCACTTATACCGACTCCCGCGTTATCAATTAGCATCAGGTTTTCCGAGGTTGGCAGCATCAAATCCTTGAAATCTTCAAGCGCGGTATTTGCATTAGCGCGCGCCCGGCATTGTGCTTTTCCCCGGCAGAAACGGCAGTGTTCGCCGGGAACAAATTCACCGAAACCGGCAAATGCTTTTTGCGCGATTGGCCTGATGCTTTCGCCCCATGCCATTAAGTCTTCCAAGGCAAGCGTCTCGGTTGTGATCCTGTCAGCTTCATTCATTGCCCGCGGCT
>Ga0082212_10007098_pt1 | contig 14902 bp, 18 predicted proteins | sample TergutNt197P3_FD_71548 | JGI IMG/M metagenome (GOLD analysis project Ga0082212, IMG submission 71548) | Neocapritermes taracua P3 segment gut microbial communities from Petit-Saut dam, French Guiana - Nt197 P3 | ecosystem: Host-associated > Arthropoda: Insects > Digestive system > Gut ... | reverse complement strand
AACGGCAGCTACACCAAACATGGATAAGCTTGCGCAGTCGGGCAGTTGCGGGCTTATGCAGACCGTGGCTCAGGGGATAACCCCAGGCAGTGCCCCCGGGCATCTGGGGCTTTTCGGGTATGATCCGCTTTCTTATACCATCGGGCGCGGTGTGCTTGAGGCGCTGGGCATGGATTTCCCTCTGCAGCACGGCGACATAGCCGCCCGCGGAAACTTCTGCACGCTTGATGCGCAGGGGCTGATATGCGACCGCCGCGCCGGACGTATCCTAACTGAGGAAAGCAGCAAACTGTGCTCTCTGCTTGACGGCATGGAGATTGACGGCATACAGGTTATTGTGCGCGCCGTAAAAGACCATAGGCTTGTGGTAATATTCCGCGGGGCAGGGCTGAGTGAAAAAATCAGCGATACGGACCCGCAGCTAACAGGTCTGCCGCCCAAGGAAGTGGTCGCCCTCGAGTCAGACGCCGGGCGCACGGCACAGGTAGTCAACGCTTTCCTCGCTGAGGCGAGAAAAAGATTGGCGCCGCACACTCCGGCCAACATGGTCCTGCTGCGCGGTTTCTCATGTCTGCCTTCCTTTCCGTCTTTTCCCGACATCTACAAAATGCGCAGCGCTGCCATTGCCGGCTATCCCATGTATCGCGGGCTGGCCAAAGTGGTGGGTATGGACGTGCTCAAGACCGGACTGACTCTAGCTGATGAGTTGGGCACCTTGGAACAAAATTATGAGGATTACGATTTCTTCTTTATACATGTGAAAGGCGCCGATGCTGCCGGGGAAGACGGCGACTTTGCGCGCAAGGTATCCGTGATTGAGGATGTGGACTGCCACCTGCCGCGCTTGTTGCAGCTTGAACCGGACGTATTGATTATCACTGGGGACCACTCAACGCCCGCGGTGCTTTCAGGTCACAGCTGGCATCCCGTGCCTTGCCTTCTGTCTTCCGCCCATTGCCGCCATGACAATATCACAGAATTCGGCGAATCATCCTGCCGCAACGGCGGGCTTGGGCATATTAACGCTACATCCTTAATGTGGCTGGCTATGGCAAATGGGTTGAAATTGACCAAATTCGGGGCGTAAATAATGCGAAATAAAATAATACCTCTACTTGTCACGCTTTTGACTCTAGCTGTTGTATTCGGTTCCGTCGCATGTGAGATTAAGCCGCTCAGGGTATATGGTATCGGCGCCACCTATGAAAGCTATGATTCCTCTATAAAGTTAAATAGCGTCGCATGCACAGAGTCAATCAATACCGACGAAACTCTTGTAAGCGCAGGGAACGGCAAAAAATTCCTGGTGCTAAATGTAACCATAAAAGCGAAGGAAGACCTTATACTTGAAAATGAAAGATTTATGGTTAATATATTGGATGTTGTTGCCGACGCGCAGTTATCCAAAGGATTGAATTACCAAACAGGTATTGACGGTGATATCACATTTATTGATTACGGTAGCGGCAATGTTGATTATTTGAGTAATTATGAGCTTGCAAGCGGTGATACCGTTACGTTCAAAGTTGTTTTTTTATTTGATGTTGTTGAAGACGCCACGTACTCCGTACAAGTACATAACGCATGCTTTACGGTCGACCTTAAGGTATTAGATGCCAAGTCATTGTTGGTACAGTGCCTAGATAGTTATGGAAAACCTATCATTAATGCTGAAATTACAGTTACTGGCATGACGAATCGAGAAATCGCTATGATTGCGAAGACCGATGCGGAGGGGAAATTTATCGTACGTGGCGTGAAAAACTCAAAAATTACGTTCATGATAGTTACGGAGACAATAACTTACAAACAAGAGAAGAATATCACGTCCGGTATGCTTGGCGGCAAAGAGTTGTTAGTTGTGGTCTTTGACATATGATTGATACGGCGAACGGCACACAGCACACAGCATTTCTTTAGTTCGGGGGATAGATAATGCTTCAGATTTGGTTGTTATAGTTACTGCAAGACGATAGCCATGAAAAATACATTCTCTGCTAATGTTGAACTTTTTGAACGAGAAAAGGGCTGGTACTACGTTTCTGTACCGACAGATTATAGTAGAGCGTTCGGACATCTCGCAGATCGCGGGCTCATTGCAATAACTGCTTACGTCACTTTTACCAAAAGGCGATGGTACGCATTTTATCGCATTTCCTGTTAAAGTGCGTGAAAAAGAAAGGCTATTTCGCGGCTTGGAAGTTATGGTGTCATTTGAAACAAGGACTAGAAAAGCCAAAATATGACATAATATGAAATTGAAACAAATGTTGGAATCTGCGTAGAACGAATAATATTCTAAAGGATGGTCAAATGCGCAAAGTGATGATTGCAGCCAATTGGAAAATGAATACCACACCAAGAGAGGCACAGACTCTGGTGAGCCAGCTCTTGCCTGCCTTAGATGGCATAACAGGGGTAGAAGTACTGCTGTGTCCGCCATTTATTTCCACAGTAGTGGTATCAGAACTTATCAAAAACAGCGGCGTACGGCTTGGTGCTCAAAACACATATTTTGAGGACAAGGGAGCTTTCACAGGCGAGATTTCACCTGCCATGCTGGCTGGTATGTGCCAGTATGTCTTGCTTGGGCATTCCGAGCGCCGCGGCCTATTCGGAGAAAGCAATCAGATTGTAAACCGCAAAATCAAGGCGGCCGCAAAGCATGCTCTTAATCCCGTGTTATGCGTAGGCGAGAGTTTGGAGGACAATGACGCAGGACGAACGGAAGACGTGCTGGGTGCGCAGTTGCGTCAGTCGCTTGAGGGCATAAGCATTGCCGAGGCGCGTGGGTTGGTTGTGGCTTATGAGCCTATATGGGCTATTGGCACGGGACGTGCCGCCGGCGGCGCGCAAGCCAATGTCACGATTGGTATGCTCAGGCGCACTCTTGCCGGCATTTTCGATGAGGCGACTGCTGCGTCGGTCCGTATTCTTTATGGCGGCAGTGCCAATGGCGCCAACATTGCCGAATTTGTGAGCCAGCCGGAAATTGATGGTGCACTGGTGGGTGGAGCGTCGCTCAAGGCGGATGAGTTCGTCAGTATGGTAAAGCAGGCATCAACTGCCAAAGGCTAACTCTTCCCGGAATAGTGCGTAATGCAGCGCGTCGTAACAATCGTAGGACCAACAGGGGTCGGCAAAAGCGCACTGGCGCTTAAGCTGGCAGGTGCTCTTAATGCTGAAATTATCAGCGCCGACAGCCGCCAGATTTATCGTTTGCTGGATATCGGCACGGCTAAGGCGACTAAGACCGAGCAGGAGCTGGTCCGGCATCACCTAATCGATATTGTTGCACCAGACAAGGATTTCAGCTTGGCACAATACCAGCAGTTGGCATATCAGGCTATAGATGACATAAATGCACGACATAAACTGCCGTTATTGGTCGGCGGAAGCGGACTATATGTATGGGCTGTGCTTGAGGGTTGGCAAATCCCGAAGGTAGCACCCGATGCAGAGCTGCGGCGCGAGCTTGAGGCGCGTGCTGCAAGCGGTGAGGCGGCGCAACTCTATGCCGAATTGCAGCAATTGGACAGCGAGGCGGCTGCGCGCATTGACCCGCGCAACGTAAGACGCGTCATACGCGCGCTTGAAATAGGACACCAGCCGCAAAAGAACGCCCCGCCGTCAAAGCTCGCGCCTTCTTTCGAGCAGCTGGTCATAGGGCTGACCTGTCCGCGTGATGCGCTTTACAGCCGCATTGACAAGCGTGTGGATATCATGTTGCAGCAGGGGCTGCCGGATGAGGTCAGTGGACTTTTGGGGCAGGGGTACCAGGCAGACCTCCCAGCCATGTCAGGCATTGGATACCGCCAGATGGTATCTTTTCTGAATGGCAAAGTTAGCCAAGAAGAGGCCGTGCAGCAAATAAAATTCGAGAGCCACAGGCTGGCGCGGCAGCAATATAACTGGTTCAGCCTAAAAAATGCTACAATACATTGGTTTGATGTCACAGAGGACTACTACGAGCGTGCGTTTGTGGCAGTCAGTGAATTTATAAAATAGTAAGGTTTTACAAATGCGTTTCACAAAACTACAGGGACTTGGCAACGATTTTGTGCTGCTGGACGGCAGGGGCAATGAGCGCGACTGGGCACAGTTGGCTGTCGCAATGTGCCGCCAGCACTTCGGGGTCGGCTCTGACGGATTGCTCGTATTGCAGACATCCGAGAAGGCTGATTTCCTCATGCGCATGTTCAACCCTGACGGGACGGAATCCGAGGCTTGCGGCAACGGATTGCGCTGTTTTGTACGCTATTTGGCAGACAATGTGGTAAAGGACGACACCAAAGAGCTCAAAATTGAAACATTGGCAGGCGTGCGCCAAACCAAGCTGATTGAGGACAGCGCTTTAATCCAAGTCGCCATGGGGCAGCCCGAGTTCAGTCTGTCGGCCATTCCGGTGGCAGCAGATGCCGGCTGCGGTAAAACGTTTGACATAATGACAGGCGATTGGCCGCTGGACGTGCACGGGCGCCGCTTAATGCTTAATTTTGTTTCCATGGGAAACCCGCACGCTGTGTATTTCACAGACGAGCCGGTGGGCAATTTCCCGCTTGAGGACGTCGGACTTATCGTGGCAACGCATCCCTTGTTTCCAAAAGGTGCCAATTTTGAGGTTGCACGCGCGCTAGACAGTCATAAAATTGAGGTGCGCGTATGGGAACGCGGAGCCGGGGAAACCCTTGCCTGCGGCAGTGGCGCCTGTGCTGTTGCCGTTGCCGCCCAACTCAGAGGATTATGCGCCGACAATGTGGAAATCCTACTCCCCGGAGGCAGTGCCTGCGTAGAGTGGAGTAAGGGCAAAGACGTTCTGCTTACCGGTCCGGCAGAGGTGGTTTTCAGCGGTGAATGGCCGGAATAACACGCTTACAAAGCATACAATAGGAGCATACATATGAAATTATCACAACGTTTGGATCAGCTGGCACCTTACCTTTTCGTAGAAATCAACAAAAAAATCGCTGAGAAACGCACCCGCGGGGAGGAGGTTATCAGCTTCGGCATAGGGGATCCGGACATTCCCACGCCGGACAATGTTATAGAGAAGCTGTGCAGTGCAGCACGCGAGCCGGCTAACCACCGCTACCCCGAAACAGAGGGGCTTCCTGCCCTGCGGCAGGCGATGGCAGCATGGTATCACAGGCGCTTCGGCGTGACACTTGATCCGAACAGTGAGGTGTTGCCTCTCATTGGCTCCAAGGAAGGCATCGGGCATATATCTTTCTGTCTGATTGATACGGGTGACGTGGCATTGGTGCCTGATCCGGCTTATCCGGTTTATTCCGTCAGCACCAAACTTGCCGGCGGGGAGCCGTACTATCTTCCGTTAAAGGAAGATAACGCCTTTTTGCCGGCTTTCGACGACATTCCGTCTGACATCTTGGCACGCTCAAAGGTGCTGTGGCTAAACTATCCCAACAACCCGACTGGTGCCACAGCCGACGTGGACTTCTTCAAACGCGCTGTCGAGTTTGCTGCCAAACACGACTTGGCCATCTGCCACGACAACCCATACTCCGAGGTTGCCTATGACGACTACAAGCCTGTAAGCTTCCTTCAGGCAGACGGGGCAAGAGGTGTTGGCATAGAATTCCACTCACTCTCCAAAAGCTATAACATGACCGGCTGGCGTATTGGAATGGCGGTTGGCAACGCCGGCATGATTGATGCATTGAAGAGGTTTAAATCGAACCTCGACTCCGGCATTCCGCAGGCTATTCAGCATGCTGCCATAGAGGCACTCAGCGGTCCGCAGGATGCCATCGCCGCCCATAACACTATTTATCAGCGCCGCCGCGACCTTGTAACAGACGTACTTAACGACATAGGATGCCATGTGTACACGCCCAAAGCCAGCCTATATGTTTGGGCCAAAGTGCCGCCGGGGCATACGTCGCTTGAGTTTTCCACGGACCTGCTTGAGCAGGTTGGCGTGCTGGTCATACCCGGCACGGGATACGGTCCAAGCGGCGAGGGTTTTGTAAGGCTGTCACTGACGCTGCATGATGCTGCGCTGGTAAAGGCTCTTTCCAAGCTGTCGTCATGGCAGGATAGCCATAACCGTTTTAAGTCTAAACGCTAAGAGGCACAACACTATATCCAAAACATTTTTCAATACCAAGGCTGCTGTTGAAAAAGCATTCCTTGTAGGTGTAGATACAGGCTCACGCGACGGCTGGACAGAGGAAGAGTCGCTGGAGGAGTTGGCGCAGCTGGCAAAAACGGCCGGATCCCAGGTATCAGGACGTTTGATTCAAAAGCTGGACATGCCGCATTACGTTACCTATTTGGGCAAAGGAAAACTGGATGAGTTGGTTCACAAGCGGCAGAGCGCCGACTGGGACCTGATAATTTTCGATGATGAACTCTCTCCAAGGCAGCAGACCGCGCTTGAGCATGTGCTAAAAATCAAAATCATTGACCGCGTGGCTTTGATTTTGGATATTTTTGCACGCCACGCGCATACGCGCGAAGGCAAGCTTCAGGTTGAGCTTGCGCAGCACCAGTATCTAATGCCGCGCCTGTCGGGGCAGTGGAGTCATCTGGAGCGTCTGGGAGGCGGTATCGGCACGCGCGGACCCGGTGAGTCACAGCTTGAGACGGACAAACGACTAATCCGCAATAAAATCAGCAAACTCAAAAAGGAACTGCGTGAGGTGCGCAAGCATCGCATGCTCTATCGCGACAAACGCCGCCGCAGCGGCATACCAATAGTAGCCCTTGTAGGTTATACCAACACCGGTAAAAGCACACTGCTCAATGCGCTAAGCCAGGCAGGCGTGCTGGCGGAGAATAAGCTTTTTGCCACACTTGATCCTACCACCAAGCGGCTGACTCTGCCTGACCTGAGCACAATATTGCTTTCTGATACCGTCGGTTTTATTCGCAAACTGCCTACCACACTGGTGGAAGCGTTCAGCGCAACGCTGGAGGAGTTGACCGAGGCCACCGTGCTGCTGCATGTCGTGGATATGACTTCACATAACGCTGCAGAACAGAATGCGGTTGTGGAGGGCATTTTAGGCGATTTAAAACTTGAGAACAAACCACGCCTGACTGTCCTGAATAAAATTGATATGCTGCTGGGGGAAAATGAAAGCTGGGATGAGGCGCAGGCACTGGAGTTTTTATCGGATATGGCAGGTGAAAACGACGACACCGTCCTGATATCAGCTGAAAAGAAATGGGGGCTGAAAAAGCTAACCCAAAAAATTAGTGAGCAGGTCGCCCAAGCCCTTAAAAGTGATGCGGAACAGCCTGTGCTGCCGCCGTAAAATTCTATTTGGATATGAAAATGATAAATAAGAACGAAATTCAAGAACAGATTGTTTGTGCCGTTGATGCCGTCAGAAGGACAAATCCTCTGGTCGGGTCTGTCACAAACTCGGTAACCATCAACTTTGTGGCAAATGCACAGCTTGCCGTCGGCGGCTCAGCTGCTATGGTGTATCTAGCTGATGAGGGGGAATTCCTGTCCGGTGTCGGTGGAGCTTTCTACATAAACATTGGCACTATCATTCCCCTCTACGAGCAGTCATTACCCCATATCGCAGGGAAACTGTACGAGTTCGGCAAGCCTTGGGTTTTGGACCCTGTAGCTGTCGGCATCGGGACGCTTAGAAGCTGCATACTGACGCAATTTAAGGCATATAAGCCCAGTATTATCCGCGGCAATGCATCGGAAATTATAGCGCTTGCTGGCTTGTGGGGGCTTGATAAAGCCACAAAGTCCAATGTCCGCGGCGTTGACTCAACCGACGCAGTCTCTTCTGCAAAAGCGTCGGCGATTGCGTTGGCTAAATGGACGGGCGGCGCTGTGGCTGTGTCTGGGGCGACCGATTTGGTCACAGACGGCTCAGTGGTGGTTTTCTCTCACGGTGGCTCGCATTACTTTGAGAAAATAACCGGCGCAGGCTGCTCGCTGGGCGGCGTAGCTGCCGTGTTTGCTGCGGTGGCAAACCCGTTTGTTGCAGCACTTAGCGCAAGCGCCATCTACAATTTGGCAGGGCAGCGCGCCGAACAAAAAGCCACAGGACCGGGAAGTTTTCAAAGCGAGTTTATCGACGAATTATATAAAGCGACACCTGAGGATGTTGCGAATAACCATTTTGAAATAGAGGAGATTTAGGCATGAACATATTGATCGCTGTTGCCATTGCACCAGTTGGCGTTGGAGAGGAGCTTTCACAAGATGTAGCGGAAGTCGTTCGGGTAATCCGCAACTCCGGACTGCCGAATCGGACCACCTCTATGTTTACCGAGATTGAAGGCGAATGGGACGATGTTATGCGGGTGGTAAAGGACGCAACATTTGTGCTGGCACAGAAAGGTATCCGCACAGAGGTCGTGCTGAAAGCCGACATTCGCCCCGGGTTTACCAATATGCTTGACATAAAGGTTGAGAAATTAAACAGTATTTTGGATGAAAAGCACTAAGAATATGCGTAATAGTTTTGATATTTCGGCATATTTTGTGGTCGGCCCCGAAAATACAAAGGGCAGACCCGTGGCACCGATAATCAAAGACGTTGTTGAGGCGGGGTTTACATGCATTCAAATCCGTTCCAAAACGGCGTCAGCACGTGAGCTGATTGCTCTGGTGCGGCAATCAGCCGATATTATTGCCGATGCCGGCAGATCCAACGAAGTCGCGCTGCTGGTTGATGACCGGCTTGATGTCGTTTTAGCTGCAAGAGAGCAGGGGCATAAAGTTGATGGAATCCACGTCGGGCAATCTGATATACCGGTTGAGGTATGCCGTAAGTATCTGGGAGATAACGCCGTTATAGGGTTGTCGGCTAAAACCACCGAGTTGTTTGACTACGTTAAAACAGCAGATGTTAGGCAAATTGACTACTTTGGAGCAGGGCCACTTCATGAAACGCCTACCAAACATGATTGCGGTGCAGGCGCAGATGGCAAAATACTCACCAGAAGCTTTGATGACATTGCCGAACTGACCAAACTCAGCCCAATTCCGGTTGTTGTGGGGGGCGGGGTCAAACTGGCAGATATTCCACAACTCGCCAGAACGGGCGTTGGGGGGTTCTTTGTGGTATCAGCTATATCCGAGGCCGACGAGCCCAAAGCAGAGGCTGGAAAACTAATTGAGACATGGAAAGCAAACAGCAAGAGACCTTAGGCTGTTATTTTATCGTCTTATGGAGTGTACCGCATCAAATATAACAACACTTGTTCAAAATGCCATCATGTATTATGCCAAGGTGAATTGGCACTTGATATTCTTTATGGATCTGGTTAAACAATGATAATTAACACGAATTTCGATTTTCAAGCAGAAGCTAATGGTCGCGCACAATCCGATACCCAGCCGCATAAATTAGCTTACAATCAAGACAGAGTTGCATTGGATTGGTATAGAGGAGATAAAGATTCCGATATAATGATAGTGTTATTGCTGAATATGAATCTGGTAAGGCGGCTTTAGTAACTAAAACCATACAAGAACTAAAGGTCATGGAAAATGGATAAATCGTTATCTTTTATGCCACAGGCATGGGATGATTATCTATTCTGGCAGACACAGGATAAAAAGACCTTAAAACGTGTTAACCAACTGCTGCAAGCTATTGTTCGAAACAGTATTTCAGGTATCGGAAAACCTGAGCCATTAAGAAATGATAAGGCCGGATACTGGAGCCGACGTATTGATGAGGCAAATCGAATTGTCTACAAGGAAACGGAAGTATCTATAGTAATTATTTCTTGTCGCCATCACTATCACGACTAAGACAAAAGAGCGATACAAACCTTATACACTAAAACGATACAAGCCAAAGAAATCGCTGTTAAATGACATAAAGTTGAAAAATCTCACGGCTAAATCAAAGGAAGCAAAGTATGAGCAAGGTATTACTGACAAATCTCGGTACAGGCAGCGGATACTACGTGATGATGTATCACAATAATGTGGCTGAGGCTATTTCTGATACGCGCTTTAAGCTATCGGATGCTATTACTGAGGCAACAAAGAAAGCGAAAGAGTTGGAAGCCGATAATGCACTTGTATGGGCGAATTTCAAAGCTGAGTGTGATATCACTGCAAAATTAGAGAAACCAGCCTTTGATGAAGAAAAGACAATGGATAGAATAATCGATAACCCGGACTTATGGTTAATTGCGGCAATAATGCAGGCAAAGAAAAATCAAAAAATCAGTGGCGAGTCTTCCTGAACGAAGTGCTAGTAACTTTGCACTAAAAATCGCACCAACTTATCATTCCATGACCCTCTTAACCAACTAGACCAACCAATTCTTCGTTTTAGTTATGTCAACGTTTTAGGCACAATTTTTGGTTCGCACAATATATATTATGTATAGTACCAAGCATGAGATTGACATAACGAAGCAAATAAGTGGGGTTGTTGCACTGGCTCAAAAATGGCGGCGCAAGCACAAAGAAATTTCAGAGTTGAGTTTTTTCAATCACGAACTTTCTCAAGAACCGCATTGATAAAAGAGCAGCGATTGAATGCACTAAACCTCGCAAAAAGTTGAACTTTATGTCGCGCAAATTATTTACTTATGTCGCATTCCATACTGGTTGCTCAAGTCATAACGAAATCTTTGCTAAGTGTAGACATGCCAAAAATTCTATGGTTTGACGGGAGCGGCGGATCTTCAAATACGGCTGTGTTTGTCCTGCAGATAGATGAGGCTCTGTAATCGAAATCTAGCCCCTTTGAACTTCCGGCGCGACTGATTCCATGGCATCTGTTGTGAAATCATACTTTTGGGGCTTCTTTTTTGTCTTAATAAACAAAAGATGGGTCGTGACACCAATGCCAATAATTCCCAAGAGAACATATATCCAAACAGTTCGTACAATGACCATAGATACAATAAGTCCTATCCAAAGGAACGTTATGCTTGCGACCTTAAGCGAAATGCTTATTCCCTGCTTCGTGTAATAATTTTCAATATATTGACCGAAAATGCGGTTTTTGCGCAACCAATTGTGGAATTTTTTACTACTGTAGGAAAAACACAAGGCTGCCAACAAAACAAATGGTGTGGTTGGCAAAACAGGAACGATTACACCCACAGTCCCAAGCCCTAAACAGAGAAAGCCTATTATTGTTAAAAGTATTCTTTTCATTAAGCTGTAAATTGGATAAAAATATCCACCTGATTTATGTCATCTAAAATTGAAAATCACTTTTTGATATTTGGAAGCGCCAAAAGATAAGTTTCAAGTTCTGCGAGTGTACCTTGGCGGTATGCCGAAATATCGACACCGGTTGGGTTTTCCAAGAAATCAGTTACCAGAAATGTCTCTGCGCCAAGTGCGCCAATGCCCATGTCATCCGTTGGGCTGTTGCCTGCCATAAGACATTGCTCCGGTTTCCTGTCAATTTGTGCCAACAACTCTTTGTAGTATTCCGGATTTGGTTTGCAGTACTTGCTGTTGGCGTAATGCGTAATATACTTGAAATCACAAGGCTCGAGTCCAACCCAATTCAACCGCGTCGTGACAGCGCATGCCGGAAAAAGAGGGTTCGTAGCCAGCACAACATCGTAACCATTAGCTGTCAGTGCCTCAACAAGACGCTTGGAAATATCATTTGGCTGCATTACCGACCTTACGTTTTCAAACTCATTTGTATAAAACAAATCACATGCAGCTTCAATTTTACGCCGTTCGCCTGCAGTCAATCCCAGATAACCAACAAAGCCATCCCAGAATTTTTGTGAGTTTAACATGCTTCCATCATTGGCTATCATAGCCTTGGTTCCCTCCAAAATGGCTTTGACTGATACTTCAGGGTCCATATCAAGCCTTGAGAATACCTTTTTAAGTTCTGCCATATAAACGCCAAGGAAAGCATTTTGTGAAAACTTTAGCAGTGTTCCGTCAAGGTCAAAGAAGATGGTATCTATCATGGTTTTTCCGTCAAGACTGCTGGTTAGGATGTCGCACTTAGAAAAAACAATACAACGATAGGCGCCGGAACAAGCATAATCGTATTAAATATGAGCCCCAATATGGCAAAAAGTTTTTTGCGGTTGGGTTGAACAATACCAATAATGCCTGTGGTGATACCTATCACCAATATCACAACTCCTATCATGCTAATAGCGCTTAGAACTTTAAAGGCATCCGGGTTGTAGCCAACATCATTACAGTTGTCCATACAACCCCCGGTGGTAATAATGATATTAATAAAAGAAACGCAGGCAATTACGCAAGAAACAATCCCTATTTTGGAATGCCGTAACACTACAGGTTCTGGTTGCAGGCTTGGCGTATAGGCTGTCGGTGCTATCGTTTCACGTGATGCAACGGATGATGCTGCAACGCGCGCTCCACACTGTATGCAGAAGTTTGAGCTACGGCTGTTCAGAGCCCCACAGTTGTAGCAGTAGAATTTCTCTTGAGGTAAGTCCATAGATTCAACCATATTATTCAAACAAACCCCAAAAACAGACCTAAACCTCTACCAGAGAAAAATCTTCACGCATCGTGTATGAGAGGCTTTCGACATCCCATAAAGCATGCGCAATTTGCTTCTCTCGCTTGGCATATGGTATACAGCGATACTCATTCATAATATTGCCGTCATTATGTAAACGGTCCATGATTAAATCATAATAAGGCTTGTGAATTTCCGAACTGATAAAGTTACGCACTCGTTTCCGCTACCACCAAGTAGTATTTGTACGGTGTCAGACTCATTTGTCGCCACTTTAATCAGCATTTCCACCAGTCACTTTCACATCACACCCGTCCTTATGTAAACAAGTCAGCAAAAGAAAAATGATGGTGGGCTCGGTAGGATTCGAACCTACGACCGAGCGGTTATGAGCCGCCTGCTCTAACCACTGAGCTACGAGCCCTTATCTGAATGGCTATTTATAATCTTGCGGAGTAATCGTTATTACCATCAGTTCATAGCTATCGTTACTCCTAATGACAAACTTAAAAGTAATCTCATAATCCCGTAGCTGCTTCAGGTCGCTGGAACTCTTAACAAAATTAATCATCTGCGGGGTCGTTTCTTCTTGTACTTGTGCGAGTGCAGATTGATCAAACTGATCATAGGCATAATTCACCATCGTATAATTGTATTGAAAAATTTTTCCGGGAAGTGCCATGCAATTGTCTAATCTTGTTTCAGAATCTATTGTCATCGGGCATTGGGCATTAATCTCGTCGGCAGCATCTCGCATAGATTTGTCGATGGAACTATCACTTGGAGTACACGCAAGCAGAAGACCGCTACACAAGAGCATTGTAGCAACAAAAGCCGACAAAAGTAACTTTTTCATTATTTGCCTCCTATCACATACTTAACAAAATGGAGCGGGAGACGGGATTCGAACCCGCGACGTTCTACTTGGAAGGCAGACACTCTACCGCTGAGTTACTCCCGCAAATCAAAAGCTATTTTACGGCTGTTGGGGGCTATTTGTCAAAGAGAAAATCAAAACGTTTACGCCAAGCAGGAATATTATGTCAAACAAACAATGCTTTCTGGTGTTCTTTGGGCTCAAACTCGCGCATATAAGCAAATACCTCATTCGTATCGCACATAATTCCATGCCGGCGGCATTCTGCGCGAAAGACAGATAAAAGACGGCTGTTATTCGTGCTGGTGCATGAATAGGCATTGCCAAAGCTCTGCATATATTTCTGCTTTATGTCAGGAAAGAGTTGTTCCAGCTTTGCATAGAAGTATTCCCTGTTGCCTTCGCGCATGGGAACACCAAATCCGAAACACAATATGCCGCGCACCCTAGCCTTGATGCAATAATCCAGCAACCCACGCAGGTTTTCCTCCGTGTCGTTTATGAAAGGCAAAATAGGACCAAGCCACACAACTGTTGGAATACCTGCCTCATACATAGCCTCAAGAACATGAAAGCGCTCAATAGTATTGCACACATTCGGCTCAAGTTTGCGGCATAAATCCTCGTCATAAGTCGTAAGCGTGACCTGCACAACACATTTTGCCCCGGCGTTGATTGCCTTTAGGAGAGCCATATCCCACAGAATACGGGATGATTTTGTTAGTATAGCCAACCCGAAGCCATGCTTTTGAATCACTGCAAGGCATTGCCTCGTAAGTTGCAACTTACTCTCGAGGTGAATATAAGGGTCGCACATATTAATTCGGAAGTAAACAGTAGCAATATATCAGTAAATATGCTATGATGAGGCATGGAAAAAACAGATTTACGCAAACTCAATAATGACGAACTGTATACGGTACGGAAACAGGTAGTACGTCTCAAAAAGATGCGATTTATTGGCAGTGCCATTGAAGAAATGACCGGAGTGAACCGGTATGCCATCAGTCGTATTTGGAGTACCTACCAAAAAGGGAGTATTGAAGCACTGAAACCCCAAATTAGCGGGAGGAAACAAGGCGATGGCATGCTTCTCTCCCCTGTACAGGAGAAAGAAGTCAAGCGTATTATCATTGACAGAACGCCTGAGCAGTATAAGATGCGCTTTATGCTGTGGACACGGCAGGCAATCAGCGGACTTGCCAAACAACTGTATGGGATAGACTTATCATTGCGCTGCGTTACCAATTACATGAAGCGCTGGGGATTTACCTGTCAAAGACCAACAAAGAAAGCCTACTTCTTGGATAACGTGAAGGTCAGCAGGTTTATGAAAGAGCAGTATCCTGCAATCAGCAGAAGGGCTAAACTGGAAAAAGCTGAAATCTTCTGGGGGGATGAAACCGGTATTGATAATCAGGAGCATTATCAGCGGGGGTTTGCACCGAAAGGTCAGCCTCCAGTCATTGGTATAGAGAGTAAGCGGGAACGGGTCAATATGATGAGTGCCATCAACAATTATGGCACCATACGCTTTATGATGTTTGACGACAATATGAACCAGCAGAGGCTCATAGAGTTCATG
>Ga0082212_10007097_pt1 | contig 14905 bp, 17 predicted proteins | sample TergutNt197P3_FD_71548 | JGI IMG/M metagenome (GOLD analysis project Ga0082212, IMG submission 71548) | Neocapritermes taracua P3 segment gut microbial communities from Petit-Saut dam, French Guiana - Nt197 P3 | ecosystem: Host-associated > Arthropoda: Insects > Digestive system > Gut ... | reverse complement strand
TCTCGTTGTCAACGACCGCACCGCCACCGTTTCGGGAATGGTCGCAACGGAGCGACAACGAAGTCTTGCCGAATCGATGCTCCGCTTCGAACCGGGAATCGATACCGTGCGGAATGAAATTACCGTTACCCCCTAAAAAACAGGGAGATTTCTATCGTTCATGCCAATCCGGCAACGGCTGGGAGCCTTTGCGCACGGCAAAAAAAATGCTAGAATGACGACATCATGGCGGAAAATAGATCGGAGCAGGAAAACCAGTACATTAAAAAGACTGCGCCATCCCTGGTTGAACGAGGTATTTCTAAAATAGAAGTATTACATAACGCCAAGAGAGTAGATAACGACGAGTTTTATACGAGATATGAAGACGTTGAGCAAGAACTTTCCATGTACAATAAAAATACCTGGAAGAACAAAGTCGTATTCTGCAACTGTGATGCTGTTGGTGATACTGAAAAAAATACATCTGCGTTTGCTCTCTATTTTTTGCGAAATTTCAAAGAACTTGCACTAAAAAAACTGATATGCACTTATTACGGCGGACAGGTCGACTTATTTAGTCAAGGACAGAAGGGGTATATTTTTACAAAAGATGGGTTCAAAGAAGGAAAAAAGATATTTCCTCCAAATTACACAGGTAGTTTTGACGATCCGTTGTCCTTGAAAATACTTCGTGAGAATGCCGATATTGTTTGCACCAATCCCCCCTTTTCAAGAGCGATAGATTATTGGAAAATTGTTATTGCCAGCGGTAAGAAGTTTTTGATTATCTCTAATATCGTAAATGCGATATCAACGGCGTATATTCCCTATTTTATGGCGAATAAAGTCTGGGCAGGATATAGCGAAGTGGATTGGTTCTTGACACCTACAAGAGAACAGACGAGGGCGGCAGGTTACTGGTTCACAAACATTCCGGTCCAAGTCAGACCCATGTCTAAACAATTAAAAATAATGCCGCTAAAAGAAATCCCTGAAAAATACAAAAGATATGATGATAATAAAATTTTATTGGTGGATAATTGTTATATCCCCAGTGATTACAAGAAACCTTTTGCTGTATCTGCCCGACCGATACTAAACGGTTTGCTGGAAAAAATGTACAAAATTGTGCATGATAAGCAATATGACCCACCAGTAAACGGTAAAACGTGTTTCAAAAGAGTGTTGGTTAAGAAAGTAGAAGAGAAAAATAATTCCCACAAGAAAAAAACATGTTAGAAACCTTTGAAAATTCCTTTCCCCAACGGGACTATTTGATCGAGATTGTTTGCCCGGAGTTTACGTCGGTCTGTCCGAAGACGGGGCAGCCGGACTTCGGTACGCTTACCTTTCAGTACGTTCCCGATAAACTTTGCGTGGAACTGAAAAGTTTGAAATTGTATTTGCAGCAATTTCGGAACCAGGGCATCTTTTACGAAGATATCACGAACCGAATTCTGGATGACTTGGTCAGTACGTTGCAACCGCGTCAGATGAAGTTGACGGCATCCTTCACGCCCCGCGGCGGGATTTCGACGACGGTGGTCGTTGAATGGAAAAAGGCATAAGACAAAGAGACCGCAACGCTTGTGCCGACTTCGTTGCGAAGTCCGACCGATCTACACGTTGTTTTTCTCGCAATTTTCGGTAAAATATATGGGTAATTCGTCGTTTGCCTGTTATTCTGAAAATGTATTGGTCAAAAACGTTAATCCCCACGATGAAAGAAACACCGGAAGGAGCAGAAATTCCTTCGCACGTCCTCATGCTCCGCGCCGGGCTCATTAGTCAAGTCATGGCGGGTGCCTATTCCTACTTGCCCCTCGGACTGCGTTCCCTCCACAAAGCGACCCAAATCGTTCGTGAAGAAATGAACAAAACCGGTGCCGTCGAACTGCTCTTGACCGCACTCTGTCCTGCTTCGCTGTACGAACAAACGAACCGCATCGACGTGTTCGGAAACGTCCTCATCAAAACCGATTTGCAAAGAGGTGGTAAAAAAATCCCCGTCGTTTTTTGTCCCACACACGAAGAAGAAGTTACCGATATTGTTGCCCGATTCATTTCCAGTTACCGGCAACTGCCGATCACGTTGTATCAAATTCAGACGAAGTTCCGAAACGAAGAACGTCCCCGATTCGGTGTGTTGCGAACCAGCGAATTCATCATGAAGGATGCGTACAGTTTTCACACGTCGGTGGAATCGCTTCATGTGACGTACAAAAAGATGTACAATGCGTACAGCAAAATTTTTAGCCGTTGCGGTTTGCCTTTTTTGGCAGTCGAAGCGGAGTCGGGTCCCATCGGCGGTGATGCCTCTCACGAATTTATGGTTCCCTCGCCGAACGGTGAAGACAAAATCGTCCACTGTGAAGATTGCGGTTATTCTGCCAATACCGAAAAGGCGGAAATCGGCGGCGGCGACAGAGTGCCCGATGCAAGCATACTCTTGAAAGACATGGCGGAACTCCATACACCGGATTCACACACCGTCGAGCAGGTCTGCAAATTTCTCAAGGTGAAGCCGACCCGGCTCATCAAAACGTTGATTTATCTTGCCGATGACAAACCCGTTGCCGTGTTGATCCGCGGCGATCACGAAGCGAACGAAAACAAAATTCGTAAGGCTCTCCAAGTACAAAAACTGGAACTGGCTGATCCGGCAACGATTGAGCGGATCACCGGCGCACCGGTCGGCTTTGCGGGTCCCATCGGATTGAAAGAACAGATTCCCCTTTACGCCGACTATACCATTATGGAATCGGTCAATGCTGTTACCGGGGCAAACAAGCACGAGAAGCACCATGTCAATGTTAATCCGCACCGTGATTTTACGCCGACAAAATTTGACGACTTACGCAACGCCGCTCATGACGATCCGTGTCCGCGCTGTGCAAGTAAATTGGCAGTCCAACCTGCTATTGAAGTCGGGCACGTTTTCAAACTCGGTACGAAGTATTCTGAATGTCTGGGTGCCAAGTTTTTAGATGACAACGAAACGCAGAAGACGATTCTGATGGGTTGCTACGGAATCGGCGTTAATCGAATTGTGGCGGGACTGATCGAAACGTCTTACGATGAATCGGGCATTATCTTTCCGGTCAATCTTGCGCCGTATGAAGTCGTGATTTGTCCGATGAAAATTGACGATGAGAATATAATGGCACTCGCCAAGACATTGCACGACGGTTTGGAAGCGCGCGGGATCGACTGTATTGTCGATGACCGCGATCAGCGGGCAGGGGTGAAGTTTAAGGATGCTGACTTGATCGGCTTTCCATTGCGTATCGTGATTGGCGAGAAGGGACTTGCCGAAGGAAAACTTGAAATCAAATGGCGATGGGATGAGAAATCAACCATGTTGCCGATTGACGAGGCGATTCCAACGATTGCGGTAACGCTTGATGAAGAGCGCGTAACCGGCAAACGATTTCGATCAAGTCGGGAGGGGCAGTAAAGTATTGTTTACCAATCTAACGATTACAGTTGCATCTGTCTGAGATATTCGTATAATGTACGAAAAAGGAGCGTAGAATATGACATTCGCCGTTACTACATCCCCACCTCTTCTGGAACCCAATGGCCGGAATGGCGGTCTATTTCCGACATCGCCTGAATTGACGGTTTCGCAAGCGGCAATGCTTCTCGGTGTATCAACATCCACCATGGATGGCTTACTTGTTCTTGGTGCAATCGAATACAGAGAGGACAGCGGTTTACGCCTGATTCGACGTGATGACTTGATCGAATATGAACAAGAGCGGAAGCGAATGCACGCTGGGTTGCTCGAAATTGTTCGTTTAGACGAAGAGATGGGATTGTACGATGATTAAAACTGTTCTCGATGCTTGTGTGCTCTTCGGTGCTCCATTGCGAGGTTGGCTTCTCAGCCTCGCAACTGATAAAGTGATTGCGCCGTTCTGGTCGCTGGAAATTCAAGACGAGTGGACACGCAGTTTACTACGCAAGCGTTCAGACCTGAAACGGGAGGATCTGGAAAGAACGTGCCGAAGAATGGATTTTCATTTTCCAAACGGTCTTGTTCACGGATACGAGTCAATGACACCAATGCTGAAGTTACCCGATCCGAACGATAGACATGTTCTTGCTGTTGCAATTCATGTGAAAGCGGAATATATCATCACTTTCAATATTGAGGATTTTCCACAAACAATTTTGCAACATTATGGGGTCGAAGCCATACCACCGGATGAACTCATTATGCGATTGATTCAGCAGACTGCTGAGCCAATTCTTCAAACAGCGAAGAAACATCGCTTGAGTCTCACTCGTCCACCGAAATCAGTCGATGAGTATCTTGCAACACTGGAAAGACAGAAGCTCCAGAAAACAGTTGCATTCCTACGAGAGCATAAAACTGAAATCTGAAAGTGGGTTCCCGCTCGCTGGTATTCGTGGCACGTTATCAAATATGACCAGAAAGTGGTATAATCCAACATCTTTGTTTTGTGGCAATTTTTTTTCTGTGGCTTATAGAGACCCGTTTCCGTTGGCTGTCTATGCGTTTCCGACTTCGGCGACGGCGGGGCGGCGGTACCCGGAGCCGCCACATCCCTATCGTGGTGCCTTTCAACGTGACAGGGACCGCATTATTCATTGCGCTGCTTTTCGCCGCCTCAGCGAAAAAATGCAGGTCTTTACCGCCGAATTCGGAAGTTATCACCGCACTCGACTGACACACACAATGGAAGTCGTCTGCATTGCCCGAACCATCGGCAGAGCATTGAGTCTCAACGAAGACCTCATCGAAGCCTCGGCACTGCTTCACGACATCGGTCATTCTCCGTTCGGTCATGCGGGAGAATCGGTTTTGAATCGATTACTTCAAGACTGCGGCGGTTTTGAGCACAATGCCCAGGCACTGCGAATCGTTGAAAAATTGGAGCGACGATACTCCGATTTTCCCGGTTTGAATCTGTCGAAGGAAATTTTGGAAGGACAAGCAAACAAAATTGACAAAACTATTTCACCGCTCCTTGAAATTCAAACGGTGGATATTGCCGACAGCATTGCTTACGACACGCATGATGTGGACGATGCCATGGAAATCGGACTGTTAAGAACGGAGCAACTGGTGTGCATTCCACTTTGGAAGCGGTCAGCACACAAAGTTCAGCAACGATGGGCAAATTTGAACGACACTGAATTTCGCCGGGCAGTTATTCATGATTTGCTCGAGACCCAAGTAAGCGATGTTTTACAAGCAACGATGCAGCGATTCAAAGTGAAAGAACCGACGACAATGTCGCCAGCAATCGCGCCGAGTACGGAAATTGCCGAACAAAAGCGGGAAATGGAACAGTTCCTCATGGAACATGTTTATCGTCATCCGAACGTGATGGTGTGCCGTCGCCGTGTTGCGGATTGGATTGCGACGATTCTCGAGTATTACATCACGCAACCGGAGCGTCTGCCGGAACGTTACGCCACGGTCATTCAACATGAGGGGGCAAAACGCGCCACCGCTGATTACGTTGCCGACCAGACCGACCGCTCAATCCGGTCGGAATTGCTGAAACTCAATCCGCGCCGAGTCGGATAGTACCGGATATCAATTTCATTTTGAAGTAATGCACGCCTAACAGACAGACTGCCATTCCCACATGCGGTATCGTGAGGGGATGCCCAATGCGTGCGAACGAGAGAATAGAGCCGCTTCTTGACTCCGCATTGAATACGGTATTCCTTACTGAGACTGGAACAATCTTGCCGAATTGCCGGGATTCGTCGATTGCGTTGAATTGCGAAGTAACTGATCCGAGCCGATGTGGTGCGGCGTTGCCGATAATGGCAAAAGTTGATGCTCCAACTCCGACGGTATCGGCAATAACTCGGTCAGCGGGGCAAGTGTCGATAATGGAGCCGACACTTGCGGTACAGGAACAGAAACTTCCGGCATAGAAGGCAACAGCGGCGTGAGCGGCGTTACTACCGGCGGCGGAGATGATTCCGGTTGCCGGACAAAAAATTCTTCAGGAGCCGCCGATTGTGAAAATGCAGGTTGTGGAGCCGTATAGGTCTGGACAGGTTGCGACTGGGGAAGCGGAGGCATATACGGTACTGCCGGCAGCAAACTCTGTTCATCTTTTTCCGTCGTTTGTGCAGTAAGACTCAATGTTTCGGCGGACGAATCCGTTGCATCACCTTTCGAACCATTCCACCAATTCGAGATGGCGCTCAAAAGCGAACCGGATCGGGCGAGTGTTTCTGTTGTCGTTTTCGTGTGCTCCAATTGGGCACGCATCTGTTGTACCGTTTCGGAACTCTGAACCAGAAATGTGTCAGGAGTCTGACCGGGCACCGCCTGATCGACTTTATTCTGGAACTGGGCAAGTTGAGAGTGAACGAATTCGTAACTGTCCTTCGGCACGAACACACTAATACCTGTTATCAGTTGAACGATGTGAAAACCTGTCGTGGAAGTGAAGACAATACCTCGACTTGTTTCGCTGACCATGACCGAAAAAAAAGTGATAATCATGCAGAGCAAAAGACCTTTGGTAAAACCGAGCACTCCGCCGAGCAGGCTATTCAGTTTTGCGAGATGCCAATGCTTAATCAGTTTTTCGAGAGCCGCATAAGCGAACCGAATGGCAATCAGTGTGATCACGAAGAGGATGCCCATCGCAAGCACCTGATTCCAGGGGGCTTCAACGGGAATCGTCGGAGCGATCAAACTGCCGAATCGGGAGGCGACCACCCAGCAGACGAAAAAAGAGGCGACGGAGACGATCTGCGAGACCATCCCTTTCCAGATGCCCCGCAGCGTCAACGCTACCAATACTGCCAGTACGATTAGATCAAATACGTTCATCGCCGGAAGGATACCAATTTTTCTGATATAAGGAAAGAGCAAAACAGGGATTTTAGCGGATTGTAGCATTGACTTTGCCGATATTAGGTGTAATGGGCAAAATGCCGCATCCACCGAGTGCGGAATTGACACGATGCGTGATTTTACTCAACATTATTGGCGAACGCTGACCAAGATGGATTTAGAACTGCTTTTGGCAGCCGCTCTATTTGAAGACACAGAGACGTTGGGCGATCTGACCAGCCTTGCTCTCATTCCTGAAACCGTACAAGGTTCGGCAACAATTATCGCCCGAACCGCCGGGGTTATGGCAGGAATTCCGATTGTCTCGCTCATCGTCTCCATGATTGACCCGAAACTCCTGTGGGAACCTGCTCTCGAAGACGCGGACAATCTCACTTGCGGAACCACCGTTGGTACGCTTCGGGGACCTGCCTGTAGTTTGCTCACGGCGGAGCGTCCGATTTTGAATTTTTTGAGCCGATTGTCAGGCATTGCCACATCGACCAGAAAGTATGTCGATGCAATACAGGGAACGAAAGCATCGATTTACGACACGCGTAAGACCATTCCCGGCTGGCGGCGGTTGGAAAAATATGCCGTGAGTTGCGGTGGCGGAAAGAATCACCGTACCGGTCTTTTCGATGCCGTTTTAATTAAGGATAACCATTTGGCACTTGGTCGGCAAGGGAGCAACCCCTTTTCACCGGCGGAAGCGGTCATTCGGGTAAAGGAATTTTTGCGGTTGCGTTTTGCCGATCTATCCAATGGTGCCAGCCCGATTGTGGAAATCGAAGTGGATACCTTGGAGCAGTTACGCGAAGTATTGCCTACCGAACCGGACATTGTGTTGCTCGACAATATGACTCCGTCGCAAATTACAGAAGCCGTACAAATTCGGAACTCGCTCAACCCCAACATACAGTTGGAAGCCTCCGGCGGCATTACCTTGAAGACAGTGCGAACCATTGCGGAGACCGGTGTGGAACGAATCAGTGCAGGAGCACTGACGCATTCAGCAGTCTCGCTGGACTTCGGACTTGACTGGGAATAATCGGAAAGCATGAATCGTAAAGCCAGAGAGCGGATACTCTCAAACGGGTGCTTGTTGCATTCGTTCTAAAGTGATAAAATTCAAGAAGCAAATGTGCTTTGCAAAAAAATTGCCATGACCCTTGCCGTTCCCACTTCTCACTCTTTTTTGGTGTCCGAGGAACAGTCTGTTGTTCTATTTCCGACTCAAGCCGAATTGACCGTTGCCCAAGCAGCGCAGATACTTGATATACCGGAAGGCGGTATCCTTGAAATGCTGAAAATTGGGATACTCGAATGCAGACAGGAAGGTTCTCAACGTTTGATAAATCGCGATAGATTGTTCGAGTACAAGCGGGACTATGAAAACGGAATGGTGGCACTTGACGAGATGACTCGATGGAATCAAGAAACGGGGCTATATGATGATTAATGCTGTCCTTGATGCCTGCGTTCTCTATCCTGCCCAATTGCGAGACTTTCTGCTTCGTCTTGCCAAAGCCAAATTGTTCCACCCATTTTGGTCGGAAGAAATATGCGATGAATGGACTCGCAGTTTATTGCAAAACCGCCCGGATTTGAAAAGGGAAAAATTGGAACGGACTCGCCACACAATGAATTTGCAGTTTCCCGACAGCCGTGTTCAGGGATACGAGTCAATTATGTCAACGCTCCAGTTGCCCGACCCAAATGACCGGCATGTTCTCGCTGTTGCCATTCATACAAAAGCAGAATATATCGTTACCTTCAATCTGGATGATTTTCCGAAATCTGTTTTGCAACTCTACGATATTGAAGCCGTATCACCCGACGAAATTGTGTGGCAATTGATTAGGGAAGTACCAACCCTCGTCCGCCAAGTGGTCAAGCGACATCGTTTGAGTCTTACACGTCCGTTTCTTCCGGCAAACGAATACATCACAATGCTGGGAAAACAGAGGTTTCCAAAAACGGTCGCTTTCCTGCGGGAACATGAAAACGACATCTGACGTTTGCGGTTCATAGCCCCTATTCATACCCCGAAATCGGAGTAAATTTAGGGTATGGCACACTTAACCGTTTCGACCACCAAGGAGTTGCACGGTCTCTGCCGTCGATTACAAGCGGCGGAAACGATTGCCTACGATACCGAATTCATCTCCGAAGGAAAGTATCAGCCGGAATTGTGCCTCATTCAAATTGCCTCCGAAGGACTGCTGGCGTTGGTCGATCCGCTGGACATTCCCGATTTGACCCCGCTCTGGCAACTCTTTTGCGACGGAAAACGAGAAATCATCGTTCATGCGTGCCGAAGCGAAATGGAGTTTTGCCATCGATGTATCGGTCGCATGCCGCCGCAGTTGTTCGACGTGCAAGTTGCCGCCGGGTTCGTGGGAAATGATTATCCGATGGGGTTCGGTACGCTCCTGCGGCAATTTCTGCAAGTTACGTTGCGGAAAACGGAAACGAGAACGACGTGGAATCAGCGACCGCTCTCACCGCTACAAATCAAATATGCGCTGGATGATGTTCGGTATCTCGAAGCCTTGCGCCGGGTTATCAAAGCGCAATTGACCGAACAAAAACGGCTGGATTGGTATTACGAAGAGATCGAAAGGGTTAAGCAGAACCTCCAATTTCATTTTGAAACGCCGCAATGGCAAGCGTTGCCGAAGATATCGAGTTTGCCGCCGCGCGAGTTGGCGATTCTTCGGGAACTTTGGTTTTGGCGGGAAGGATTAGCACAGCAGCGAAACATTCCGGCTTCGCGGATGCTCCGAGACGATTTGTTGGTCGAACTTTCCCGGCGGCAAACGAACGAGGGAAAACGCATTGCTGCACTGCGGGGAATGCAACGGCAAGACCTGACACGGATTCTGCCCGATATTGTTGCCGCCGTCAGTCGGGGATTGGAACTGCCGGAGCAGGAATTGCCTATTCCGCCGCTTCGGACATCGTATCCGCAATACTCGGTGCTGACACAGGTTTTGTATGCCGTGCTCGGTTCGATCTGCAAACGGAAGCAGATTGCTCCGCTTCTCGTCGGCAGTCCGAACGATATTCGGGAACTGATTGCTGCCGAATTGGGAACGTTGCCGGAGTCGGTTACACCGCGTCTGGCGACGGGCTGGCGCAACCACTTAATTGGAACGGTACTGTTCGATTTGCTCCACGGTCGCAAGACATTGCAAATCAATCACAACACTCCTGACGAACCGCTGATCGTGCGATAACGGAACATTCCCCAAGAGCGGGGGGCGTTAGCCCCCCGGTGATCTGCTCTCTAACGTTCGCGGCTCGTTTTGTGTCGCGGCTCGTTGTGCTCGCGGCTCGTTTGTGTTCGTTACACGAACGGATTGTACACACCGGGAACCGGCACCGTGCCTTCGTAGAAGCCGTCGGCATCGGGTTGCACCGGAGCAATCTGATCGAAACTGGTGATTTCGCCGCCAGGGAAGTAAGATCGTCCCTTTTCGACCAGTTCGTCCCACTTCACGACCTTACCACAGTAGGCTGCTTCACGACCGAGAACCGCCGTCATACAGGACATTGCAGCAGACCAACCCATGTGCATCGGCTTGTCTTCGCGGATCGCTTGGACTTGAAGGTCGTGTTCCCATTGGTATTCTCCCTTTGGCTTTCGTTCTGTGTTCCGCCAGATTTCCTTGCCGTCCAATCCTGCCAATCGTCCCGGTCTTCCGCTTCCGCCTGTACCGTACACGAACTCATCGACGATTCCCCAAGTGTTCGGAATGTGTCGGCACTGACTGTACATTCTGGCACCGTCTGCGTAGGAAAACTCGACAAAGAAATGATCCCACGCCTGACCGTGCCGATTAAATCTTTCCTTGTTTGTCTGATACCATCCGTCCCAAGCCGCCCGATCAGAGAAGGGGGGAGCCTGCCGCAGCAATGCTTCAGGACCGGCTTTGTGTGTCCGTCCACCCATCGCATTGGCTTCGGTGGGATGTCCCATCCGGTCTCCCTTGCTGTGAATCCAGTTGCCGATATCGAGGTTGTGAGCATGTTGTTCGGCAATGTTATCGCCGCAGAGCCAAACGAAATGATACCAGTTCCGCACTTGGAAATTCAATTCGCTTTCCCCTGCGTTTCTGCGATTTGTCCACGGGGTATTGCCGTTCCAGAAAACTCTGGTGTATTGAATGTCGCCGATCTTGCCCGCATGAATCTGCTCGACCCAATTATAGTAATCGGGGATTGCATGCCGCTGGAAGCCGACAAAGACTTTCAGGTTTTTCTCCTCTGCCATCTTGTTGGTTTCCATTGTGTGTCGGAAGCCGGGTGCATCGATGAAGATCGGCTTTTCCATGAAGACGTGGCAACCTTTTTCGACGGCGGCGCGGTAATGATACGGACGGAAGCCGGGGGGGGTCGCAAGCACGACTTGATCACCGGGGCTCAAACAGTCAATTGCCTTCTTATAGGCATCAAGTCCCCCAAAAACCCGGTCATCTGGGAGATCAACCCTGCCATTAAGGGGGTTGTCTGCATTTTCGGCATCTCTTCGGATTGCGCCGGCTTGATTTTTTGCACTTCCTTCAAAGGCATCGGCAACAGCAACGACCTTGCAATTGTCTTTGACCTGGACGCGATCTCTAATGGCACCTCTGCCGCGTCCGCCGCAGCCGATCAAGGCAAGTTTGATTTCATCGCTTCCTGCTGCGTGAGCAGATTGCGAAATAGTGAGTCCGCCAACCACGGCGGCACCGGTCGTGAGGACACTCGAAGTTTTCAGGAATTGACGACGTGAAGTTTTTTCGGACATCGGATTCTCTTTCTGTTAAGGGTGATAAAATATCCCAACAATGGAATGTGTTCCCATTGTACCAGGAGACAAAAACATTTTCAAGGGTCTTGAGAACCGTCAGCAGTATTCAAATTGCAACAACGATTTGATATTCGGCGAACCAATTTTTTCCCGACCTTTGAGTGCAAGCAGTTCCATGACGAAAGCCACACCCACGATCTCACCGCCGAGTTCTGTTACCAGTTGTCGGCAGGCTTCGATGGTTCCCCCCGTTGCCAATAAATCGTCCAGCAATAAAACACGGTTGCCCGGTTGAATCGCATCACTATGAATCTGAATGGTATTTGTTCCGTATTCCAAATCGTAAGATTTTGCGACGGTCGTGAAAGGCAATTTTCCCGGCTTGCGAACCGGAACGAGTCCGACTCCGAGTTCAATGGCAAGCGGCGCGGCAAAGATAAATCCCCTCGCCTCCGGGGCGGCAATGAGATCAATTTGTCCCCATTCTTTCACGGCATCGGCAAGTTGCCGGACTGTTTCCCGAAACGCTTCGGCATGTTGAATGAGGGTCGAAATATCGTAAAATAAGATGCCCGGCTTCGGAAAGCCCGGTATCGTCCGAATGTGCTCTGCAAGGTTGATCATAACTCGAAAAATGTGAAAAACAACGGCATGTATTGTAATCGAAAGAGGACGATTGTACAACCGGTTGTGAAAAACTCTTTCACGTTGTCCCGCCCGTCCCGAATGCGGTACAACTCCAATAAGCCGGGGCTTGACGTGCATGAGACCGCCGTTATAATTATTGCAGAATTTAGGGCAGATTAGGTTGACACTGCGGTACTATGATTCAGATGCAGACCAGATTGGATGTGGCGGATAACACAGGCGCAAAAGAACTGATGTGCGTTAAGGTTCTCGGCGGTACACGAAGACGTTTTGCCGGACTCGGCGATGTCGTTGTCTGCTCCGTAAAGTCTGTCATACCAGGCAGTAACGTCAAAAAAGGGTCGATTGTCAAAGCCGTAATCGTCCGCACTAAAAAGCCTGCCCGACGGGAAGACGGCAGTTATGTTCGGTTTGATTCCAATGCGGCGGTATTGATCGACAATAACCGCAATCCGGTTGGAACTCGTGTTTTCGGAGCAATTGCCCGCGAACTGCGAGGAAGAGAGAGTAAGAAAAAAGGAAAGGGCGGCGAAGAAGGTTTCGTCAAAATCATCAGCCTCGCCAGCGAAGTTGTATAACCAAAAAATGTAGCACCCCGCTTGCGTTTTAACCGCTTTAGCGCGGGAAAATTTGAAAATAACGAACATGCGTGTTAACAAAGACGATCAGGTAATAGTATTGTCCGGTTCGAGCCGGAACAAAAAAGAGACGAGCGACAAGCGGTATCGTGTCCTCACCGTGGATAAAGCGAACGGAAAGGTAACGGTCGAAGGAGTTAACGTCGTTCGTAAGGCGGTACGCCGGAGTCGACGAAATCCTCGCGGCGGAATGCTGTCGATGGAAATGCCGATTGCGATGTCCAACGTGCAAGTCGTGTGCCCCAAATGCAACCGTCCCACGAGAGTCGGTGCCCGCTTTGCCGAAGATGGTGCGAAGTACCGCATTTGCAAAAAATGCAACGCCGACATCAGCCAAATTTCACCGGCAAAAATCAAAAAATAATCAAACACAAGCCTAATGAGTTGCGTACAACGCCGCAACCGGAGATTAGAGTTTTATGACAGCACCAAGATTACAAACAAAATACAAAGAAACCATCGTTCCCGGTTTGAAGAAAAAACTCAAGCGGGAAAACATCATGTCGTTGCCGAAATTGCAGAAGATCGTCCTCAATATGGGGGTCGGCAGCAATCTGAGCGAAAAGAAGTACATGGAAGAAGCGGTCGATGTGCTGACGCAGATCACCGGTCAGAAACCTGTCGTTACCAAGGCGCGAAAGTCGATTGCGAACTTCAAACTTCGTGAAGGAATGAACGTCGGCTGTATGGTAACGCTTCGCGGTGCCCGAATGTACGAATTCATGGATCGGCTGATTTCCATCGTGTTGCCTCGTGTCCGCGACTTTCAGGGGGTCAATCCCAAAAGTTTCGATGGACGCGGCAACTACAACTTGGGAATTACCGAATTTCTTGTCTTTCCCGAATTGAATCCCGACAAGTATTCTCGAAGTCAGGGACTTAACGTTACATTCACCATCAAGGGGGATAGCGACGACGAGTCCCGCGAATTGCTCCGCGAGTTCGGTATGCCGTTCCGTGCCGATGCCCCGCCGAAAAAGAAAAAATCGAGATAATTGGATTTTTTCACCCTGTTTCCGGCATGAAGGTCGGAAATACGATACCTGTTTCCGGGGTGTACTCGCCGAGGACCTGCGAAATGTGCAGTTCGCAATTCTTTGCACCGATGGCGTACATTGCATCGACCAGTTTTCGGGAGCAGGACGGCACAAGCCAAACCGGCGAACAACCACGATGGAAGTTTAACTCGCCACGTACCAGTGCCGCTGCGCTCAACTCGTCGCGTGCCAAACCGGGACCGAGCATATTACTGCCGGGATCATTCACCGAAGCGAGATAACCGCCAAGTTCGCCGTTTGGTCCTACCAAAACGCTCATGTGCCAGATGCCGCCGTCATTGCGCAGGAAAAAATGATAATCTTTTTCCCGCTCAATGGAGGACAGTTCTTTTTCAAGAGCAACGATTTGCGGAATATCTTCGGAAGTCGCATCCCGGAACGTCCAGCCGAGCGGAGAGGCAACGTCAAAACCCTCTTCGGGAACGTTCACCGTCATGTCCTGAAAAAACCGCGTCGGCACGAATCCCGCCTTGTTGTAGAGCGAAAACGAATCGACGTTCGTGGCACCTGACACGAGGCGCACCGGTAATTGCCGTCGTTCGGCATCGTCAATGATATACTTCAACATCCGAGAAGCGACACCGTTTCCGAAGAAGTCGGGATGCGTATTCATAATGCCGAGAGCAACGTGTGTGGAGCGGGGATGAAAAAAGCAAGCACCCGCTATCCGTTTTGAAGACGTTTCTTCAATCAGCACGCAACAACCGGGGTCAAGGGCTTCATAGACTCGCGGGAACAGCAACATGGTCTCCCAACTGCCGCTGACGAGGCGGAAACCGCGATTGCGTTCGTACCAAACGTTGAGAGAAGAGTGAATCAATAGGGCGACTTCGTTCCAGTCATCCACTCGCATGAGCCGGGTTTCAAATGTTAACATAGCAATTCAAAAGGGGAAGGACGGAAGCCTATTATACAACATGCATGTAGATTATTGTTTGACCCA
>Ga0082212_10007096_pt1 | contig 14905 bp, 12 predicted proteins | sample TergutNt197P3_FD_71548 | JGI IMG/M metagenome (GOLD analysis project Ga0082212, IMG submission 71548) | Neocapritermes taracua P3 segment gut microbial communities from Petit-Saut dam, French Guiana - Nt197 P3 | ecosystem: Host-associated > Arthropoda: Insects > Digestive system > Gut ... | reverse complement strand
TCTGAGAAACACGCTGAGCCGGCAGAATATCAGGATCGACGTGCCTTCGAGGTTCACCGTGGGGATATCGACCGAGCCGGGCATCATGCAAAACGCGGCCGAGAGGCTGCTCGGTCTGCCGCTTTCCGAGGTGCAGGAACTGGCGAAAGATATCATCTTGGGCCAGCTGAGGCTCGTTATTGCCACGATGAACATAGAGGAAATCAACTCCGACAGGGATATGTTCCTCGAAGCGGTTTCCAGCAATGTCGAAACGGAGCTCAAAAAAATCGGCCTCAGGCTCATAAACGTCAATATAACGGACATCACCGACGAATCGGGATATATCCTGTCGTTGGGCAAAGAGGCCGCCGCAAAAGCGATAAACGAAGCCAAGCGCACTGTGGCATTGCAGGACAAAGAGGGTTCGATCGGCGAATCGAACGCCAAGCGCGACCAGCGCATCGCCACCTCCAAAGCGGATTCCGACGCGATAAAGGGCGAAAACGAAGCCAAGATGAACATCGCGCAGTCCGATGCCGAAAGGCGCGAGCGCGAAGCGGAAGCTTTAAAACGCGCCACAATAGCGGAAAAAACCCAGCAGGCGGCCGCCGACGAGGAATCCTATGAAGCCCAGCGGACAGCAGAGCTCAAAAGGGCCGAATTCGAAAAGGCGAAACAGGAAGCGGACATCATGGTGAAAGTGAATATAGAAAAAGAGCAACTCGAAATCCGCGCCGAAGCCGAAGCCGAGCAGACCCGCCGCAAGGCGGCGGGCGAAGCGGACGCCACGCTGGCCAGGCTGACGGCGGAAGCCAAAGGAAACCAAGAGATACTGCTGCGCCAAGCCGAAGGGTTCGCCAAAATCGTGGAAGCCGCAGGGGGAGACGTCAAAGCGGCGATACAGCTGATGATCGCGGATAAGATAGACGAGATCGTCAAAATTCAGGTCGAAGCCATCAAGAGCCTGAAAATCGACAAAGTGACCGTTTGGGATCAAATGGGCGGCGACGGAAAAAGCCCCGCCACCGCCAACTTTCTTTCGGGTATGCTGAAAGCCGTGCCGCCGCTAAACGAAATGTTCAAAATGGCGGGAATGGAAATACCGCAGTATTTGGGAAATGACATAGAAGCAAAAACAAACGGGGTCATCACAGCTCAAAGCGATCTTTGAACAATTTCATAAACACTCCGCCGATCACCGAGCGGTTCTGGAACCCCGCCTGTTTTCCCGAAGTCGTGTAATACCAGTCGGAAAAAGGAACCCTTGTAGGGGTTTCGCTGACAAAGCGCCATATCGGCTCGACCAGCTCCAAAAAATCGGCGTGGTTTTCGCAAAGGGACGCCGCCCATATCAGCCAGTCTGTTTTTGTGTAGTCGCTTCTGGAATCAAGCGGCGTCCCGTATTTGTTTTGCGCCTTTTTATACCACTCCGTTTCGGTTTTTGCCACATCGCCGCCAAAAAGGCCGAGATCGAATATTTTGTCCCAAATGATGTTGTATTTCAGGCTCCAGCTGTCCGGCTGGTCGAAAGCGAGCCTGTATTTTCCGTCGCCTTTGGCTTCTTTTTCCCATTTGGCCGCATATTCTGCGGCTTTTTTTGTGTATTCGCCCGCTTTTTTTTCATCTCCGAGCAATTTCAACAATATGCCAAACGAAGCTATGCCCATTATGGCTTTTATCGATAAATTGCAATTGTGGGCGAGATGTCCGGCGAAGTCGTCGGTGCACAGCTGATTTTCCGGGTCGAAGCCGTTTTCTGCGAGATAGTTCGCCCATTTCTCGAATGTCGGGCGATGTTCTTTCACAAAATCAACGCTTTTTTCGGATTTGTCGGCCAATGTCACCGCGGCCGCCATGATCAGCATATTTCCGCACTCTTCTATCGGCATTTGATATTTGTGCAAAAGCTCGCCGTTTTCGTTTCCGTAAACCTGCCCGTTGGCTTTGGGGTATGTCCCAACATCGTGCGGCGCATATGGATGCGGCCAATTTTTGGTGTTTGCGAATTTCAAGACCGGGCGCATCATGCCGCGCACCAGTTCCGGCGAATACAGCAAAAACACGGGTATCGAAGGGTAGCTCACATCGACTGTTCCTATGCAGCCGTTGCTGTAGTTTTCCTTCGAGAGAAAGATTATGTTCCCGTCTCCGTCGCAAATCAGCTTATGCGCAGCATAGGCCTGCCGGTAAGCCAGCGCGGCTATGTCGGCGTATTTTTTGCCCCCCGATATCATCGCGTCCGCATATAATTTATTGTCGAACGCCTCGGCTTTGTTTAGTATCGCGGTTTTGTTTTCCACCGCTTCCTCGACCATCGAGGCGAAGGTTTTTTTGTCTCTTTGCCAATATGCGCAAAACTGCTCGCCAAAATATTCGATCGACTTTATGTCGTCGTATGCCAAAGCGATGTATTTTTCCTGTTTTTGCCCGCTGACAACGCCGAAATCGATTTCGCAGGCGACAATGGGGCAGCCGGAATCGAGCAGCGGCCCAAGCGGCGCGGAATAATCCGTTTCCCCGAATGAGCCGCTTCTTATATATTTTTGCCGGTTTGAAAGCGTCCCGCAAAACACATCGCCATATGGGTTGACAAGATGCGCATATCCCCAGTTTATTCTGTGGTCGTCCCCCACGCTGTTCAAAACTTTCTGGGCTACGGTTCCCATATATGCGGACTTTGCGTTTTTAAACACCGCTTTGCCGCGCATAACTTCCTCGTCGGGCAAATTCACGCACCATTCCCCGGTTATGTCGGCATATATTTTTATTTTATGCGGCCGCCCGTCCACGCTCCTTAGCCCATATCTGATATATGTGAGCGGGCGCGAAACCATGTCGAAATCGTCGGGCAAAATCGGCGAAGTGAAAGTGAGCGTCATCTCAACTCCGGCTTTTTCGAATATGTATTCGCTGGAAAGCGCCGAAACCGAAAGCGATATCTGTTCCATGGGTTCGATTTCCGTGTTCGGGCGGTTTCCAAAACATCGGTTTTGCCGCAAAACCTGTATTTTGCGCCGTCTATGTCGATGATTGCGGTGAGCGCGTTTCTTTCGCCCGTCCAATGCCGGGTGCAATCGTCGTGCAGACAGTCGGAAAACGACCAAACATTGAAAAACGGGTCAGACAATACAAGCGGCACGGCGGCGGGGCGCATGCTTTTTAACGTTTTCATAAAAAATTCCTCCCTGATTTATTTTTATCCATTATATTAGAGCATAAATTAATTGCCAATTCCAAATCAGTATTGATTTTTTCGCGTTTTTGCGATATAATTATATTTATTCCTTTCCGCTGTGTTTGCCGATAAAATCCGCCATGATTTCCCAGCCTTTTATCGCGTCGGGTTTGTTGAATCCCGTGAACCCATGCACCGAATCGGCAAAATCATGAAACTCCAGCGGAACCCCCGCGTTTTTTAGTAGCTTTCCATATCGGACCCCCTCGTCATGCAGCGAATCGCGCCCGGCGACAATGAGCAGAGCCGGGGGCAGCCCCGCAAGTTGCTCTTCGCCCGCGTAAACGGGGGAAATATAAGGCGATTTTGCGATTTTCACGTCTTTGTTGAAATAGCAGGCGTTGAACATATCCACCATTTTCGGGGATACCGAGCCTTTCGGGTTGGGCCTGTCATAAGCGTCGATTGACATATCGCACGGCGGATAGTCCAGCACCTGGTACTTGAACGAAAACTCGCCTTTTTCCTTTGCTTTAATGCACATTACGGTTGCCAGATTGCCGCCCGCGCTATGCCCGCCGATTCCCACATTGTCGGCCTTTATTTTATAAGCTCCGGCGTTGTCGAAGTAATGCCTGACAACCTCATAGATCGCTTCAACGGCGACAGGGTAGGGGTTTTTCGGCGCTTTCGGGTAGTCTATGCTTATGACTTTCACTTTTGCCCGCCCGCAAAAATAAACGCACATCGGCTCGTCCATAGCCGCCCAGCCGAGCACGAACCCGCCGCCGTGCATATTTATGAAGAGCGGTTCGGCATTCGGCGAATCGAACCCGTACTCCAGCACGCTTATTTTGCCGTATGATGTATCCACGATGCGTTCCTTGCCTGTCTTTGCGGGTCGCAACTTCCGTGCCAATACCATTAAAAGCTGCATTCGCAACGCTTTTCTGATTAGCTTTTTATTATTCATCAAAAATCCTTTTTAGTTTTAGTTTGTTCTTTTTGATAACTTAAACTTGCCAAAAACTCTCCCTTGATGTCATAAAATTCTTTTTTGTTTCTTTGTAAAAAACTGTATGATTCGCTTCTACTTCCATGTATTTGCTCGGAATTAAAGTTACAGAACCCTCTTTCCTGTCATATCCATATCCGTTTGCTATGCAGCGCTCTATCCTTATAAGGTTTTTCGCCATATAATCCCGATAGTCATCGAGTTTTGCCATTCTCCCGTCGTTGCCCCAATTTGTCGCTTCTTCATTGGGGATCAACTCACCGTCTGCAAGCAAAATATCCCGCAATTCATCCACTCCAATAATCTCGTTATCTTTATTTTTGATATATAGGTTGGCCGACGGATCGAGCATGATGTATTTTTTTAGGCTTTCGCAGTAGACGCAGACTACAACGTGGCAATCATCGAATGGCTGCTCATACGGCTTGCAAGTGATGTGGAACGCCTTGATATCAAAGGCGCGTATCAACTGCGCAAGCGCAAGCGATAAGCCCCTGCAATTCGTTTTTCCCCCGTTATTGTCGGCAAATTCCATTATGCCTTGGGGCGTTCTCGTTTTTGCCAACCCGCCAGGTGGGTTTCCGTGCCTATAGCGCCCGCAGAACCAGTGCATGAGCGCAATAGCCGTGTCAACGTCGTTTTTTCCCTTGACTAATTCATCAAGGTTGTATTTTGCGATCACATCAAGCAAATTTTCGCGTTCGTCGAAATTGTATGTAAATTTCGCATTTGTTTTAATATCGCCGTATTCTGCATATTCTTTCAATACTTCTAATCTGCTTGCGCTCTTGGGCCTTATCTTGTTGGAAGCGGAATATTTTTCATATTCATCCTCTGAAAGTTTTTCGAGCCGGGTAAAATTAAAATCTTTTTCAAATTTCCCGCTATAGCCCCAACAATTTATAACCGAAAATTTGCATTTGATCAAATCGTCATTTTCAATGGTCAAAACATATTCTGCCCTGTGCGCCTTGTCATTGTGGAAGAAATACAGCATATCATCGCTGTATTCGACGTAAAAAGCCGTGTTCTCAAAGGAGTCGTCGTTAAAATCGAACTTTACGGTTACTTCGGTTTCCGTTTGTTCGATATGCAAAAATATTCTTATGGGGTTCCCATTTATTTCGATTTGTTCGCCTATCCACTTGCCGCACATAATTTTTTCAAAATCGCCCCACCATGACCATGCCATAAAATTTCCCCCTTCGTATTTTGAATGTTATATTTTAGTTTGGTTATTATGCCAACTATTATATCACATATACCCCTAAATTTCCATAGTTATCTTTTTTATTTAAAAGGTTCACAAAAAATTCATGGATTTGTGCAATAATATACGAAACAAAACGCGAATCCGGCGATAAATAATTTTGAAAGGACTTGCGCAAAAATCATGAAATACGATTGCCTCATCATCGACGACGAGGATTTGCTCTCGGAAAACACCTGCGAATATTTCAATACATTCGGCGTAAAAACCAAATGGGTGTCGGATTTTGGCTCCTGCATGGATTTTTTCCGCGAAAACGGCGCCGATTTGATTTTGCTCGATATAAATTTAGGGAATTTTTCGGGATTCGAGCTTTGCAAAAAGCTGCGCGAGACGACAAATGTCCCCATTATTTTTATCAGCGCCCGGACAAGCGACGACGATATGCTTCTCGCGCTCAACATCGGGGGAGACGACTATATCCAAAAGCCGTATTCGCTGTCGGTTCTGCTCGCGAAAGCCAAAGCCGTGCTGAGGCGTTTTCAAAGCGACGCCGGCTCTGTGTTCAGGCATGGGAACATTCAAATAGATTTTGAAAATATGTGCGTTTTCGTGGATGGGGAAAAAATAAAGCTGAAAACATTGGAATACAAACTGCTGGCGTACCTTGCGCAAAACAAAAACCGCACGATAACAAAAGACGAAATTTTCAGGCAGGTATGGGAGGATTCGATAACCGGGGACAACACGCTGAACGTGCACATACGCCACTTGCGGGAAAAAATCGAAAAAAACCCCAACGATCCCAGGTATATAAAAACCATATGGGGGACGGGATATGTGTTTGAGGCCGCCGAAAAATGAAAAAATTTTTTATATTTTTCCTGCTCATGCTGTCGCTTGGGTTTGGCGGCATATTGTGGCTGTTTAAAAACGAAGCAAAATCGGCTCCCGATATGGTCGCCATAAATGATGCGGTGATGACGGCGATGCAAATCGACAATCAAGAAGAGGCCATGGATGCGCTCGCCGCTCAATTGGCGCGGGAGTTTGAGCTCGCCGATTCCAAAAGGGCGAAAAGGGATTTTGATATGCGAATTTTTATGTTCGCATACACAGCCGCGTTTGCCGTTTTGGGTTTGCTTTTTTATATGTACTGCGAAAAAAGCATTTTGGCGCCTTTCAGAAAACTGCGGCGCTTCGCAAAAGATGTGGCCGCAGGAAATTTGGATATGCCGCTGATGATGGACAGAGGCGGCGCTTTCGGCGCTTTCACCGAAAGTTTTGACTTGATGCGCGAGGAGCTTAAAAAAGCGCGTGAAAACGAGCGCGCCGCCGAACGGGGCAAAAAAGAGCTCGTGGCTTCGCTCAGCCATGAAATAAAGACGCCGGTCGCTTCGATCAAATCGGCTGCGGAACTCATGCTTGTCAAAACAAAAGATGAAAAAGAAAGAATCCAGCTCGAGCGGATCAATGAAAAAGCGGAGCAGATAAATTTGCTTGTCACCGATATGTTCCACTCAACGCTTGAGGAACTCCAGGCGCTTACCGTCGCCGCCGCCGAAATCCACAGCACAAAAATACCGCAATTGATCCAAAACGCGGACTACAAAAACCAAGCCAAGCCTTTCGCGATTCCGGATTGCATCGTTTTGGCCGACCCCGTGCGGCTGCAGCAGGTTTTTGACAATTTGATTTCAAATTCGTATAAATACGCCGGAACGGAAATCGAAATAAGTTCGGATTTCGAAGACGGATTTCTCGCAATCGACATAACGGATTTTGGCCCGGGGGCGCCCGAGGACGAATTGCCGCTGCTGTTCGGCAAATTCTATCGCGGAAAAAACGCGGGCGAAAAAAGCGGCTACGGCCTTGGGCTTTATATTTCAAAATATTTGATTGAAAAGATGTCGGGGAATTTAATTTGCCGCAACCGCCCCGGCGGGGGTTTCGCGGCCAAAATAATATTGCGTCTGGCATAAAAAAATTTTTGCGAATTAAGAAAAAAATAAGAAACAAGCAAAGATCGGTTAAGGGTTGCCGGTGTAAAATAGGGGTATTCGATCATGTGACGAATAACCCTATTTTATTATTGTGAGGTGCATAAAAATGCAAAACGCGATTTTGGCCACAAACAAATTGTGCAAGAGCTTTTCGAGCGGGGGACTTTTGCAGCATGTGTTAAAAAATCTCGACATGAAAATCTACGAAGGCGATTTCACGGTCATCATGGGCCCTTCCGGCGCGGGCAAATCCACGCTGCTATACGCGCTTTCCGGAATGGACAAGCCCACCCTCGGAGAAATCAATTTTTCCGGGCGGGAAATAAGCAATCTCTCCAATGACAAGCTGGCGGTGTTCAGGCGCGACAACTGCGGCTTCGTGTTCCAGCAGATATATCTGTTGGACAACATGAGCGTGCTCGACAATATAATGGCCTGCGGATTGCTTTGCAACAAGAACCGCAAGGAAGTCGCCTCCCGGGCCAAAGCTCTGTTAAAGCGGCTCAACCTCGACGAGACGATATGGCGAAAATTCCCCGCGCAGATTTCCGGCGGGGAAGCCCAGCGGGCGGGCATAGCGCGCGCGCTGATCAACAATCCCAAAATCGTGTTCGCCGACGAGCCGACCGGGGCGCTAAATTCCGCGAATGGAAAAGCGGTGCTCGACGCGCTGACCGAAGTAAACGAAAAGGGCCAAAGCGTGGTGATGGTGACACATGATTTGAAATCGGCGCAGCGCGGAAACCGCATTTTGTACCTGCAGGACGGAGTGGTTCGCGGCGAATGCCTGCTTGGAAAATACGCCGCCGATGACGGGCGGCATGAAAAACTCGGTGAATTTTTAAAGGAAATGGAGTGGTAATAATGAAAAATATATGTATGCTGACATCAGCGAATCTGCGCAAAAGCAAAAGCCAGACAATAAGTTTGCTGGTGTTTGTTTTGATCGCGGCGACTCTTTTGAACATCGGGCTTGTCTTGCTTTTTGGAATGGGCAATTTTTTCGAAAAACGCGCGGAACAAAACCATTCGGCGCACTTTACGGCGGTTTATCCGAGTTCTTTTTCTATCGACGAACATTTGCGCTATATCGAAAGCGATCCAAGGGTCGCCGAAATCGAAACGCAGCGCGCCATAGGCGGGTTTGGCGACTATTATATCAGCGAAACGGGAACCATGGCGTCGCTGTATTTCACAGCGTGCGCAAAAAGCCAAAAAATGGACGCGCCCGTTCTGATGGGCGAGCACAATCCACTTTTTGGCGATGCTATATATATCCCAAGCTTTATGTTTTTGGGCGGAGGCTTTGAAATAGGGGACGATTTTTTTGCGGAATTGTCGGGAAAAGAGCTGCGTTTTTGCGTGGCGGGCTGCGCGGAGGAATTTATGATGGGAGCGCAGATGACCAATATATACCGTTTTTATGTTTCAGATGAAAAATACGATGAGCTTTGCCGGGAGTTCCCGGAATCGGGTTTCACGTTTATTTCTGCGCGTTTTCATAGCGCGGAAGACGCGGTGTTTTTTCAGGCCGATTACAAAAGGGACATATCTATAGATGGGCTTGAATGCGATTTGTCCATCGAATCCGCTAAACAGTCGCGCACGATGGTGCCCATGATCGCCGCGATCGTAATGACCGCTTTCGCCGGAATTCTGCTCGCGGTCTGCATGATTGTCATACGTTTCCGCATTTTAAACAGCATTGAGGAAAACTTGGCCAATATCGGCGCGCAAAAAGCCACAGGTCACAAAAGCGCCCAAATCATTGCCGCCATTTTGGCGCAATTTTCCGGAATCGCGGCGCTCGGCGGCCTTGTCGGCATCGCGTTCGCTCAAGGCATCGCCCCCCTGATCGCAAACATCCTAAAACCGATTGTCGCGCTCGATTGGAACCCCGGATTTGACCCTGCGGCGGCGGCAATTTCCTTTTTGGCGGTCTTGTCGGCGGTTTCGCTGATCGCTTTTATTTCTGCATGGCGGATCGGAAAACTGCACCCGTTAGCCGCCCTGCGCGGCGGAATCGCCACCCACAGCTTCAAAAAAAACTCATTCCCCTTGGACGAAACACGCGGGAACTTGAATTTGCTGTTGGCGCTAAAACAGCTTTTCCAGAATAAAAAGCAGGCCATATCCATTTGCGTCATCGTGGCGGCGGTTTCGATGGCGTCCGCCATGGGCATCGCCGTGAATTACAACATGAACGAGGGGCGCGATGGTTTTGCGCGCGCGCTGTTCGGTGAAATGTCCGACGCTTGGTTCATGATGAAAAGCGGCGAGGACGGGGAAGCTTTCAGCAAAAGGCTGCTTGAGCGCCCCGAGGTGCGCAAATCGTTTGGCTATGACACCGCCGTCACGCTGCTTGTCGATGAGATAAGCATATTGGCTGTCACCGTGGAGGATTGCTCTTTGCTGGAAGGCAATATGCTTCTCGAAGGCCGATACCCCAAGCATGAAAACGAAATAGCCTTGGGAACAGTCATATCAAAAACAACCGGAAAGAAATCCGGCGACACGGTCGCGGTCAAATGCGGCGAAAACGAAAAAAACTATATCGTTTGCGGAATCGTGCAGTATATAAACAACGGCGGGTTCAACGGGTTCGTCACCGGGGGCGGAGTCCGCGAAGTCAAGCCCGATTACAAATTTGCGGGATACAATGCGTATGTCCGCGAAGGGATCGACCTCAAAGAGTTTCTCGAGCGCGTCCAAGCGGAGGAAGGCGATATTTTCGACAGCGTCATGAATGCGCAGGATCAGCTGAAAACGACTATGGACAGCATGAGCGGCATATTCGCCATGGTCGCCGCCGGAATAATGGCGACGACGGCGTTTGTGGTGATATTGACGCTGTACATGGTGATCAAAACCACGATCCTCCATAAAAAACGGGAATTGGGCATCCAAAAAGCGGTTGGCTATACCACATTTTTGTTGATGAACCAAATCGCGCTCAACATAACCCCGATCATCGCCGCCGGCGCGATTTTAGGCGCCCTCGCCGGATATTTCGGGCTGAACCCGATAATGGCCGCTTTGATGGGCGGCATGGGCATAGTCAAAGTCAGCCTGCCCGCACCGATAGATCAGACGATAATGGTTTGCTTCGCGCTTATTGCGCTGGCATATTTTGCCTCGATGGTCATAGCCTGGAGGATACGCAGGATTTCGGCGCATTCGCTCGTGAGCGAATAAAAATTTTCGCTTTGCCTTGATTTATCATCGGATTTTGTGGTATAATGAAAAGCACAGGCATATAACGGGATTATCGGGAGGGCGGCGAGTTGAAAATACACGAATCAGCCGAAAATTATTTGGAAACGATTCTATTGCTGAGCTATAACGGAAATCAAGTCCGTTCAATCGATATAGTGAACGAACTCGATTACAGCAAGCCGAGCGTGAGCGTCGCCATGAAAAACCTGCGCGAAAAAGGCTTCATTGCAATAGACGGCGACGGTTACATAACGCTGACAAAAAGCGGCCGGGAGATAGCGGAGTCGATGTATGAAAGGCATATGCTGATCTCCGACTGGCTCATCTATCTCGGCGTGGACAAAAAAACTGCGGTGCACGACGCTTGCAGAATGGAACACGCCATGAGCGAAAAAAGTTTTTCGGCGATAAAGAATCAAATAGAAAAGTGGAAGCGCGATATCTACGCGCAAAAAGAAGAATGAGAAGGCTCACAAAGTTTTTTGCAAATATTTCAAGCCCAAGCTTGTCCCTTTTATCGGGTCTTCCAAACCTTCAAACTCAATGCTTATATATCCGTCGTATCCGCTCGATCTTATAACCCCCAAGCACTGGTCGACCGGCGCGTTCCCGTGGCCGATTATTGCGCCCCTAAGGTAATTTCCCCCTCTCGACTTGAAAAAACCTTCGCCGGGGTTCGGGCCCATGCCGCTCTTTACGTGGAAATCCTTCACGTGCACGTGCTTTATGTACGGGGCCAAGATTCCCGCCGCATAAACCGGGTTTTCGTCCGCGCACAAAAAATTTCCTATATCAAGCAGGGCGCCGAAATTTTTATGCCCCACTTTGTTTATGAGCTTTTCGACCCTCAGGCTGTCCTGGACGAAAAATCCGTGATTTTCCACCGAAGTCGCTATTTCTTTCTTTTCGGCGTATTTGGTGACTTCGCGGTAACCGTAAGCGAGCTTCTCGACCACGTCGTCAAAACCCCTTGGCGGCGGGGTTTCTTTTTTTACGCCGTAAGTCGCGTCGTGGCGCATGGACTTGGCGCCCATGGCCTCCGCGAGATCCACGTTGTGTTTTACCATCGCTATCTCGGCTTCTATGTCCCCTCCGCTGCCGTTTAAAAAGTCGGATCCTATGCAATAACTGGGGATTTCAAGCCCCTCGTCATTGCACAGTTTTTTGATCAAGCCGCAGAATTCAAAAATTTCAACATCGCCGTTTGGGATATGCGCGATCTCAAGGCCTTCGAAGCCTTGATCTTTGACAGTTTTCACGAGCTTGTAAATGTCAAAGCCGTCCTTTCCGAATATGCTTGAATATGAATATGAACTTACGCCTATTTTCATAAAAAAACCTCCATATTTATGTGTATTTATTTTTTTCCTCAAATAACTTTTTCGATTGCAACCGCCAAGCTGAGCACAGCTTCCATGTCGGAAAGATCCGCGACGCAGGAAGGCGAATGTATGTATCTTGTTGGAAGCGAGAGCGCGAGAACGCCCGCGCCTTTGCCCGCTCTCTGATATGCCCCGGATTCGTTCCCGCCCGCGACCGCCTGCTTTATCTGCGTCTTTATATTGTTTTTTTCCGCCGTTTCGAGCGCGAGGGCTATTAATTTTTTGTCGTATATCGCCGTGTTGTCCATGATCGAAATGACCGCCCCGCCGCCAAGGCCGCATATCTTGTTTTTTTCTTTTTGGTCGTAGATGTCGCCCGCCGTCGTGGCCTCGAAGATCACGGCTGTCTCCGGCTCTATTATGTTCGCCGCCGTCTTGGCCCCGCGCAGCCCTATTTCCTCGCAAATTGCAAACACGAACCAGGCGTCGCGCGAAAGATTTGATTTTATCAGTTCGATCGCGGCATAGCAGCCGAAACGGTCGTCAACCGCCTTGCACTTTATTTTGTTTTCGCCGAATTCCAGAAAATCGGATTTGAACACGGCAAAATCGCCCGCTTCCGCCGGCTTTTCGGGTTTTTCGGATTTTTTGCCGTCTTTTTTGTTTTTTTTGCTTTCTTTTTTGACTATGCCCGTGTCCAAATATATATCTTCGGCCAGACGCGGTTTTTCGCGATCTTCTTTTTTTATGAGATGCACCGGTTTCCCGCCGAATACGGCCGGCAGCCTTTTTTCTCCGACTATCGCCTGTTTCCCGAGCATGACCGTGTTCTCGATCCCGCCTAAATTCTTGAATTTGAGGTAGCCGTCATCGCCCGCCGAGGTTATCATGAAACCCACCTCGTCCATATGGGCGGCAAAAAGCCGCTTTTTTGGCGATGGTTTTTCGCCTTTTTTGAAAACGATCAGATTTCCCACTTTGTCCGTGTAATATTCGGAAGCGAAATCTTTTATTTCTTCTGCTATCACGTCCCTGACTTCGTCTTCGTTTCCGCTCGGCCCGAAAGCGAGGCATAATTTTTTCAGCAAATTTATATCTATCATCACATCAATTCCCCCGCGTTTTCCATGATTTCGCATATGAGCTCGGCTGCCGCCTCTATGTCCTTTGCGCTGCATATCTCGCTTGCGGTATGCATATTTTTTAATGGTACACAAACAAGCGCGCAGGGAACCCCTTCTCCCGTTATTTGGATTACGTCGGCGTTTGTGCTCGTAGAAGCCGGGTTCGCGTTTGTTTGCGCCGATATTTTTTTGTCCTTTGCCAAATTCATGATTTTTTTGGTGAGCCTTATGTTTGTGGCTGCGGAATATGTCAGCCCCGGGCCTTTGCCGATTTCGATTGAAACGGCGGCCTCAACTCCCGGATCGCGTGCAAAATCGACATCCAAAACCACGGCAAAATCCGGCTGTATTTTAAACGCCGCAATCGCCGCTCCCGGGCCGCCCGTTTCCTCGCCGGCGCAAAGCGCCATGTGGATTTCGGCTCCGGCCATTTTAAGCGATTTTGCCGCGAGCATCAAAACCGCCGCGCAGACTCTGTCATCCAATGCGCAGCACGAGAAAAGGTCGTTTTCAAGGTTTAAAAAATTCGGCTTGAAAGTTGCGGGCGAACCGATCCTCACTATTTTTTCGAGTTCTTCTTTTGAGCCATAACCGGTGTCGAGATATATGGCATCAAATCCGGGAAGCGCGTTTCCGTCCGTTTTTTTCAAGTGCGGCGGAACGCTGACCGCAATCGCCAAAATTTTTTTGTCCGCCGAAAAAACAAACGGCTCGTCTTTTTCATAAGTATATACATAAAATTCGGATGCGGGCAGTATGTTTCTGTCAATGCCTCCGATCGGCTTGATCCTCAAAAACCCGCCGTCCAATATTTCGGTCACCACCAAGCCGATTTGGTCGATATGCGCCTCGAACATTATCTTTTTGGGATTTACGGTCTGCGGAGCGGCTTTTTTGATCAAATGGCATCCGCCGAATTTGTCGAATGAAACCTCGTCGAAAACCCCGTCAAAATTTTCGGCTATGATTTTTCTTAATTCCTTTTCGGCCATGTATTCATATCCCGATGGGGAAACCAAATTTGAAAATTGCCCGAGCAGCTTTTTTATGTTCATCGTACTAATTTTTTCACCTTCAATCAAAACATGTTTACCAGTTCCTTGAATCTGTTTCCGCGTTCCTCGAAATTTTTGAAATCGCCGAAAGAGGCGCAAGCGGGCGAAAGCAAAACGATGTCGCCGGAATTTGCGAGTTCTTTGGCTTTTTTTACGGCTTCGTCGAAAGAATCCGATACATGCACAATCAAATTTTCGCAGTTTTCATTGTTTTTTTTGTAATCATCGAGGCATTTTTTTATCTTTTCCTTTGTGTCCCCGTACAAAACCGCCGCTTTCGCCTTTTTGTGTACAGCCGGCGCGAGCGGGTCGAAAGCGATTTTTTTGTCGGAGCCTCCGAGTATCAAAACAATATTCCTGTTTTGTTTGAAATTATCCAAAGCGGTGATTGTGCGGGTAGGGGAGGAGTCTATCGACGAGTTGTAATAACGCACCCCTTCATGCTCCCTCGCGAATTCTATTCTGTGCTCGACTCCGGCAAATGTTTTCGCCACTTCCAATATCGCCTCGCCGCCGGCGATATCGTGCGTGGCCGCTATCGCCGCCATGAAATTTAAAACGTTGTGTTCGCCCGGAATTGCGATGTCGCTTTTTTTCAAAATCGTTTTCTCTTCTCCGCCGCAGCGGGCGACAATGGCCTCTTTATCGCGATAAACCCCGTTTTGGCAGTATTTTGGCAGGATATCCATGGAAAAGAAATATTTTTCCGCCTTGGAGTCTTTTCCGAAACTTCGCACAGATTCGTCGTCGTAATTTAAAATAACCCTGTCGGATTCTTTTTGGTTTTTGCATATTGTTTTTTT
>Ga0082212_10007095_pt1 | contig 14905 bp, 12 predicted proteins | sample TergutNt197P3_FD_71548 | JGI IMG/M metagenome (GOLD analysis project Ga0082212, IMG submission 71548) | Neocapritermes taracua P3 segment gut microbial communities from Petit-Saut dam, French Guiana - Nt197 P3 | ecosystem: Host-associated > Arthropoda: Insects > Digestive system > Gut ... | reverse complement strand
AATTGTCTTCGCTTTCCTCGGCATTTCGTCCTCGCTTCTGGCTATGCGCCTTTTCCTGTTAGGACGATTATACTCCTTGCTGCTATCAATGGCAATACATATTTGAATTTATGCGGTTAGACACTAGGTTCAGTAACTCTAATCGAAATCACACTTTCTCAGCAATAAATCCCGACTATCAGCACCGCTGATAGTCACCATCCCTAACCCCTGATCCCTGATCCCTAACCCCTGATCCCTGATCCCTAACCCCTTCTCCTAACCCCTTCTCCTAACCCCTGATCCCTTCTCCCTAGTACCTGCCTTGGCATGTTGACAGATTCCCCTATATACTCTATAATATTGTACAGAACCTAGAACAATCTTGTATCGGAGGCGATTCTATATAATGTCGAAAAAACAGAAGACCCTGAAGCTGAGCGAGGCAGAAAAAGAAATCATGACGATCATCTGGAGAGAAGAGCACCCCCTAACCTCTAATTTCATTTTGGAACATATCACCAGCCGCACCCTAGCCCTTTCCACCGTCATGACCGTGCTGGCGCGGCTGTGCGAAAAGGGGTTCGTCCATTGTGACCGCACCACCCGAACCAACTACTACACCGCCTTAATCTCGAAAGAAGATTATCGGGGAGAAGTGAGCCGGGAGTTCCTGGAGACAATGCACGATAACTCCATTGCCAGTATGGTTACCGCTTTGAATAGAAAAGGCGCCATCACCGAGGAGGATATCAGGGAGTTGCGCCGGATTCTGGATCTGTAGCGGTTGCCTGTTGCCTGCAAACAACAGAGGCAGGAGGGTTCCTATGCATGCATTGCTTAAAATTATTTTTCTGAAAATGCTGACTGTCTCGCTGATCACCGGCCTGCCGGCCGCAGGCGGTGCGTCTGTTGATCTGAGCCCTCGGGCCCAAAGAAACAACGACTGGGGTTTCATCGGCTGGAATACGGACAGCAAGGCAACCAGGGGACTCATATCCTACCCCGCAGGCAATATCACGTTGTACGCCATCTACAGCAAAACCCTGACGGCGTATTTCCAAGATTACAGCGGCGAGCTCATTCCCAAAGAATCGGAACCCATGTATAACAAGGACACCACGGCAAAACTCTACCTTCCGGATCAACCTGACTGGGTTGAGCCTCTCTCCGACGGAGTCAGCGGAACCTGGAAGGCAGGAGGCTGGACCCAATCAACGCTCCGCCTTGCCGATCCCATTCCTTCCGATTATGTTACCATCGATGAGAATGAGACCCTCCTTCCGTATTACGGACTGTATCAACTTACCGTTACGGCAAGTTTCGATACGAGAGGCGGCACACCCATACCACCTCCCGAGACCGCAACCCATTATGTCAACAGTTATAACATGGCGAACAAGCTTTGGAACAAAGTATCCCCGCCGGTTCTCCCCATCAAGCAAGGCTATGTTTTAAAAGGGTGGCTAAGCAGCTATTCCGGCAAAACCACCACCCTGAACCCAGAAGGCTGGGCCATTGACAGAGATACCACATACACCACGATGTGGGACTGGGATGAAGAAGCTCATGGTTACAGTTCCATGAAACAATATCTTGCCATCGGAACCGGAGAAAACCCTTCCTCATTCAACCAGGTCGATGAAATGCTGAGTACCCTCAACTACACGCCAGATCCTTCGAGCAGGCGGCAACTGGCCATGACATTCATCTGGAATTATCTGGAGGTCTCAAATGTTGAGGTTATTACGACCTCCTTGCATAATATCCTGCAGATTTCCGAAGAAAAGAAACTTCCCGTAATTATCCATCTGGATGGTTTGCTCAAGTGGCAGAATCGCCCCGATTTATGGAACTGGTGGAATCGGGGCATGCCAGGATTCAGTGAAGACAATATCAACAATGTGGAGCGTTTTGACTGGGGCGAGAACAAAACAACCGCCGTGACGGTAGGCTGGCGCAACTGGGGTGACTGGCAGCCGGTGGCGCCCGCGCCCAATCTGGCCTCCGAAACCCTCCGCAACGAACAGGCCAATATTCTGAACGAGCTCATCCCCATCATTGCGAATTGGCACAACGCCCTGCCCGCCGATCAGAAATACCTGTTGGGCGGCGTAGTATTCGGCTGGGAACTGTCTGCTTATACCCAGGCCAATTACTACAGGAACGACAATGAGCAGGATTATTATGACTGGCAGAAACCAGGCAAGACACTGCCCGTCAGAAACAAAGCCGATCTGATGGCGCTGGGATACGCAGCCGCTCAGGAGCTCGACCTTCAGACCGAAGAAGGCGGCCTTATCACCCAAGCAACACTTGATGCTGTCTGTAAAGACTACCTGCGATTTACAGCCGTTCACGCCATAAGCCTGGGGCTTGATCCGGGCCGGATCATAACCCACTCCGTGTGCAGTCCCGCAACGGAAAATTATGGCGGAGGACACTCCGGCATGGCGTCGATTCTGAATGACGATCCCATTTTCGCAGACGTTATTCCCGGCTGGAGCTGTTACAACAGCCCTCAGGACGCATGGCCTCTATATGACTACTGGCCATACCGATTCAATGAAAATGAAGGACGCCCTTGGGGCGCCGCTGAAACCGGCTTTCTCGATGGAAGCGGGAACGTCCGTAACGCCCAGTTTTATAATAGCCTGTTTAATTACAAGCGCAACTGCTATATTGACATCTACGGCGGCGGCTGGGCAGGTATCAAAAGCTACAACACTGTCGGTCACAAAAACTATAACCCTGCCAAATACAACAGTATCATCGGCGCGTTGAAGGAAACCCTTCAGCAGCCGTAATCTCAGCTGTCACAAATTCGCCAAGGGAGCTGCCGCCATTCGCGGCAGCTCCCTTGGCGTCTCACAATATGCCGATCCCCGACCCAATTAATTAAAGGGAAAAGGACGTGAACCGGCGAAAAGCTCTTTTACACCCAGCAAACATCACCAGAAATCACAGAGGATCACATGGAATTTCTTCACCTGGCTGACTTGCACATTGGCAAAAGCGTTAACGGGTTCTCCATGCTCCACGAACAGAAACACGCTTTTGCCCAGATCATCAAATACATCCAAACCAAACACCCCGCCGCAGTCGTCATCGCGGGCGACATATACGACCGCGCCGTGCCCGGCGTCGAAGCGGTACGCCTGTTCGACGATTTTCTCACAGAGCTTGCCGGCGAGGACACCGCCATTATGCTCATATCCGGCAACCACGATTCGCCGGAACGGCTGAACTACGCCAGTCGTCTGCTCACGGATAAACAAGTCTACCTGTACACCGCCTTCGACGGCGCCCTCCGCAAAATCGTTCTCACCGATGCGTACGGCGACGTCAACTTTTGGCTCCTGCCCTTCATCAGGCCCTCCTGCCTGCGCGAGCAAACCGGCGAACCCCTGGCCGAAACCTATGACGACGCCATAGCTATGGTCTTGGCGGCGGCCAACGTTGATTACGCCGCCCGCAACGTCCTCGTCGCCCATCAGTTCTTTACGAAAACGGACCTAACCCCTGCACGCTCTGAATCCGAACTGAGTCCGGTAGGCGGTCTGGACGCGGTTAACGCGGAACTCATCGAGAGTTTTGACTACGCCGCCCTCGGACACCTGCACGGGATGCAACCGGTTGAAGCACCCCATATCCGCTACGCCGGCTCACCCATAAAATATTCCTTCTCTGAATGGCTTCAGGAAAAATCTGTCACCCTCGTGAACCTCCAAGAAAAAGGCACCCTAACCATCACCCCTCTCCCTCTCATCCCCCTGCACGACATGCGCCAAATCAGAGGCACCATCAACGCCCTCATGGGCGATTCTCAGTGTCGTGATCCGCAAAGCCCCTCCCCCAACGACTACTTACGGGTCATTCTGACAGACGAAGAAGAAATCGTCGACCCCATGGGTAAACTCCGCAGCGTTTATCCCAACATTATGAGCCTGGCATTTGAAAACACCCGGACCAGCATCCACGCCGACACCATAACACAGGCCAAAACAACAGACGTCCTCTCCCCCTACGACCTGTTCAACGAATTCTTTCTTGACTTGCACGGCGCGACCATGAGCACGGCACAAGCGGAAATCGTGCGGGAGCTCCTGGAAAGGGAGGAGGAGCCATGAAACCCCTGAAACTAACATTGAGCGCCTTCAACGCTTTTGCCGACACCCAAACCATAGATTTCAGCGACCTTGGCGGCAGCGGTTTGTATCTCATCACGGGAGAAACCGGTTCCGGCAAGACAACTATCTTTGACGCCGTCTCCTTTGCCTTGTTCGGCAAAGCCAGCGGGTCCGGACGCGACGATTACGCCATGCTTCGTTCTGACTTCGCGGACGGAAAAATCAAAACATACGTTGAGCTTGATTTCATGTCCGGCAGCAGCCTCTACAACATCAAACGAACCATCAAGAGAATAGGGCAGGACAAAACAGCTCAAGACGTCGTTTTAACCCTGCCCGACGGCACAACCCTGAGCGGCGACCGCAACATCAAACCAAAAATCATCGAAATCGTTGGGCTTGACCGGGACCAATTCACCCAAATCGTCATGATCGCCCAAAACGACTTTCTGCGGTTTCTGCAAAGCGGCACCGACGAACGGGTAAAAATCCTGCGCCGGATTTTTGGCACAGAAAAAATGAAAACATTCCAGGAACGCCTGAAAGCCCTGGCCAAAGCAGAATGCGAAAAACGTGACCTGATTATCCACGATTTTAGCCGGTACGGTATCGACGTCTACAAACGCGACGACCACTTCGCCCAATGGGAAACCCAAGTCGCAGCATGCAAAACCGAACTCACCAACCTGGACCATCAACTCAATGAATGGGACAAAACCAAGCAAACCCTTGCCGCCGACCTCGCTCTCGCCGAAGACCTCAGCCGGAAATTTGCCGACCTCCTGGCCCTCCACACTTCCCTGGAAACCCATCGGAACAAAACCGGCCACATGGCGGCTGTCAGAGAGCGAGCCGCCCGCGGTGAAGCAGCCCTGCGGAAAGTCAAACCCCTTGCCGACGAAGCGGCTAAGGCGACGGTTCATCACCGGACATCCCAAGCCAACCTAACCGCCGCCCGAGAGCAGGAAAACGCCGCCCAGACAGAGTTGGAACAAGTCACCCAGGAAATCCGCGCCCTGCCGTCATTAGCAGAAGCGCAAGCGGCGTTAGCCCTCCTCATCAAAAACTGGACCGGCGCCACCGAGAACTTGAAAAAGCTCAAAACCTTGCAGATCAACCGCGCTGACATCGTTAACAAACAAGCCACGCTGGCCAAGGAACGAACGGAACTGGCCGCCGCACTCCAAACTCTGGCGGAGCTGCCGCCCCTTGCCAACAGCCAAGCCGAACTCGATCAAGTTACACAAGCCCTGTCCAACAGCCGGGACAACCTTACCAAACTAACATCCCTGCAAAGTGACCTCTCAGTCATCACAGAAAAACAACAACGGCTGGCGGCGGCGCAAACAGAATTCGCGGCCTTAAGCACCGCTTTTACCGTCGCCAACAACGAATACATGGCCATAGAAGAAGCTTTCCTGCGCGGCCAAGCCGGCATTCTCGCCGGCGGCTTGACTCCCGGAGAACCCTGTCCTGTTTGTGGCTCGACCGCACATCCCGCGCCCGCCTCTATAGCCAAGAATGATATAACCGAAGCCAAACTCAAAAAAGCACGCGCAGCCAAAGAGCAAGCCCAAACACAGCGAGAGCACAAATCAACAGAATGCGGCAGACTAAAAGCCGAGACCGAAACATTGATCAACCGCTTTCATGACGACCTGTCAACACACCTCGCGGCTCAGAAAACCGGTCCAGCCGCTCCCGTAACCGGCCAATTCGTTCTGAAACCAGATCAGATTGCTTTGTTGGCAGAAACCCTCCACGCAACCAAAGCCGCAGTTGCCGAATTAACCGCAAAGAAAACAACCGCGGAGAAAACCCTTGAGGAAACCAAAGCAAAATCAGCCCGGGCGGCGCAGCAACGTGACAAACTAACCCCCATCGTTTCTTCGCTGCAAGGCACAATTGACACGCTCACCGAGCGATTCCACAGGGATTATTCCGAAATGTCAGCGGTTACTACGTCAATGCCCAACGATGCATGGGCCTCATCAGAAACAACCCTTGCCGAACTCCTTGAGCGAACCCAGAAGGAAGCCGACGCCCTCACCCTGCGCAAAGGGACAGACGAAAAAACCCTTTCAGACCTTACAACAGCCTGGGAGACGGCAACCAAGCGGAGAGCCGGCGCGGACACAGCCTATAAAACCGCTCAAACCCTGGTTGCTGAACGGGCGGCCCATGAGCGCGCCCTCTCCGACCAGCGCGACCGGGCACAAACCCAATTCCAAGACGCTCTGCTGGCAAACGGTTTTGCCGGCGACGCTGACAGCTTCACAGAACCCCCCGGCTCCGAACCCCGAACTCCGAACCCCGATTACGCCGCCGCCCTCATCAACGAAGACGAACTCACACGCTTAACAAAGCAAATCGCAGACTACGAAAAAACCGGCGACCAACTCACCCGCGATATCAACCGCCTGGAAACCGAAACAGCCGGCAAAAACCAACCTGACTTGGTAAAACTCAAAACCGCCGCGGAAACAGCCGACTCCACATCCATAGCTCTAAGCCATAAACGCGACGAAACCAGAAACATTCTGGAAAAAACCGAGAGCGCCCTCAAAGACCTGCGCCGCTCAGCCGTGGAATTCGCAAAAGCCGAAAAAAACTACGCCGCTGTCAAACAGTTATCTGACACGGCAAACGGCAAACTTGATTTTGAAACCTATACGCAATCAGCCTACTTTGAACGCGTCCTCCACGCCGCCAACATCAGACTGAAACTGATGAGCCAAAGCCGCTACACCTTGCAGCGGAAAGCAGAATACACCGACAAACGAACCAAAACAGGCTTAGAGATTGAGGTCATGGACGCCTACACAGGCAAAGCCCGCTCAGCCAACAGCCTATCCGGCGGCGAATCCTTCATGGCCTCCCTGTCCCTGGCCCTGGGACTGTCCGATATCGTCCAGCAAAACGCCGGCGGCGTTCATCTCGACGCTATGTTCATCGACGAAGGATTCGGTTCCCTCGACACCGAAATCTTAGATCTTGCAGTCAGAACCCTTTCTGAACTCGCGGGCGCCAACCGTATTATAGGCATTATCTCCCATGTTGCCGAACTGCGGGAACGCATTGACAAGCAAATCCGAGTCGAGAAAACAACAGGCGGCAGTCAGGTCACTCTAGTGGTTTGATGCCTCGACCTGGTGGTTTGATGCCTCGACCTGATTTATGTATGATAGGAGCAGAAACTCTTTCTGGCATTAAGCCGGTTCAGAAGAATAGGAGAACACTATGGCTTTGATAGACAAGACCCCTAACATGGAAATTAACGCCGACCTGACAACGATGAACACCTTCGGCCTCCCCGCCAAGGCAAAGCACTTGCTGCGTGTGCGTTCGGTGGAAGAAGCCCGGCAAGCCCACGCTTTCCTCGCCGGCCACCCGGAAGGCCTCGCCCGATTAAGCCTGATTCTGGGCGGCGGCAGCAATCTCATTCTGGGCGACAAACCCCTTGACACTGTCCTCAAAATCGAAATACCCGGACGACGCCGGCTCGAAAGGGCTGACTATGAATCAGACGCGAAAAGCTCTTTCCTGGTGGAAGCGGGCGCGGGGGAAAACTGGCATGATTTCGTCCGTTGGACTCTCACCCAAGGCTATCCGGGACTCGAAAACCTTTCCTTCATCCCCGGAACCGTCGGCGCGGCGCCGGTTCAAAACATCGGTGCCTACGGTCTGGAAGCGGCCGACCGCATCGACTCCCTGGACGCCCTCGACCTCACCACCGGCGAGTTCCAACGCTTCGAAGCCGCCGCTTGCCGCTTCGGCTACCGGGACAGTCTCTTCAAACATCAACCCGGCCGCTGGCTCATCACCTCCGTGCGCTTCCGTCTGCCCCAACATTGGCAACCTATCACCCGCTACACCGAGCTGGCCCAAGAACTGGCTGACCGCGGCTGCAGCGACGCCACCCCCACACCCCTTCAGGTATCAGATGCCGTCATCGCTTTACGGCAACGTAAATTGCCTGACCCCACCGAACTCGGCAACGCCGGCAGTTTCTTCAAGAACCCTGTCATCGAAGCGAATCAATGTGGGACCCTGCTCGCCAACCATCCCGCCATGCCCCACCACCCCCAACCCGACGGACGCGAGAAACTCTCCGCCGGTTGGCTGATCGAACAAAGCGGCTGGAAAGGCCGCCGACTCGGCCCCGTCGGCTGCCACGCCCAACACGCCCTCATTCTGGTCAACCACGGCGGCGCCACCGGCAAAGATGTGCAGCGCCTAGCCAAGAACCTTCAGGACGACATCTGGAAACAATTCGGCGTGGCGCTGGAACCGGAACCCGTGTATATTTAACCCTCATACTCCCGACGGTTTGCCAAAAACACAGTTCATAAACACGCCTTGGGGGTTAGCCACTGTCAACCACCCCATACATCCGGCAAATATCCTGAAACCCGCTCCCAACCTCATCCCGGGAAAAATGGTTCTCCCGCAAAGCCCCTTCATCCCACTGCATCAGCTTTCCATAAAAAGCAACCGCCGTCGCGAAATTCTCCTCACTGGGATTTTGCTCAAAAACCTGAAACAGCCTATTCTCCGCCTCATTGATTTCGCCCATCCCAACCAGTTCATTCAGGTCATCACTCAAATCCTCATTGCGCTTGGCGGTCGAATGATCGTAGAAAATAACTTGCTCCTGCCCGGCCATCATCTTCTTAAAGAAAACCTGGCTAAGAAACCGGGCCAACATCATAAACTGCCGCATAAGAAAGTCTTTTTCCAGACTCATAAACAACAACCCCCCATAAAGCAATGGACAAAGTTTGGCTCCATTATACCTGAAAACTTGGCGGGCAATCAAATCATGGAGCCGGCAAACGCCCGCTCACCGTATCATAAGGCCAATCGTTAATGCCGCCAAAATCATACACATTTGTATACCCCATCTTGACAAGAACCTTAGCGGCACCCGCGCTCCTTCCTCCGCTGCGACAATAAACCAGAATAAGCTTAGCTTTGTCAGGCAATTCCGTCAACGCTCTTTCCGCGATTTCAAAATCAGGAATCAGCACAGCGCCGTCAATGCGCTTATCCGTAAACTCTCCCTCAGTCCGGACATCCAGCAAAACATAAGCCTCACCGCTGTCCATAACCTCCTTAGCTCTCTGAGCGGAAATCTTGTGGTAACTGGCCGCCGCGGCATCCGGCTCAAGGGGCGTCCCCGTCTCGCCCAACGACCCTTCATCATGACACCCTGGCAAGACAAAAAAACATACAACCAGGCACCAAACCAAAACAAAAGCCCTAAACTTTCTCATACCAATACATCTCTCCCCTCCATTAGACACCAGCACAACTAATCTGTATCCCCCGTCCCCTTTCCCCTTTCTCTCCTCTCCTTTCCATTGTCCATTGGTCCACAGGCTGAAGGATATCAGCCTTGTCCATTGTCCATTGTCACTGTCCATTGTCCTGTCCATTATCTCCTGACTCTTTGGTCAAGCAGTTCCCGCGCCAGCGTCCCAGCCACAGCCCCGCCTCCCAGCATCCGGGCCAGCTCGCTCACCCGCGCCGTCTCATCCAGTTCCGTCACATAAGTCACCGTGCGCTCCCCGCTCAGCTCCTTGCTGATGCCATAATGGCTTGTACCCACCGCCGCCACCTGGGCCGAATGGGTAATCACAAACACCTGCTTATTCCGCGCGATCCCCGCCAGCTTGTCGGCCACCTTAGCCACAGTTGTTCCTCCAACCCCGCTGTCCACCTCGTCAAAAATAAACGTATCAACGTTTTCCAAAGCGGACAACAGACTCTTGAAAGCCAGCATCAACCGTGACATTTCACCACCGGAGGCCACCTTCGCCAGGGGCTTCACCGGCTCACCCGGATTGGCCGAAAAAAAGAACTCAACACTCTCGGCGCCCCGCAAAGTCGGCTCCTGATGGGGGGTCAGAGCCACCTCAACCCGGGCTCCTTTCATATCCAGATCCTGCAGCTGCCGCCCCAACCGTTCCGCTAAAACATCACCATGACGCCGGCGGGACTCAGTCAGCGCCGCCGCCAATCTGTTGTACTCCTCTAACGTCCGCTCCATCTCAAAACGCACCGACGCGCTCTCCCGCTTCCGGGCCGCAATGCCCTCCAGCTCCGCCAGCACGGATTGATAATGCTCAAGCACCTGATTCATCAGATTCGCCTCCGCCGGTGCGGCCGCGTACTTCTTCAACTTGCCCAGTTCCGCCAGCCGATCCTCAATCTCATCCAACCGCCCCGGCTGAAAATCCAGCTCATCCCGATAGGAACGCAACCGGTTCGCCACATCTTCCAAAGCATAATAAGCATCCGCCGCCCCGCCGGCAATCTCTTCCGCACCGGCGTCCAGACGCGCCAACTCAGCTAAATCCCGGCTGGCACGCCCCATCAAATCATAAGCGGACGCGTTCCGCTCCCCGCCTTCATAAAGATAACCATAAGTACTCTCCGCCAAACTCATAATCTTCTCGGCATTCATCAGCACCCCGCGCTCTTCCTCCAACACTTTGTCCTCGTCGGGCACAGGATTAATCCGCTCAATCTCCTCCGCCTGAAACCGCAGCAAATCCTCACGCTGCAACAATTCCCGCTCCGAACGCCGGAACTCCCGTTCCGCCGCCACCACATCCAAATAACACCGCGCCGCCGCCTCAACCCGCTGCCGCAACGCCAAATGCTCTTCCCCGGCAAACCTGTCCAACAGCACACCATGATACTCCGAACGCAGCAGCGACTGGTGATCCATCTGCCCGTGAATATCAACTAAACCCACACAGAACGTCCGATAAAGAGACCAAGGCGCCATCTTGCCCTGGACCCGGCACACATTCCGTCCCGACGCGTTAACCTCCCGCGCCAAAAAAAGCTGCCCCTCCTCCGGCTCATACCCCTCCCGGGTCAGAAGCTCGCAGAGCTCTGACGGCAGGTTGCAGAAGACCCCCTCCACACAAGCCCGTTGAACCCCATGGCGGATATTTTCCGCCGCCGCCCGGCCGCCCAGAAGCAGATCCAAGGCGTCCACAAGCATCGACTTACCCGCGCCGGTCTCCCCGGAAAAAACAATCAGCCCTTCCCCAAAAGTCAGGCTCACCTTATCCATCAAGCCAAAACTCTCGATACTCAACTCCGCCAGCACACATCCACCCCCCTTGCTCAAGTGTTCAATATACGATGTTCGAGGTTCGAAAAACCCGCTTACTCCATAAACCCCTGCAACCGCTTTCTCACCAGCTCCGCGCCGGCCCGCTGCCGCACGGCCATAAACACAGTATCATCCCCGGCGATCGTCCCCATAACCTCCTGCCAGCCCACATTGTCAAGAAGAATCGCCAGGGCCTGAGCGTTACCGGGCAGCGTCCTAACCACCACAAGATTATCACTGCAGGCGCAAGCCGTGACAATATCACGGCAGACCTTCTCCAGACGCTCCTGCACGCCCACTGTTTGAGCCTCATTCGCCATCGCGTAATGATAATCATCGCCCGGGCCCGGTACTTTCACCAACCCCAACTCTTTAATATCACGCGAAACCGTCGCCTGCGTAGCTTTAAAGCCAAACGCGTCTAACTGCAGACAAAGCTCATCTTGTGTACGTATAGTCTGCCCTGTAACCAGTTCCTGAATTTTCCTTTGACGCCGGGCCTTCATAACTATCTCCCTTTCGCTTGAATAATCACCCAATACGGAGCCTTCTCTTCATGATTCAGATAATTCCCTGCCATGATCGTATACTCTTGCGGCGAAACCTCACGCAAAAATTCCTCCAGACACCTCCCTTCCGCCGCGCCGCCGGGATGCCCGCGATAAACCGTCACAATAACGGCGCCGCCCGAACACAACAACCCCATAGCCCCTCGCACAGCCGACAGCGTGGTCAGTGATCTCGTCGTCACCTCATGATCGCCGCCGGGCAGATACCCGAGATTGAAAACCGCGGCTCTGATTCCCGGCGCCACCACCTGGACCAATTCCGCATGGTCACGCAACCAAAATCGAATCCGCTCCCCCACATGATTAACCTCAGCAAGTTCCCTCGCCTTAGCGAGAGCATCCTCCTGAATATCAAAGGCTTCCACCCGTCCCTGAGCGCCCACCAGCCGGGCCAGCGCGAGGGTGTCCCGACCGTTTCCGGCGGTAGCGTCCACAACATGGTCGCCTTCCCTAATAATATTTGCCAAGAACAGCCACGGCAGACAAGCGATTTTGCCCAATTCGCTTGTCCCCTTATTTCCGGCCCGAAAACCCCGTGCCGATTCGAGAACCGAATCAGTCAATTGTCATCAGCTCTCTCCACAATAAGTCCTTCCAAATCATTGGCCCCTACCGAGCCGGCCCCTTCCGGGCCAACAACCCCTTCAGACCCGACAGCCCGCTCCCCCATTGCCCCTTGTCCGTCGTCAGTTATCAGCAAGACGCCGTTATCCTCTTGTCCTAAATCCTCACGGTGCAAAAACCTTGCCATATGCCTCAACACATCCTTGAAGTCTTTTATCGTGTTATCAAAGACGTGCGTATTATTAATGCTGATGGCTACCATAATCACAACAGGTCCGAAAATCGCGCCCAAGACCCCGGCCATCTTAAACCCCAGATAAACACTGCCCAACGCGACCAAAGGATGAAGCCCCGTTTGGCTGCCCAGGACTTTCGGCTCAACGAACCTTCTCAGGACGAAGAACCCGCCTCCCAAGGCAAGCAGGAAAATCCCTTTAATGACGTCTCCGCCGACATATTCCACAATAGCCCAAGGAACCAAAATAATGACGGTACCGACAATGGGCAAAAGATCAACAAATCCCAAACTCAGCGCAATCAGGAACGCATACGGTTGACCGTATATCAGCAGCGCCACAAACATAACAACAAAAGCCAGCAACGCCAGCAGCAACTGGGCCCTCAGATATCGCCACAAAGCTGACTGGGTCGAATCCTTCAGCAGACGCATATACCCATAAATACGATTGCCAAAATATCTTTCCATCAGATCGCTGATCGCACGATACTCCGCGGTAAAGATGTAGGCCGCGATCATAAAAATGATGCCAACAACAACCGCGTTGCCCACTTTTGACGAAAACGTCGCAATATTGGAATAAGGCGAATCGAGAAAAGTCTGGCTAAGCCCCTGAATCCAGTCATACAGGCTATCCATAAGGCTAAAATCTTTAATTTGAGGGAAGATCTCAAAAACCACAGCAAACTGTGTATAAAGATAATCAAAGGCGCTTGACAAATAAGCCCAAGCGGTTTGATAGTCCTTCGCCAAAGAAACCATTTCCCCAACAAATATATAAACCCCCCAGCTGACCAACGCCGCCAGACCGGCAAAAACAAGCACAACCAAAACAAGCGCCGCCAACCGCCGTGGCAGCCGGGTCTTGCGATGGATCCAAGTGACCAGCGGATTGAGCACCAGCGCCACCACAAACGCCGCGAGAAAAGGCGCGAACAACGATAGCAGCGACGGCAAAACATAAACCAAAAAAAGACACACCAAAACAAAAAGCACGATCCGCAGCAAAAGCCTTATATATAGGTGTTTATGCCGCTCTTGTACCGGCTCGGCCATAGCGTTCCTCCTCCCCCCCGGATGTTATGTCTTATTTTACCATAACTTTCGCGCGGATTCACCCTATTCAGTCAAAAATTTTTCGACAAATTCTGCAAAAATTCCCAGCCTCACCGATCCCCCAACTTTTCCCGGATCATCTTGGGGAAATTGCTTCCGGCAAACCGAATAAACCTCGCTTTGACATCCGAAGCCTTAATGCGAACAGTCTCTCCGGGCAGCAGGGACAACACCCCCTGTCCGTCCGCCGTCACCCTGCCGCCATGCACCGAAGCAATTGTCACATCAAGCACCGCCTTATAAGAAACCACCATAGGACGTGTTGACAGCGCGTGGGCTGCCAGATATGTAATAAGAATGGCTTCCACATCAGGGCTGACAATGGATCCGCCCGCGGAAAGAGAATAAGCCGTCGACCCTGTCGGTGTGGCAAAAATCAACCCGTCACAGGGCGGGCTGGCAATAGGTTCTCCCGACAATCTGAGCTCAAAGGTCATCATAGCGTCTGTGCCTTGCCGCGCAAAAACCACATCATTAAGAGCTGTGAAAGGTGACGACGCTTCCTGGTTCAGCTGACAAGCCGTCAACATGAGTCTTTCCTCCACAGAAAAATCCTTAGCCAGAACTCTCTGTAGAGCCGTAAAAATATCCCCCTGCTCAACCTCGCAGAGGAACCCAAGCTGCCCATAGTTCACTCCCAGCACAGGAATCTCATGAGGCGCCGCCTCCCGCGCGGCTTCCAGCACCGTTCCATCGCCCCCAAGGGACAGCACAAAATCGATCTCCCCCTCACCAAAAGGACACGCCAAATCATCACCCTGACGTCCGGTATACCAAACCACGGATTGCCAGCCGCGGGCATGAAGCCAAGCGCTGATCTGGGGCACAAGCGCCTCCGGGTTGACTTTCAATCTGTTAACATAAAGAGCCGCTGTTGGGGACATAAGCATGAATCCTTTCCGGCATTCATTCATTCGCCTATCATTCATTACATTGTACTAAACCGCATAAAGGTAGTCAATGCAAAACAATAAACGGTGCATATTTATAAAGTGCATGAACTGACGATAAGGATAAGCAGAGCTTTCTGCCGCGGTGTTTTCCCGCAACTCAATGGTGATTGGAGGCAGATACCGCGCTGGCCAGTAACAGTGCCACGTCAGGGGTTGGGGAGCGGCAGACTCCAAAAGCCCGCGTATTTTTTTCGCCTTTCGGGGGCTGCGTCGGGCGGTGAGGC
>Ga0082212_10007094_pt1 | contig 14906 bp, 11 predicted proteins | sample TergutNt197P3_FD_71548 | JGI IMG/M metagenome (GOLD analysis project Ga0082212, IMG submission 71548) | Neocapritermes taracua P3 segment gut microbial communities from Petit-Saut dam, French Guiana - Nt197 P3 | ecosystem: Host-associated > Arthropoda: Insects > Digestive system > Gut ... | reverse complement strand
CGTTCAACCGCGGTTGAGGAAAAAAACGCACCCGCCTATCCGAATTATTTGTCCGGGTCGTGTCTATCGGAATGAAGCCATATCTTATCGCGCCCATTGTTTCTTTCATCAGGTAGAAGCGCTTTATATCGATAAAAACGTATCTTTTGCCGATTTACGGCAAGTTTTGCTCTTCTTTGCCAAAGAAATGTTTGGCTCGGATACCAAAATCCGTCTGCGTCCTTCGTTCTTCCCATTCACCGAACCCAGTGCTGAAATGGACATCAGTTGCAATCTCTGCGGCGGAAAAGGCTGTCCGTTCTGCAAACATACCGGTTGGGTTGAGATTTTGGGCTGCGGTATGGTTGATCCCAACGTGTTAGACAACTGTGGAATAGACAGTAATATTTATTCGGGATACGCTTTGGGTATGGGCATTGAACGCATCACCAATCTCAAGTATCAGGTGAAAGATTTGCGTCTGTTTTCCGAAAATGATATTCGCTTTCTGAGGCAGTTCGAAGCGGCAAATTGATAGGGTTTTGACTTTCTTTCCGCAGGTCCGTTGACGCTACGGTTACGAAAATCAAGCCCATTCGGGCTATAAGGCACATCAACACAGAAATCGAAGTTGCATTCGAGATTATTTCATGTCCTGAAAGGACAGATTTTCATAACCGCAGGTCAATGACCTGCGGACAAACGAAATCACAGACATCTGCCTGAAAGGCAGGACTAAAAAGTAATGATATGAGCATCAACATTAATCCAATGACAAAACAGGAACGATACAAAGCAATTATCGGTTGGTTTGAAAAGAATATGCCGGAAGCAGAGACGGAATTGAATTACGAAACGCCTTTTCAACTGTTGATATCCACCATCTTAGCTGCACAGTGTACCGACAAGCGGGTGAATATGATTACCCCTGCCTTATTCAAAGCCTTCCCTACCCCTGAGGTTTTGGCGGCATCCAATCAAGAAACGGTTTTTGAATATATCAAAGGGATTTCCTATCCGAATTCCAAATCAAAACACTTGGTCGAAATGGCTCGACTGTTGGTACTGGACTATCAAGGGCAAGTTCCTTCAAAAATGGATGATTTATTGAGACTGCCGGGCGTCGGACGAAAAACGGCAAACGTAATTTCCTCCATTATTTTCGACATTCCCGCATTGGCTGTTGATACACATGTTTTCAGAGTTTCCAACCGCTTGGGTTTAACGGACGATTCAAAAACACCTTTGGAAACGGAAAAAGAATTAACCAAACATATCCCCAGAAAACTATGGTCGAAAGCCCACCATTGGCTGATTCTGCATGGCCGCTACGTTTGTGTTGCCCGTAAACCGCTTTGCGAAAACTGCGGATTGAAAGGGTATTGTAAGCAAATTATGAATTATTCGTAGCATCATCTTATCATTGAAAAATAATTCATAATTTTTAGCTTTTAACTTTTAGTTTTTAGTTTTTAAAAATATCTTATTAAAAATCAAACAATTATCATCCTTTTCCTAAATCCTTTTTTGAAGATTAAAGAAAATGTAGTACTTTTGCGCCCGGGTAAGTCCTACACGGTCAGCTCCCTTCGAATCCCCCAGGGCTTGACCGCAGCAAGGGTAGTTGGTTGTAGCGACGCGATGTAGTTAGCTTGCCCACCCGCCTCTTTAGCTCAGTTGGCCAGAGCACGTGATTTGTAATCTCGGGGTCGTTGGTTCGAATCCGACAAGAGGCTCGGAACGGAATCATCCTAAAATACAGCCGAAATAACAGTTTTTGACGCGCCTAAATTCAGCATTTTCAAGCTCGATCTCCCCTCTTATGCGTCCCATAATTGTGTACAACTAAAAAACAAAAGAGAGCGACAAATTCTTGTAACTCTCTTTGCTTCTTTCGTGGTCCCACCAGGGCTTGAACCTGGGACCCCCTGATTATGAGTCAGATGCTCTGACCAACTGAGCTATAGGACCTGCTTAATAATAAAAGCGAGTGCAAAGTTACAAATTTTATTGAATTCTACAAATACTGGTTAAAAAAATCGGCTATTTAGTAACCACTTTGATAATTTCTTCAGCATACGAAACAGCAGAGAAAGAGATTGAAGAAATTGTAGAACAAATTACCGTATGAATATCCTTTGGTTGAAATACGAGAACCAAGGTGTCTGTCAATGAGTTTGCGAAACCCGCTGCGATTAAATTCATCGTTAACGAAAAATATTCCTGCAAACGGAGTGATGTTCTTGGAAATTTTATGTACTTTTGCATTCAAAATTCAGGTCCCGTAGTTTAGTGAATAGAACGACAGATTCCGGTTCTGTAGGTCACAGGTTTGAGTCCTGTCGGGATCACTTCCATAAAGTCGGATGTTATATGTTCCTTTCAGGAATCTTTTCTGTTTAAAAAACAAAATACTTTCAAACGTAGGCGAATTGTGAAAATAGGGTATGGAACTATCGGAGTTCAGTCTTTTTTCATCCGCGCTTCCAATTTAATCAACTCGTCGCGGTACTGTGCGGCTTCTAAAAATTCTAATTTCTTCGCAGCTTCCAACATGGCTTTTTTTGTTTTGGCAATGAGTTTTTCTATATCTTTACCTGTCATGTATTGAATGACCGGATCGGCAACAAGGTTGTAGTTTTCTTTTTCGATGTATGCCGCTTGCTCGGCTTTGAAATCCGATCTTAATAAGGTGGATTGGGTATTTTTAACTATTTGTTGCGGGGTAATTCCGTGCTGTTCATTGTAAATCAATTGCTTTTCCCTTCTTCGATTCGTTTCGTCTATGGTTTTTTGCATACTCTCGGTGATTTTGTCTGCATAAAAAATGACTCTACCGTTGATGTTCCGGGCTGCACGGCCGGCAGTCTGGGTCAGCGAGCGATGCGATCGTAAAAACCCCTCTTTATCGGCATCTAAGATTGCTACTAAAGAAACTTCCGGCAAATCCAATCCCTCGCGTAAAAGGTTTACGCCAATCAGGACATCAAAATGACCTTGGCGCAGTTTTTCCATGATTTCAATACGTTCCAAGGTGTCGACATCCGAATGGATGTAAGCGGTTTTAATATCCATCCGGATAAAATAAGCGTTTAATTCTTCCGCCATCCGTTTGGTTAGAGTGGTGACCAATGTCCTTTCTTTCCGTTCGGTCCGGGATTGGATTTCTTCCATCAGGTCGTCGATTTGATTCAAACTCGGACGGACTTCAACCGGCGGATCCAACAAACCTGTCGGACGGACAAGCTGTTCTGTGATTACGCCCTCACACAATTGGAGTTCAAAGTCGGCAGGCGTCGCACTGATGAATATTTTTTCCGGTGTCAGCGCTTCAAATTCGTCGTAAGTCAGCGGGCGGTTATCAATAGCTGCCGGCAGGCGGAAGCCGTATTCAACTAAATTGAGCTTGCGGGAATGGTCGCCGCCGTACATCCCTCGAATTTGCGGAACTGTCACATGACTTTCGTCAATAACGGTCAAAAAATCTTTAGGGAAATAATCAATCAGACAGAACGGGCGACTTCCGGGCGGCCTTCCATCGAAATAACGGGAATAGTTTTCAATCCCCGAACAATAACCCATCTCGCGAATCATTTCCAAATCAAAAGTGACCCGTTCGTATAATCTTTTGGCTTCCTGAACCTGACCGTTGTAGTTTAGAAACTGTACCCTTTCGCCCAAATCCCGGTCGATTTCCCCGATGGCCTGATTGATTCGTTCGCGGGTAGTCACAAATATATTAGCAGGATAAATAGGGTATTGGTCGAAGCGCTCGATGACTCCGCCGGTTAAGGGGTCAAAAGTATGAATCTCTTCGATTTCATCCCCCCAGAACAGGATACGAAGGGCAATATCCATATAGGCGGGGAATACATCGACCGTATCGCCTTGTACCCTGAAGTTTCCCCTTGAAAATTCAATCTGATTGCGCGAATACAAGCTATCGACTAATTTACGTAAGAAAAAGTTGCGGGAAAACAGTTCTCCTTTATTAATCGTAATAACATTTTCCCTGAAATCGTCAGGGTTACCAATTCCGTATAAACAGGATACGGAGGACACGATAATTACGTCTTTTCTCCCCGATAATAAAGCCGAAGTTGCCGAAAGCCGGAGTTTCTCAATCTCGGCATTGATGGATAAATCTTTTTCGATATATGTATTGGTCGATGGAATATAGGCTTCCGGTTGATAGTAATCGTAATAGGATACAAAATACTCAACGGCGTTATGTGGGAAAAAACTTTTGAACTCGCTATACAATTGAGCAGCTAAAGTTTTGTTGTGGCTCAGAACCAAAACCGGCTTGTTTAATTCACTGATTACATTGGCAATGGTAAACGTCTTCCCCGATCCGGTCACTCCCAGCAATGTTTGATAGGGCATATTTTGTTTTATGCCTTCCACCAACTCCCGGATAGCTTCCGGTTGATCGCCGGTCGGCTTAAACTCCGCTGAAAGCTGAAAATCCGCCATCAACAGGAATAATAGCTCCTGTAATAAAACCTGCCGAATCGGAACAAAGGAATTGAACAAGTCCGTTTAATTCCGAAATATCCCCGAACCGTCCCATCGGTGTTTTCGCCAACACCTTCTTACTTCTATCCGTTAACGAACCGTCCGGATTTAACAGGATAGCCCTGTTCTGGTCGCCGATAAAGAATCCGGGAGCTACGGCGTTTACACGGATTTTATCACCAAATTTCAAAGCCATTTCAGTAGCCAACCATTTGGTAAAAATGTTAATTCCGGTTTTGGCGACCGAATAACCGGGGACACGGGTAAGGGCTGAATAAGTCGCCATCGATGAAATATTGATGATACTACCTTCCTTTTGTTCAGCCATAATTTTCCCGAATACCAGACACGGAAGAACCGTACCGTCCTGATTCAACCGGACGACTTTTTCCCAATCTTCCGTTTTCATGTCGAAAATGGTTTGTTCGGGAGACAAGGTAGCGCCCGGCACATTTCCTCCGGCGCAATTAATAAGGACATCAATACGTTCCCATTTTTCAATGATTTTCTTGGCTGCTTCTTTTAAACTGCCTTTTTCTAACACATTACAACAAAAACCGACCGCCATCCCTCCGGCTGCTTTGATTTCATGAACCTGATTGTCCAAGTTCTCTTTACGGATGTCTAATACGACTATTTTAGCTCCGGATTGTGACAGACTTTTGGAGATACTCCCTCCCAATACTCCCCCGCCTCCGGTGATTGCAATCACTTTGTCTTTGATACTGAATAAACTTTCCATAAATAAATTAAAATATTTTATTTATAATTGTAAAGATTAATGATCTTTATTTGGAACAAAAAAACATTTTTTATTACACCCCAAACGAAATCCCCATGCGTTTTCCCTGTATAATCAAATCATGGTCGGGAGTAACCAATTTCAATTTACCTGCAACTTTTTCTAAGGGAACCGAAGTGATTTGCTCGTCGATTAGAGCGACCATTCGTCCGAATTGACCTTTTGCAATTAATTCGGTAGCATGGCCGCCCAAGCGGGTCGCCAAGTTTCGATCGAAAGCGGAAGGACTTCCTCCGCGTTGTACATATCCTAAAATCGTTTCACGGGTTTCCAATCCGGTGTTGTCTTCAATCAGTTTAGAGAGTTTAGAAGTCGGACTGTTGCCTTTACTTCCGCTTCCATCCAATTCCAAACCTTCACCTACCGCCACTATTGAGTAGGGTTTGTCCTTTCTCGCCCGATTAAGAATCGCTTTGTTCACTTTGTCGATGTCGCATCCCAATTCAGGAAGGAGGATCACATCGGCTCCTCCCGCCATTCCGGCATAGAGGGTAATCCAACCGGCTTTGTGCCCCATTAATTCGATAACCATTACCCGTTTGTGGGAAGAGGCTGTCGAATGCAGGCGGTCTATTGCTTCTGTTGCTATATCAACCGCACTTTGAAATCCGAAAGTAATGTCTGTTCCGTAAACGTCGTTATCAATGGTTTTCGGTATGCCAATGACATTTAATCCCAATTGCGATATTTTATAAGCCGTTTTTTGCGTACCGTTTCCTCCGATACAAACCAAGCAATCCAATCCTAATTTGTTGTAATTATCTACAATAATTTGCGGCTTGGTAACATCGTTTCCGTCTAATATTTTTTTGAAAGGTTTTTCCCTTGAAGTACCCAAAATGGTTCCGCCCAGACTGAGTAGGCCTGATAATGATTTATCATCTAAAGGAATAAAATCTCTGTGGAGCAAGCCCTGAAATCCGTCGCAGATTCCAATGACATCCATACCGTAGTGGGTTACAGCTGTTTTTCCAACTCCTCGAATGGTTGCGTTAATTCCCGGACAATCACCGCCGGAAGATAAAATACCTATTCTCATTTTTCAAAATTCTCGTCGATAACTTCGATTTTTTTCACAATTAAATTCAACTCTTCTTTCAAACTGCTGATTTTGCGATTCATTTCTTTCATTAGTCCGCCCCCGCCTTTGGAAGAAACAGATAAGAAACCAATATTATTTTCGTAAGTTTGTATATCGCCTTTCAGCCGTTCGTAGGTACGCATTAATTTATCACGTTCATTCAGTAATTTGGATTTTGATTTTTCATCTCCATGTGAAATATCACTCAAGCCGGATTTAAATGTTTGCAAGCGACGTTCGGACTCATCCAATTTCAAGCGGTCAAAATGTTTATCGACGGCTTTTCTGTATTCCTTGTGGATTTTGTCTTTTTCACGGAAAGGCACAAAACCGATCCTGTTCCATTCGTTAATCAATTCACGAATGATGGCTACTGCTTCCGATGCGGGAAGATTGAGGTCGATGGAATCGATTCTTTCAATAATTTCTTTTTTCTTTTTCAGGTTATCGACTTCTTCCGTTTTTTGAGACGAAAAGTGGGTGTTTTTTTGATCGAAGAAATAGTCGCATGCTTTAACGAAACGTTTCCAAACAACATCCGAATATCTGCGTGAAATCGGTCCGGTAGATTTCCATTCTTTCTGCAAGGCAATCATTTGATCGGATGTTTCTTTCCAATCCTGGTTATCTTTTAATGCTTCCGCTTTCTCGCAAAGTTCTATTTTTTTGTTATAGTTAACATCCATTCTTGTTTTGATGTTCTTGTAAAATTCGCTTTTTCCCCGAAAGAAAACATCACATGCCGCCCTGAATCGTTCAAAAACTTTTACATTACTTTTCTTTGGAGCAAAACCGATCGTCTTCCATTTTTCCTGAAATTCGAGTACTTGTTTGTGCTGTTCGTCCCATTCTTTGAATGTAGTTAACTTAGAATAATCAATCGCCTCAACTTCTGTGCAAAGCGCCTTTTTTTCTTCCAAATTGCGTTGTTCCAACATACGCAAAGACTCGAAATGTTCCTGGTATTTTTTATTGATAACCGAAGATGCTTTTTTGAATCGCGACCAAATCTCTTCACGATACTCTTTAGCAACAGGGCCTATTTCCCTCCATTCCTGATGCAATTTCTGTAATTGGTAAAAAGCGGAAATTGCATCTTTTTCATTGTATAATTTCTCGACTGCCTCGCAAAGCGTCTGTTTCAATTCCAAATTTTTCTTGAAATCATAATCCCGCATTTCATTATTTATCTTCAGCCAATCATAGAATTTTTCGCTATAATGCTGGTATTCTTTCCAAAGTTCATTTACTGCCGTCTGCGGAACTTGTTTGATTTCTTTCCATTGCTGCTGCAATTTTCGAAATTCGTTATACACTTTGTTAAAGTCATCCGTACTCTCTATGAGTTCTTTTAGTCGCTCTATTATTTGTTTTTTTGTTGCTAAATTGTTTTCTTTTACCTTTTCGGTTTGTGCAGCTATAGCATTTTTTTTGTTTCGAAAAATGACCAATAATTCTTTCAGTCTTTCTTCTGTCTCATCGGTTTCCGGTATAAAATCTTCTTTTGTTCCGCCCTGATCTGTAAATATCTTTTCAGCTTCCTCGTCTTCAACTTTTCTGATTTTGTAGAATGCTTGTTTACAAGCCTCAACTTCATTTTTTATGCTCTCATCGATATCTAAGTGCACAATTTCGGTTAATCGTTCAATAATTTGGCTTTTATCCCATTGGTCAATTTTTCCTTTACTAATTGGTTCCTCGATGATTGGTTCCTCGACGACCGGCTCCTCAATAATCGGCTCCTCAATGACTGGTTCCTCAATGATTGGTTCCTCGACAACCGGCTCCTCAATGACTGGTTCTTCGATAATTGGTTCCACAACGATTGGTTCCTCAATACCCGGAACCTCAATAATAACCGACACATTCTCTTCCGTTAATTCAATAGTATCAACGGCATCAATTTCCTCCGCCAAATTTGCGGTTTCGTTTTCTTCGGAAATACTTTCATTCGCAATATTTTCCGAGTCAAGAAGTTTATTCATAGCGCACAACAAATATTATTAGACAACAATCCATCTACGTATAACCCACAAAGCTATGAAATATTTCGGAAAATAATTATCTTTTTCTATTTTTTTTTATTTTTTCTTGGTAAATCGTAAATTTGGCAAGTATTCATGATACATTTTGCTTGTGAAGCGCTGAAAAAATCATTGAAGTTTATAAACTATTAAAATTCCGTATTGTTCGGTGTTCGTGGAAATGGAATCACGTCTCGGATGTTAGCCATGCCGGTGACAAATAAAACCAAACGTTCGAAACCCAATCCGAATCCGGCATGGGGAGCCGTTCCGAATTTACGGGTTTCTAAATACCACCACAAAGTATCCGGTGATATATTCATTTCCCTGATGCGGTTTTGCAGCTTATCGTAATCGGATTCCCGTTCCGAACCGCCGATGATTTCACCTATTTTCGGAAAAAGAACATCCATTCCCCGCACTGTTTTCCCGTCGTCGTTCTGTTTCATGTAGAATGCTTTGATTTCTTTCGGATAATCCGTCAGAATCACCGGGCATTTGAAATGTTCTTCAACCAAAAACCGTTCATGCTCCGATTGTAAATCAGCGCCCCAATATACCGGAAATTCAAACTTTTTGCCGCAGTTTTCAAGTATTTCGATTCCTTCGGTGTAGGTCAGGCGTACAAACCGGTTATTAAGTACAAAATTCAGCCGGTCAATCAATTCCTCGTCATACATCTTATTCAGAAAAGCAATATCGTCTTTTCCTTTTTCCATAGCATAAGAAATCACGTATTTCAGGAAATCTTCCGCCAAATCCATATTGTCGCTGATGTCGTTGAAAGCTACTTCCGGTTCAATCATCCAAAATTCTGCCAAATGCCTTGGGGTATTGGAGTTTTCCGCCCGGAAAGTCGGTCCGAAAGTATAAATACCGCCCAAAGCCATAGCGCCCAATTCACCCTCCAACTGTCCGGATACGGTCAGGTTGGTATGTTTGCCGAAAAAATCCTGCGAATAATCAATGTTGCCCTCCGGAGTTAGCGGCGCCGCATTCGTTTCCAGTATTGTTACGTGAAACATATTCCCGGCTCCTTCCGCATCGGAGCCGGTAATGATAGGTGTATGAAAATAGAAAAAACCTTGTTTGTCGAAATAGTCATGAATTGCGTACGACAGGTGGTGCCGGATCCTGAAAATAGCGCCGAAAGTATTGGTCCTCGGTCGAAGGTGGGCGATTTCCCTCAGAAACTCTAAAGAATGTCCTTTCTTCTGTAAAGGATAAACAGCCGGATCGGCTTTTCCGTAAACTTCTATTTCTTTTGCATGAATTTCAAGGGCTTGTCCTTGTCCTTGCGAATCAACTAATGATCCGATAACGCAGATGCAAGCGCCCGTAGTTATGTCTTTCAACTGGTTTTCATCGAATAGAGCCAGATCGATAACCACCTGTATGTTGTGAATCGTGGAGCCGTCGTTCAGGGCGACAAATGCTATTTGTTTATTGCCCCTGCGGGTACGTACCCAGCCTTTGACGCATACGGATTCGCCAAAAGTTGTAGCTTTTAGGAGATCAATAACTTTTATTCGCTTCATTCAATTTTTTATTTCTTAATTTTAATTCCTAATTATTCAAACGCTCCCATGCGTAACATGGAAACTTCTCTTTCATTTAGATAGCGCCATTGTCCGCGTTTCAGATTCTTCTTGGTTAAGCCTGCAAAATAAACCCTGTCTAATTTTACAACATGATACCCCAATGCTTCAAGCATACGGCGCACCACCCGGTTCCGCCCCGAATGAATTTCAATTCCTACCTGTGATGCATCGGTTTCGGAAACATAACTGACGGCATCGGCGTGAATTTCTCCATCTTCCAACTCTACTCCTTCGGCTAACTTCTGCATGTCGGCAACCGACACTTCTTTATCCAACCAGACATGATAAATCTTTTTCTTAAGAAATTTCGGATGCGTCAGCTTGGAAGCCAAGTCGCCGTCGTTGGTTAATAGCAAAACGCCGGTTGTATTTCTGTCCAAGCGGCCTACGGGAACAATACGTTCCTGACAGGCAGTTTTCACCAAATCCATCACGGTTAGACGTTCTTGGGGATCATCGGCTGTAGTAACGCAATTTTTAGGCTTGTTCAGGAGAACATAGATTTTTTGCTCTAACTTGACCGGTTCGTTGTGGAAAGTGATTTCATCACTCCGTTTGACTTTTATGCCCAGTTCGGAAACGGTTTCCCCGTTTACTTTCACCAATCCGGCGCGAATGAAATCGTCCGCTTCCCTGCGGGAACATACTCCCGAATTGGATAAAAACTTATTTAAACGGATCGGCTCATTTAAATCGACATACTCTTCGTGATATTTTGTTTGTCTTTTCACGACAAACGTGGCGCCCTGCTTTTGCGGATTATTCCGGTTCACCGGGCTATTCCTGTTAAAAGACTTTGCCTGATTACGTTGTTGCTGATAGGGACGTTGCTGCTGTTTTTGGTATCCTCCCCTGAAGTCCTGATTGTAATTGCCGCCCTGACCCTGATGACCTTGATAGTAGTTCGGATTTCTTGCCGGAACAGGAGCATCGCCTACGCGAGGTCTTCTTTTCTTTCCAGCAGAAGCGTCTTCGGACGAATTCGGTTGGCGATTGCCGTCGTATATCCGCTGCGGGTTATCGTACGAATTGGGATGATTATCATACGAACGTTGAGGTCTGTAGTTATAATCGTTTTCGCGACGATTATAATTGTTTCCACGGGGATTATTGTAATTAGGTCCCCTCTGATTGTAGTTACTACTATTCCCGCGGTCGTAGCCTTGCTTCGGTCGGTTGTAGTTTCCTCCCTGCCGGTAATTTCCGCTTGAATTTCCATAGTGTGTGCGATTGTAAGATTGGTACGGATTTTTTTCATTTAGCCCATCTTCATTCTGCCCGCCGTCGTTATAATGGTTACGCGGCTTCCATTCATTGTTTTCTGTAGTCATGTTTTGAGAAATTTTAATATTGTTTTTTTAAAAGATTCAACCTCCCGGTTGCTGTGTTTCGTTCACTTGTCAGATCCCTGTATAGCTTTGAGGAGTGATTGTGTTTAATTGTTTTTTTATCTCATTATTAATATTTAGAGTGTTTATAAAATCTCTTATTGATTTTTCATTGATGTTTTCATTGGTACGGGTGAGCGCTTTCAGCGCTTCATATGGTTCGGGATATCCTTCCCTTCTCAGAATAGTTTGTATGCCTTCTGCTACCACAGCCCAGTTGTTTTCCAAATCTTTTTGCATAAGCTGTTCGTTTAGCAACAGTTTGCTTAGTCCTTTTTGGAGACTTTGAAAAGAAATCAGACTGTGTGCAAAAGGAATACCTACATTTCGCAGTACGGTGGAATCCGTCAAGTCTCTTTGCAAGCGTGAAACCGGCAGTTTAGCAGACAGATGTTCCAAGAGCGCGTTTGCAACTCCCAGATTTCCTTCCGCATTTTCAAAATCGATGGGATTCACTTTGTGTGGCATAGCCGACGACCCTACTTCTCCCGCCTTGATTTTTTGCTTGAAATATTCCATTGATATATACAGCCAAAAATCCTGCGACAAATCAATCAATATGGTATTTATCCTTTTTAAGCCGTCGAATAATGCGCTTAAATTATCGTAATTAGATATTTGGGTGGTATATTCTTCACGTACCAGCCCCAGTTTTCGCACAAATTTGTCGCCGAACAATTTCCAGTCTATCGACGGATAGGCTGCATGATGCGCATTGAAGTTTCCGGTTGCCCCTCCAAATTTTGCTGAAATCGGTATTTCTTTTAACAGGCGGATTTGTTGTTCCAAACGGCTGATAAATACTTGGATTTCTTTTCCCAATCGGGTGGGGGAGGCAGGTTGTCCATGCGTCCTTGCCAACATAGGGACGTCTTTCCAATCGCTTGCATATTGCTTTAAAATATCAAGTACACGGTTTAACGCAGGGAAATAGACCCCTTCCAAAGCATCTTTGATTGACAAAGGGATGGCGGTATTGTTAATATCCTGAGAAGTCAATCCGAAGTGGACGAATTCTATGTGATTTCCGGGAAGCAATTTGACAAAAGATTTTTTTATGAAATATTCAACTGCTTTCACATCGTGGTTGGTTGTCTTTTCAATCGCTTTGATTCGTTTGGCGTCTCTTATAGAGAACCTGCGGTAGATATTTCGTAATTCTTCGGTTATGCCCTGTATATCGATAAATGATAATTGAGGGAGGGGCAATTCACAAAGCGAAATAAAATATTCTACTTCAACCAATACCCTGTATTTAAACAAGGCATACTCAGAAAAATAAACGGATAAGTCAGCTGTTTTTCCCCTATATCTACCATCCACGGGCGATAGCGCTGTCAATACATTAAGCTCCATAATAACCGTGCTCCTCTACATCTAATCCCCAATATTTCTCACAAAGATATTAATAACTCCAATTACGAAAAAACAACACAGGAAAAATAATTGCTACTTGAAACAAAGCGAAAAAAGATGAAAAAAAGAAGACAGAAGCCTATGATAGTCAAGTCTCGGTTGTGTGTAAGACAAGTTATTTTCTCTGATATGATATCTGCCTTCTTTTTGTCGTTAATCTCTATGCTTGTTTTGTTCTCCGATTCGTTGTTATCTTATTCGGAAATAACTTCAAAGGGTATTTCTACCGAAATATCTTTGTGAAGTTTTACCGTTGCAATGTATGAACCTACTTCTTTTACCGGTTCTTTAATAAGGATGGTCTTGCGATCGATTTCGAATCCTTTCTTTGCTAATTCGTCAGCAATCTGGATGTTGGTGACCGATCCGAAAATGGTTCCGGTGGAACTGGTTTTTGCTCCGATGGTTAAGGCCATACCTTCTAACTTGTCAGCCATGGTTTGCGCATCAGTTTTGACTTTCTCTAATTTATGAGCGCGTTGGCGAAGATTTTCCGCTAAAACTTTTTTAGCCGGCTCGGAAGCAAAAACCGCTTTATTCTGTGGAATCAGGTAGTTTCTTCCGTAACCATTCTTTACGGTGACGATATCATCTTTATAACCAAGATTGGCAATATCTTCCAATAATATTACTTGCATAATTCTTTCCTCCTTATTATTTCATTAAATCGGTTACGTATGGAAGTAGAGCCAAATGGCGAGCACGCTTAACAGCCTGTGCTACCCGGTGTTGGAATTTTAATGAAGTGCCTGTAATCCGACGCGGGAGGATTTTTCCCTGTTCGTTCAGGAATTTCTTCAAAAATTCAGGATCTTTGTAATCGATAAACCGAATGCCGTTCTTTTTGAAACGACAATACTTTTTCTTCTTAACATCAACATTGAGAGGTGTTAAATAACGAATTTCCGAACTGTTGCCTGTTGCCATGATTTTAATTCTCTTTTACGGTTTCTTTTGATTTATTTCTTCTCCTGATGGCATACGCCTCAAAATCCCTGTCCTGACGGAAAGTCAGGTAGCGAATTACTTTTTCATCGCGGCGGAATTGGGTTTCCAACTTCGCTACAACAGCCGGTTCAGCCTTAAATTCTATTAACGAATAGAATCCGGTAGTTTTCTTCTGAATTGAGTACGCCAATTTGCGTAGTCCCCAATCCTCCACATTCACAATCTCGGCGCCTTCGGCGGCAAGAAAATCTTTGAATTTGTCGACCGCTTCCTTCATCTGTACATCAGACAAAACGGGAGTTAAAATGAAAACGGTTTCGTAATTGTTCATTAAGTTCTACTTAAATTATTAATTTTTTTTTTATAATTGAGGCGCAAAGGTAATACTTTTTTTTGAATTAAAAAATAATATGATGATTTGGGTAAAATAATTTTTCATATTAAAGCGAGGAAAGCAGGGGAAACGGTGGAAATTAGGGGAAGTTGTAGAAGTGGTGGAAACGGTGGAAACCGGCTTTCACCCTGCTCTCGAAGAGAGCTAAGTTATGTAAGCAGTATGCTCAGCATACTGTAAGGTTCCGGAAACGAGAAAATATCATAATGTCAAACGGTTGAAGAGCAGAAGAAGAGCGGTTGAAGAGTAAAATATAAAAAGAAAAAAGAAAATCAAATAAACTAAAAAACTAAATCAAAAGGAGTTATTATATGCCTAAATCACAATTTTCAGACCCGAAAGAATTAAGAAGCCCGGGTTGGATTAAATTCACGGACATTCCCGTGAATCAGTACAACAAAACCGTCGCGGAAGTTAAGCAAATATTCACGAAAGACGATTTTTTAAGAATCTATCACGATATGGCTGTAATCCGTGAGTTTGAAACTATGCTAAATGAAATCAAAACAAAAAGCAATTATAACGGAGTGGAATATAATAATCCCGGACCGGCGCATCTGTCTCTGGGACAGGAAGCGTCGGCGGTCGGTCAGGCTTATTGCCTCGGAATCGAGGATTTTATCTTCGGCTCGCACAGAAGCCACGGGGAAATACTTGCGAAAGGTTTGTCGGCTATTGATAAACTCGACGATAAAGAATTGTATGATATTATGAAAGAATTTTTCGACGGGAATATCTTAAAAATCGTCGAGGGA
>Ga0082212_10007093_pt1 | contig 14909 bp, 12 predicted proteins | sample TergutNt197P3_FD_71548 | JGI IMG/M metagenome (GOLD analysis project Ga0082212, IMG submission 71548) | Neocapritermes taracua P3 segment gut microbial communities from Petit-Saut dam, French Guiana - Nt197 P3 | ecosystem: Host-associated > Arthropoda: Insects > Digestive system > Gut ... | reverse complement strand
TGCTGCCGGTCCGGGAAAGATGTTTCTGCGGACCAATGAGCGGCGACACTCTTGCTGCCTCCGGCGTAAAATAACAGAGATACCAACTGTCCAAAAATTCTCGAAAGGCAACGATGTCGGGATAGTCGGTCAAATTGCCAAGCGTGGACAAGACTAATCGCCGTTTATCGACAAGACGAATGTCTTCGGTCTTGCCCAGCCGGGGATGCAACACTTTGCCTTCGCCGTTTTGGACGAAAAAATTCACGGTGGAAGTACCGGTAACATGCGGATCAACGTGAGACAATGTTTCGGCAAAAATGAAAGGAACGTTGTACTCATCTGCCGCAATGCAAAGCGTGTAGAGCAGATTTTCGTATCGGATTTGAAATTCGACAATTCTATCGGAATCTTCGGAAGCGATTTTATCGAATCCGCCTCTCGAAATGCAGGCTTGTTCGGCATCGCTTTTGAGGCAATCGACGATAAAGCCGAGCGCATCGCAGAGGGTACTTTTTCCATAGCCGTTGCGTCCGATGACGGCGGTGATCGGTGTGAGCGGGGTGCCTTGTTCCGGCGCGGGGGCATCTTGACCGCTGGACGTGGCGGGTGTCAAGATCGAACCCAGTGCAACGTCCTTCAAGAGGCGATAATTTTTAATACGAAAACCTTGAATGTAGCCCATCGAAAGCGGAAGGACATTATAACACTCACGTGGGAGAACCGCAATCGCAAAAAGAGAGAGTTGTGCAAAGAAAACAAGATCAACTTTTTCGTACGATGGAGACAAAAGAAACCTATTCGTGGCGGTATATCGGCTAAAAATCCAGACTTTCGAAATACTGAATGACTTTTTCGATCAGCATCGGCGTTCGCGGACCGGGAATCGTAGCAAAATCGTCCGTCAATGTCAAAATGCGTCGGTTTTTCACTGCTGGAACGCTGTTGCCGAGGCTGTTCCAATCCGACTCACTCTGCGTCGCCTCCACTCCGCCAATGTGCAAGTCGATAATCACGTCGGGTGCCAAGTGAATCACCCCCTCGGCAGTCAGTTGCGGTGCCAGCAAGCCAACGGATGCCGCCACATTTTCTCCGCCCGCTTGGGTAACTACTTCGTCCCAAAAGGAGTCCGCACCGGCAACAAATAGGTTTTGAATCCGTCCTGTTCCGCCGGAACGGTCGATGGCAACCAACGTTCGTATCGGCTTTCGTCCTTTGATTCTCGCTTCAAATTGTTCGAGTTGCCCGAGCAATTCCTGCCGCTTTTGTTGAGCAGTGGTCAAAACATCTTCGCCGAAGACCGCCCCGATGATGAGATACGAATCCAACACGCCGGAAAGAGAACGATGATTGACGAGCAATACCGGTGCGGAAAGCGATTTGCGCAGAGCGGTATTTTCATCGGAGAGGATAATCACGTCCGGTCGGAGCGAAATGATTTTTTCGCGGTTGATGTCGTACAATCCGCCGATTTTATCGATGCTTGCCGATTCAGGAGGATACTTCGTGAAGGAAGAGTCGCCGACGATGCGGTCGCCGACACCGATGTCGAACAGCACTTCGGTAATGCTCGGCTGCGTCGAAATGATTCGCTGCGGCGATTCGATGGGAGCCGGCGATGGAGGCATCGGAGGCATGCATCCTATCAACAGAACAAAAATCAGGAAAATCCAACGATTCATGACATATACCACGTCGAATTTGGACAATATCTTATCGATTACACGGAGTTTTGGTTTTTTTGATAATTTTTTAGGCATCCGAGAATTGTCTATAATATGAGGTCGAATCGGGAAAAAGACAAAGAACAAAGTTTCATTCCGGCTTTTGTTTGTTGTTATTGACAAAAGCCGGAATGGAACGCAGCGCAATGACGGACAAACGTTTTGGAAATATTATTTTTGGACGACTCCTAGCGGAAGCCTTACAGGTCGATTTGCTTGCGATTATGCCACCCGGTTACGGCAAAACGACGTTTCCTTTTCTCAATGTTTGAAATGCCGTCTGCCGGTGAATATCATCGGAATACCGTGTTTATTGCAGGCTTCAATCACCGCCTCGTCGCCGCGGGAACCGCCGGGTTGAATCACCGCACGAATGCCATGTTCCGCAATCATGTCAATCGAATCCGGGAACGGAAAAAACGCATCACTCGCCAAAATGCTTCCCGTGATCCGGTCTCCCGCCTTCCTGATCGAAATTTCCACCGAGTCGATGCGACTCATCTGTCCCGCTCCGGCACCGAGTAACATCCCTTCCTTTGCCAACACGATAGCATTCGACTTGACATGCCGGACAATTTCCCAAGCGAATCGAATGTCGTCCCAAACGTCTTTTTCCAGTTTCTTTTCCGTAACAACCGTCCACTGATCTTCGGGATCGCTTTTCGTGTCGGTTTCTTGAAACAATGCTCCCCCTTCAAGCGGTCGGAGATTCCAACGAGACGACGGAATCTCCAGCGAACCGACGTGAAGCAATCGGACATTGGAGCCCCACTTCGGTTTGGTGGTCAACACGGCAAGCGCATCGGCATCGAAGGATGGGGCGACAATCGCTTCGACGAACAAGCCGGGCGTTGCCAAAATCTCCGCCGACGCAAGATCGACCGGTCGGTTCAAGCCGATGACCGAACCGAACGCACTCAACGGGTCTCCCGCCATCGCTTTGCTGACGGCATTGGAAATCTGCTCATCGACGGCGGCACCGCACGGATTGTTGTGCTTGATGACCGAAACCGCTGGCTTGGAAAATGCGCGAACGATTGCCAGTGCGGAGTCGAGATCGAGCAAGTTGTTGTACGAAAGTTCTTTTCCGTTAAGTTGTCGGGCAGAAACGACGCTGGCGACTTTGGAACGCGGATCGACATAGACCGCCGCCTGTTGATGCGGATTTTCGCCGTACCGCAACACATCGCTCCGCTTCAATTTCAAGGATAATGCCGACGGGAAATCCTCTTTCGTCAGCCGTTCGATGAAATACTGCGAAATCGCATTGTCGTAATTTCCCGTCATTGTGAACGCATCACGAGCAAGACTTTGCCGCAGTTGCAACGTGGTGCGACCGTTTTTCTGAACCTGTTCCAACACTGCCGCATATTGTTCTTGCGAAGTTACGATGGTAACGAATTGGTGATTCTTTGCAGCGGCACGGATCATCGACGGACCGCCGATGTCGATGTTTTCAATCGCTTCCTCTTCGGTAACACCTTCTTTGGCAATGGTCGCTTCAAAAGGATAAAGGTTGATGATAACGAGTTCAAACGTTTTGATGTTGTTTTCGGCGAGAGCATTCATATCGCCGACGTTGTCTCGGCGGCAAAGAATACCGCCATGAATTTTGGGATGGAGCGTTTTGAGTCGTCCCCCCATCATTTCGGGAAAGCCGGTGTAGTCGGCGACATCGATGACGGGTACGCCTTCTTTTTCGAGATGCGTTCGTGTTCCGCCGGTGCTGTAAATTTCGACTCCGGCGGCGCAGAGTCCTTTGGCGAAGTCAACGAGTCCCATTTTATCGCTGACACTGACGAGTGCGCGGGTAATTTTGGGTGTTTCCATAGCGTAGATTGTCTAAAATGTAAGAACCGGACATTTTCCACTATTTCTGCAAAGCCGTCAAGATGCGTGATTGAACAATGAACTTCAGATAGTTGATACCAGTGAATGCAGAGTAGAGCGGCTGGAAATCGGCATCGTCGAACTGCGGAAGGTTTCGTTTTTTCAGCATCATCCCCGAACCCAAAAAACAACCAACTTCGATAGGGGCAGGTCACACCTCACTGATTTTCGATTTTTGCACTGGACTCGTTTTGCGGAAATCACTAGACTCCCCCGCAAAAGGATATCGGAGATTGCATACAATGAATCGCCTCATTCAATTTTTATTCCTCGTTGCGGTATTCGCATGCGGAAACATTTCGTTTTGTCATGCGCAAAATCCTTCCCCGATTCCGCAACAGGCAATCAATGGCGGGAACAGTACAACACAAAATACGGCAACTGTTCGTCCGCAGGTCGAAACAGCGGACATTGCAGGAGTTTCCCCCGGAACAACGACGGTGGAAGAACTGGACGAACTTTGGGGCAATCCCCGCGGGGAAACCGTCATCGGCGATCAGGTTATTCGGCTTTACTCGATAGAAGTGCTTGACCACATCGAAGTCACTTTGCGTAACGGAATTGTCCGCTCCATTGTCATCCAACTGGATACCCCCTTTCCCGAAGGAGAGGTTCGCGGTTCATTGCAATCGGAACTACTCGGCTCCAAACCAGTGTTAGTCCCCGACGAAACGGACAAAATCGTCGGCGAAATTTTCCCTGAAAAGGGTGTCATGTTTCTCTTTGTTCCTCAAAAGGCAAGTCAGGAACGTCTCGTTCGGCAAATAGGTATCGAACCGGTTTCAGCCGATCCTTTTGTGATGCGTGCCGAAGCGGTTTTGGCATTGGCACAGCCGACGGAAGCCAGGCGGGACTTGATCGAGGCAATCCGGCTAAAACCCGACCACGCCAAAGCATATTGGTTACTTGCTCAAATCGAATTACTGGCAGGACATGTCGAATCGGCATTATTGTACAACAAAAAGGCTCTCGAACTGGACGAGCAAAAACCGTCGTATCATTTGACTTTTGCCCAAGCACTCACTCAGATGAATCGGGTCGAAGAAGCAAAGCAATATCTTCAAGAAACCATCGGAATTTGTGATCGTTTCCCTCATGAACAGGCGAAAGCGTTGATGATGCTCGGCGAACTATACCGTACAAGCCGGAATCCAGATTACGAACTTGCATACGAATGTCATCATGAAGCGATTGAACTGGCAACGACACTGATTAAGCATAGTAATCCGACCGTTCGGCTTACCGCCAAGGATGTCCTGTTTGAAGCCCATCTGGCAACGGCAAAAGTGATTGCCTGGGGGCACTGGGGAGATAAAGACAAAGCGGTAAAACAATGGATTGACCAGGCGAAGATACTCGCTCGTGACTCGGAACTCCAGACGGCTCGGCGGTATTCCAGAGAATACCAGTTCAAAATCGCCGTCTGCTCATTGGCAACGCTGGTTTCCGTACCCGAAAGACTAAACATTGATCTATACATTGAGAACGTCGTTGATGCGGGGAACGAACTGATAAAGTCCGCAAAGGCAGCAAACGATCCGATCCTTCAGGCAAAATATCACTGGGATACCGGCGTTTCTTTGTATGATGCGGTTCAGATTTTCCTGCTCCGGGAACAATTATCGGCAGCACTGCGATACGGCGAACTGGCAGCCAATTTTATGGACATCGGCATGAAAGACCGAAACAGCGATACGGATTTGCTTTTGCTGGGACGTTTGTATTTCCGGCTTGGTGTTATTCACGCGACGGGTAATCAAAATAACCGGGCGGCGATTGAGTGGTACGATTTAGCAAAGCCGATTTTTGTAAAATTGCTCCCAAAAATTGATAACGGAGCGTTAGAACTTTTCGGCAACACGCTTGTGAGTATGGGATTTTCGTATTGGGCGACGGGACAGCAGGAAGAGGCGATTCGGCTCACGGAAAAGGGGTTGCGGCAACTGGAGCGGGGAGTTCTTGCCAATGTGGTCGAGTCATCGGTGCTGGGAATTCCTTACAAAAATCTGGCAAAAATGTACAGTGATATGGGCGATCAAGAACGCGCCGCTAAATATATGAAACTCGCCGCACAAATCAATATCGATGATAACAAAATTCGATAACAAAATGACTTTGACAAAACGCACTGCAACCGTTTCACGTAACACGAAGGAAACCCAAATTTCCTTGACACTCGATCTCGACGGTACCGGCAAGTCAAAAATTGCCACCGGATTGGGATTCTTCGACCACATGCTTACGCTTTTTGCCGCCCACTCGCTGATCGACTTGACGCTCAAATGCGACGGCGATCTGCATGTGGACGGACATCATACGGTCGAAGACACCGGCATTACTCTCGGTCAAGCGTTTGCTGAAGCCCTCGGCGGCAAAACTGGTCTGCGCCGGTACGGACATTTCGCCTTACCGATGGACGAAACGTTGACAACAGTTGCCGTTGATTTTTCAGGTCGGGCATGTCTGGTTTATCGTGTCGAATTCCAATCGGCGCAAGTCGGACAATTCGACACGGAACTCATTGAAGCATTTTGGCAAGGTTTTGCTCATGCGGCAAAGTGTACGCTCCATTTGCAGTTGCACTACGGTATGAACGGGCATCACATTGCGGAATCGCTTTTCAAAGCTGCCGCCCGGTCAATACGGATGGCGGTCGAAATTGATCCGCGCCAGCAAGATATTCCCAGCACAAAGGGAATGCTCTAAACGCCATCGCTTTACAAATCATCCGCAAGGCTGAATATGGGAAGAAGCAATGCAGCAATGATATAGAAAACCAGCCCGCCCATAATCAACAACATCAGCGGTTCGAGAATCCGCACGAGCATGTCTAACTGCCTCGCCGAACGGCGTTCGATTGAATCTGCTGTGTTAATCAGTACGGTTTCCAACGTATTGGATTCTTCTGCTACACTGATCATTGCCATTACTTGTAGCGGAATAATCCCCGCCTCGGCAAGGGGTTTGGCAAGCGGCTCGCCGCTCGAAACGTTGTCCGCCGAACGCCGTATTGCATCGGAAAGAACCGCATTTCCTGCCGATTGACTGCTGATTTCCAACGATTTCAAAATCGGCACTCCATTGGCAAGAAGCGTTCCCAAAACCCTGCTGAATCGGGCAACCGCTCCATCCAGCAGGATATTTCCTATTAACGGAAGACGCAATTTGAAGCGGTCCCAGAGGCGCAGCCCCCACGGTGTCGAAAGTTGCCCTTGAATCACAATGTAAAGAAACACCACCGCCCCGGCGACGTATAAGCCATAATGCAGAATGATGTCCCGCACAAAAAGGATCGATTGCGTGATCAAGGGGAGTGATTTTCCTTGTGAGATGATGAGGTCATCGAATAATTCCTCAAACTGCGGTACAGCCCAGAGTAACAGGAAAACAAGGACCGCGATTCCAACGAGGAGGATAATGATCGGATAAATTAACGCTCCGAGCACTTTTCCTTTGAGTTCGGCTTGTTGTTCCAAAAAGCCGCCGACTCGGCGCAGTGCGTCTTCGAGAAAGGCTCCTTCGGCACCGGCACGAAGAACGCTAACAGTCAGTTCGTTGAATACGTCGGAATGAACGGCGAAGGCACTGTTCACCGATTCTCCATCGGCAATGCGGTCGTGGATATTTTTGATGACCGACTTCAATCGGGGATTCGGCGTTTGCTTTTCGAGTGTCTGAAAGGCATGGAGTACCGGTACGCCGTTGTCCAGCAGGTCGGCAAGTTGAAGCAACGCAGCGGCGACCTGTGTGTCGGAGACCCGGCGTTTGAAAAGTTGGATCGAAATCTCTCCTTTTCTACTGTCTTCGACCTTGATGGGAAACAGTTTAAGACGGTGAATCGCATCGAGAGCCTCCCGCTTGGAATTCGCTGTAATCCGTCCGGTCGTTTCCGCTCCTGTCTCGTTTTTTGCTGTATAGACGTAATTGGGCATAGTCGATTAAACCGTCCACGGATCGTCGCCGCATTATACCATGCCGCGTGAGGTTTGCAAAGTTGTAAGACCGCCGTCATTTCCGCTCCTGTTTCAGTACCTTTCGTGAAAAAAACCGACGGCAATTAACATGGTCGTTTTAGCAAAAAACAGTTTTCTGACGCAGACAAGTACAGTTTCTCTTTGGAATGAATTTTCGTTTTCGTTGAAACATGTCAATCCTACTCGTAATTCACGTCCATAATGGTGAACTCAGTCGGTCCCTTCGGTAATTGTGCCGTAACAGTTTCCCCTTTTTTCGCTCCAAGGAATCCCTGAGCCAACGGACTGGTTACAAGAATTTTTCCTGAATCGTAATCCTCTTCTCCGGCACCGACCAACGTGTATGTTTCGGGTTTCTTTCCACCTTGGCGTTTCACTTTCACCGTTGCTCCGAATCGGACTTCTCCTTGCGGCATAGAAGCCGGGTCGAGAATCGCCGCCCGGCCGAGTTTGCTTTTCATTTCGTTGATTCGGGCCTGGAGCAGACCTTGACTTTCTCTTGCGCCGTGGTATTCGGCATTTTCGCTCAGGTCGCCTTCCGCTCTGGCATTTGCCAGACGTTCCAATATCACCGGCATTTCTTCGGTTTCAAGACGTTCGAGTTCTGCACGAATTTTATTATATCCCTCTCTGGTCATCGGAATCGAATCACTCATCGCATTTCTCCCTGAGAACTATTTCACTCTCTCTTTGAGTTTTCGGATCATGGCAGAAAGCCGGGATTTTTTTCTGGCAGCAGCGTTTCGGTGAACGATCCGCTTAGAACTTGCCTGATCGAGTGCCTTCACCGCATCGCGGAATAATTTTTCGGCATCTTCGACGCTTCCGGCAACGACCGCTTTCACCACATTTTTGCAACGGTTTCGGACGAAAGACCGGCTGGCGCGGTTCCGTTCCCGGGTGGCGATGTTCTGGCGGAGCCGTTTTTTGGCACTTGCAATGTTAGGCATAAATTTAGTCAGTATTTCCGATGTGATTCTTGGGAATTCTACCCGATTTCCTGTGTAAGACAAGGGAGCCCCACTTTTCCATTTTTGCCTTGCTGCTTTTGGCGCATCATGGATACATCACAGACTGATCTTGTTTCCCAATAGCAAATTCTTTATGCTACGTGTAGCGGTTATGTCAGTAAAATGCCGTTTGTAACACGTTCAACCCATGTGGCAGGCTAAAACTATGGATTTGACCAACGGAGAATTCCGAAAAGGGAAATGGGATTGTCCTTTCTCGACGGTTTATTTTGGTCAATTTGGGCAAAATAGAAAAAATATGTTTGTGTTTTCACGAACGTGTTGTAGAATATCCTAAGGAGAAAGGAAGGAACCGATGATGAAAAATTGGATTGGTACGGTTGTTTTGGTAGGTGTGTCGATGGCAGCGGGATTACTTCTTTCGCAAATGTGGGAGCAAGTTCTCGGTGAGCCCGGCGTTTTTTCCGTAGCGGCTCCGCCGCAGGTTGTCGTCAAGCAGCCCGTCGAATTGCCAAAATGTTACGTGGATTTTGTAACATTGCCGCCGTTACCGGGGGAAAACTTTCCGCGAATCCGGTTGATTACAGTGGTAGATACCGAAATGAAAAAAATTGCTGTCTATCACGAGGACATCACAACAGGCAAAGTATGGTGGCTTAGTACACGGAACATCCAGCCGGACTTAATGTTCGACCAACACAATGCAACATCGCCGTTGCCCAGCGAACTCGTGCGGGAACACCAACGGCTCGAATCCGAAAAGAAAGAAAATCGATAACAGAGGAAAGAGATATGGCACTAAACAAGTCAAGTACGGAATACTACAATTTGGAAAAAGTTGCCGAAGTGCTGTCCGTTTCGACGGCAGAGGTGAACCGCTTGCGGGAACAGAGCAAACTTCGCGGATTCCGGGATGGGTCAAATTGGAAATTTCTCAAAGAGGAGGTTCATGCTTACCTTGCCGAATCGATCAAAGCCAGGAGCGGCAGTGGTGCCGGGCAACCGTCAGGAGACAGCGATTTTGACCTTGCCGGAGACGATGCGTCGGCTTCTTCATTTGACCTCCTGATGGAAGATGCGGCATTACCAGGCGACGATCAACTCGTTTCGGTCTCGCAGCCCAAGTCGGACGTGGATTTGGCGGCGTTGGATAATGACAGCGACCTTGCATTGGCGGAAGAAACACAAATTTCGTCGATGGTCGTGCCGAAAAAAGAAAAAGCACCGAAGAATGAGTTGTCAAGCAGCGTTGTGCCTAATGAACTGGAGTCGAGTGCGCTCATTCTCGAATCGGAAAAGGACTTGGGAGAGGAATCCATCTTGGGAGCAAGCGGATCTTCGCCGCAACTAGGACTTGCCGGAGACAGCGGATTCGATGTTCTTGTCGCAGGTGAAGAGGAGGAAGACATTCTGCAAGTGGATGAGGAAAAAACGGAAGCGGTCTCACATGCCGTCGAATTTGATCTGGAACCCTCACCGCAAGTGAAAGGGGATGACGATTCGGAAAGTTCGTCGCAGGTGATCGAGATCGACGTGGGAGAACTTGCAGCCGGACAGGATTCCGACCCCTTCGGACAGGACGGTTTTGGAGACTTCGCTGGTTTTGACAGTGGAATTCAGACTCCCCCAACAGCAGCGGGCGACTCAATTGGAGCAGGAGCCGCTCCGTTTCCCGATGTCTTTTCGGTACCAGCAACGACGGTTTCACCAAAAAGGGCGGTCGGAACGGAAGGAGAGTATTCGACAGGAATGTTGATTGCATTGGTCTCCGCTCTCGTGGTGATGGTGCTTCCCGGCATGATGTTGATAGACACGATGATACACATGTGGAGTTGGAACGATCCTTTTGTCCTTAACAGTGTCCTGATGGGTATGATCGCCAACATTTTTGGGCTATAATGTTCAGAAAGCCGGGGGACACAGCATAGTGTAGTCCCTGGACGACCGTTAGAAATATGGCAAAGGAACCGAATCAAGAACAGGCACCTACTCCGGCACCCGCACCCGTCTCGGATGCTCCCGAAGCATTGGGACCGCCGAAATCCTACCGTTTGCAGATTATTATCGGTATTGCAGGGATTCTCCTTTTCCAAACGATCGTGCTTTTTATGCTTTCGCCCCGCCAGCCCCCGCCTCAATATCGAGGCGGGATTGATCCGACAAACGGTCCGAGGATATTCGGTGAAGGAACGGAGCCTGCGAGTGTCATGCCGACCGTACCGATGATCGAAAAATCCCTCAAGGAGAGTCCCTTTAAGATTAAGGCTCCGAGTCGGGACGACACTGACTCGAGTGAAACCTTTTCACTGGTCATGCACGTGAAGATACGGAAAAAAGACGAATATAAGTTTGAAAATCTGTACAATATACGCAAGAACGAAATCATTGACCGAGTAAACATGGTATTGGTTGCATCCACTCTCGAAGAACGTCTGGAACCGGGATGGGCAAAGATTAAGGAAAAGGCGAAGAAGGCAATCAATGAGGTGCTTGGAACTCCTTATGTTCAGCAGGTATTTGTGTCCGATATGAGTCTCGAAGAGACAAAAAGTGCCGACGGCGGTTTCGTTACCGGCGGTGGTCCCGGTGTTTCTGGTTTCACGCATCTTGTCTTCTTTTCCCCCAAAGGAGATTTCAATCCGCGAAGTCCGATGGGATTTCTCGAAGTTTTTCGTACTAAACTTCTTGCCGACGGACCTGTTACCGGATATTTTCGTACCAAGCCTGTCGATGGCAAACTCCTCGGTTCCCTTTGCACCGGCGATCCCGAAAAACTGGAACAATTCATTAAGTCAGTTCCCGAATTGGAATTTGTTCGGTCAGAACGATTGACAAAGGAATCGTTTGAGGCATACGAAAAGACAGTACAGGAATCGTTGCCATCACAGCGGATGCTCGAAATCGAAAAGTCCGACTGGTTCGGAAAACTGAACGACATGCAGAAAAAGTACGTTCGATGGGACGAACAACAGTTTGCTCACGTTTACGACCCGGAAAATTACGATGTTGCCGATGCCAAAGATGTATTTGAAAGACGTTGGCTTGCCGAGTTGGAAAAACCGGAACCGGTACTTCAGCAATACAGTACGCTTTCCAAATGGGACGAGGCAATTTTCGGTTTGGCAACGATCAAGAGCGATAAGGCTCTTGCACCGTTGGTGAAAATTGCGACCGAACGGATTGTCAAGGACAATGCTTATCGGCACACGGCAACGAAGGCATTGGGCGTTCTTGGCGATCCGGCGGCAGTGCCGGAGTTGATTCCGCTTCTTTACCACTTCAATTTCAACACGCGTTTGGATGCCCAGATTTCGTTGGTTCGTTTAACGGGTCAAAATTTCGGTCGTGATGCAAAGGCGTGGGGAGAGTGGTACGAGGCGCGTCGTGAAAATTCCTTCAACGACATGCCGAAGTTCGCTGCCACACCGGTCGATTGGACGTGCGGCAGCGACAATGCGGAGATCAAGCAGTGGAGCGATCCGAAGGTGCAAGAAGAGTATGATCAACAGTGGGCGGAGCGGTGATGGTTACAGAGCCGCAATCGTGAGATTGCGCTCCGCCCTGCAAGGGCATAAGACCTAGCCCAGGGCAAGGCGGCGAAAAGAATTTTTCGGTGCCGCCGCCCTGGGTAACGTGTTCCCCAACGTTCAGCCGCCCTGTACCGGCACAATGGGATTTTTCGATTCAACCGCTCCTGGATGATAACCTATAATCGTTTTCCGTGTTATCCATGTTCTTTTCCGTCTTCACGGACAATTTGGCATGCCGTGTATAGGCGTTTTCCCGTGTATAGCCGTTCTTTTTCGGATACCGGGAATAACAAGAGGATTGTGGGCTTTTTTAGAGAATGATTCTGTTCAGGTCGATACGATACCCGTGGAAGGAATTCAGAAAGTCCCTTTTTTGCGATTTTTGCCCCCTACAAATCGTTCATACGAACGTATTATTTATGGCGCAACGTACAGTATCCAGAGCCTACCTTGATGATGATTCCGTGATGTCGGAGGTCCAGTCTCCATTGGAAACCTACCTTCGTGAAATCACCGAGACCGTTTTGCTGACTCCCGAAGAGGAACAGCAGTTGGCAAGAGCGGTCAGCGCAGGAGATATGGAGGCGAGGGATCTGATGATTCGTTCCAATTTACGGCTTGTAGTAAATATCGCGCGCGGTTTCACGGGGCGCGGTTTAGGATTGCAGGACTTAATCGAGGAAGGAAATCTGGGACTCCTCCGGGCCGTCGAGGGATTCGATCCGGCAATGGGTACCAGGTTTTCAACCTACGCCAGTTACTGGATCAAGCAATCGATCAAGCGGGCGTTGATTAACTCGTCCAAGACGATTCGGATTCCTGCGTATATGGTCGAAATTCTTGTGAAATGGCAACGGGCAAACACCCGGTTGTTGGAAGATTTAGGACGGACACCGACTCACGAGGAGGTTGCCCGGCTTGTCGGGTTACCCCGAAAAAAATTATCGTTGATAAAAAAAGCTATTCTTATCAATAGTTTGATTCCGCAATTTGACCAGCCGGAAATTGGTTGGTCGCTCAACGAAGTCATCGCCGATGAACGCCGGTATCGTCCTGACGAGGCACTGCTGGCAAGTGATAATTTGACTTACGTGATGGAGCAGATCGAGTTGATGGACCCTCGGGATGCCACAGTTCTGAAAATGCGGTACGGTATTTGCGGACACGAGATTCGCACATTAAAGGAGATTGGAATCCGACTCGGACTCACTCGGGAGCGGGTACGGCAAATCGAAATCGAGGTTCTAAACCGGCTGGGGGAGTTGCTCGAAAGGGTGTGCCCTGGCAGAGTATCGCGGTAGTCGACGAAGATACCACTGCCTTACATGGAAAACTCAATGGACCCATTACGACTTCCGTTTTGCATCAATTTCGTCCTTCACATCAGTCGACTCCCGCTTGCGGAATGAGCATAGGGGTCAAACACGCCTGCACCCGTCCGCTGTCCGAGTACACCGTAAACGGTATAATGTTCGCATGCTTCATTCGTTTTCTGTCGCATTGGCAGCGATTCTCGCTATTTTCTGCGTTACCTGTGCCGGTATTTTTTTTCGGCGCAGCGGTCGATTGACCCACGAATCCGAACAGCCGCTCCTCCGATTGACCGTCGATCTGCTCCTTCCCTGCTTGATTTTCGACAGGGTTCTAAAAACCGATGCGTTTGCCAATCCGCAAAATCTTTGGCTTCCGCCGCTTCTCGGTTTCGGTCTCGTCGCCGTCGGAATCCTCGCCGGACTGTGCATTGCGTGTCTGCACACCAAATACAACGGTTTGACAACGTGGACGCAGCGGCGAACTTTTGCCGGTTGCGTCGGCAACTACAACTACGGTTTCGTGCCGATTCCGTTGGTTATTGCAATGTTTCCCGATGATGCTCGAACGCTCGGCGTACTGTTCGTCCAAAACCTCGGAGTTGAAATTGCCGTATGGACGATTCTGCTTTTTACGTTATTAGGTAAAATTGACAGGAAATCGTTGAGCCATCTTATCAACGCTCCGAGTGTCGCCATCGTCCTTTCCGTGTCGCTGAACCTCCTCGGCAATAGCCGGTTCATGCCCGACGCTTTTCACGAACACGTCGCTCCCTGTTTTGATTTCTTACTGATGGCGATTCACCTTATGGGCGCAGCCGGAATTCCGCTTTCGATCATTGTGATTGGTGCCATTTTTGCTGATCATTTTCATCGGGCAGAGATCAAGGAGCGGCTTTCGAGTACGTTGAAAATTGCATTTTGGTCGATTTTGCTTCGGCTCGTTGTGATGCCAGCGATTTTCGTTGCCCTTGCCGCTTGGTTGCCGTGTACGGACGAAATCAGGCGGGTACTTGTCATTCATGGTGCGGTGGGTTCAGCAATTTTTACCATGGCTCTTTCCAAACATTATGGAGGCGACCCAAAGACTGCCTTTGACACTATTTTGAGCAATTCGATCCTCTCGGTTATCACGTTGCCGCTTTGGATTGCCTTCGGTTTGAGCCTCGTATGACGAAGGCGAAAATTACACGTGAAAGCCGGGAGCGCAACAACGCGGAGCGACCGGATCAGAGTCGAACGTATCACTGCAAGAACTGTCCTACCAATGCCATGACGTTTCCAAAGGAATCCGGCTCAATATAACCGGTGAAACGGAATCCGCGTTCGATATTCTCATAATCCAATCGGCATTGGATGCCCTCCATTTTGGAATGAAATATCGTCTTCGGCACTTCCATCTTCTTTGCAACGGTTTGTTTGGAAGCATTGATTTTCTGTTCGAGTTGCCGTTGCATTGTTTCGTGCTGTTCCTCGGAAGATTCCTCTAATGCCCATGAAAGTGCTGCATAAATCTTGTCCGACTCGTATC
>Ga0082212_10007092_pt1 | contig 14909 bp, 9 predicted proteins | sample TergutNt197P3_FD_71548 | JGI IMG/M metagenome (GOLD analysis project Ga0082212, IMG submission 71548) | Neocapritermes taracua P3 segment gut microbial communities from Petit-Saut dam, French Guiana - Nt197 P3 | ecosystem: Host-associated > Arthropoda: Insects > Digestive system > Gut ... | reverse complement strand
CAGGAAAATATTTTACAAAAATTCTTGCTTGCAGGAGGAGACTGTCGAACTTGGGCTAAAGCCGTCTTATTACTGCAAATAGTGGCAAATGAACGTTTTTTTCCTAAAAAAATATTTCACACAAAGGTACAGAGCCACAACAGAGAGAATGGACCTTCGTGCCTCTGTGCCGCCGTGTGAAATACAATTGTTGGTTTGGCGAGGTACTATCGCGAAAAGAGCAATTCCGTGTAAGTCGGCAGCGGCCAGAGGTCGTCATCGACCAGTTCTTCGAGGGTATCGACCGCATTACGCACATCGCTGATGACCGGTAACATTTCATCCCGGCAATAATTGGCTCTGTCTTGGGTACCATTGCAGGGGAATTTCGCCGTTTTGTCGCGGAGAACGTCCAATGACGTAATCAACGTGTCGATCTGCGTGTCAAGTTGGATAAGTACGTTTTTCTGTACAGCAGTGGTTGCGGCTTTGAGCAGACTTTCCTTGTACCGAAACGCCGTCGGCAGGATCATCGTGCTCGCGACTTCAATTGTCGTTGCAGCCTCAATACGGATAATGCTGATATAATTTTCACCGATGATCTCAAAGCGGCTGTGCAATTCGGGTGTGGTAAAAACTCTATATTTGCCGAAAAGGGCGACGGCTTCTTCGCTGTGAATGTGCGGCAGACATTCGGCAGTGCTCGGTAAGTTGGGCAAACCACGTCGCGCGGATTCGTTACGCCAAAGCAACGAGTAACAATCACCGCCGAAAATAATGTCTTTATGTTCCCGGACGGTTTCGACGATGAGATTCTGCACCGAGGCGTGAAAATCATGCCCCTCAGCAACGGCGGTTTCGAGTTTCGTGGCCAGAAAATCGAGGCTCTCGGCGACAATCGTGTTGATCACCGTCGTCGAACCGGCGGGATTCTGGCTCGCACCGACGGCACGGAATTCAAATTTATTGCCGGTAAATGCAAAAGGGCTGGTTCGGTTGCGATCACCGCTGTCCCGACTGATCGGGGGCAAGGACGTGACGCCAATTTCCAACGGGGCCAACCGATTCCCGGGCGTAAAATTGCCGTCGGCCAATTTTTTGAAAACTTCGTCGAGCACGCCGCCGAGAAACACGCTGATGATGGCCGGTGGAGCTTCGTTGGCACCGAGTCGGCGGTCGTTTCCGGCACCGCAAACGCTCATCCGCAAAAGGTGGCCGTACTTATGCACCGCACGAATGACTGCCGTGCAGAAAACGAGAAACATCGCGTTTTCGCCCGGCGTGTCACCCGGTTCGAGCAGGTTTTCGCCTTCGTCGGTGATGAGCGACCAATTGTTGTGCTTGCCGCTGCCGTTGATTCCGGCGAAGGGTTTTTCGTGCATCAGGCACAAAAAACCATGCCGTGCCGCGACAATTTTCAACATACGCATGGTAAGCATCTGGTGATCGGTCGCCAAATTTGCCGACTCATAAATCGGAGCCAATTCAAACTGTGACGGCGCGGTTTCATTGTGGCGAGTTTTGATCGGCACACCAAGTTGCAACAGTTCCCGCTCGACTTCAGTCATAAACGCCAGCACACGGCCCGGTATGGCACCGAAATAATTGTCTTCCAGTTCTTGCCCGCGCGGCGGCTTCGCACCGAAAAGCGTCCGCCCGGTGACCATAATATCCGGTCGCAACACGGCCAGTCGGCGGTCGATGAGAAAATATTCCTGTTCGGCTCCCATCGTGGCGTTGACCCGTTTGGCCGAATGATTGCCGAAAAGTCGCAAAATCCGCAAAGCGTGTTCCTGCACTGCGGCAGCGGAACGCAACAACGGTGTCTTTTTGTCAAGAGCGTCGCCTGTCCAACTGACGAACATCGACGGCACAACCAGCGTCGCCCCGTTGCGATGCTTCAGCACAAAAGCCGGACTGGTCGGGTCCCAAGCCGTGTAACCGCGGGCTTCGAAAGTCGCCCGCAATCCGCCGGACGGAAGGCTGCTGGCATCCGGCTCGCCGCGAATCAGTTCGCCGCCGCTGAATTTCCCGATGGACAAGCCGTCTCCGCGCGGGATGATAAAGCAATCGTGCTTTTCGGCGGTACTGCCGGTCATCGGTTGAAACCAGTGCGTAAAATGCGTTGCCCCCAACTCGACCGCCCATTGGTACATAGCTTGAGCGATGTCGTCGGCGATGTTCGGATCGAGACGCTTGCCCTCGCGGATGGTTTCCTGGAGCGATTGGAAAATCTCCGGCGCAAGACGTTCCCGCTGCACATTTTCGCCGAAGCAATATTTCCCGTAAATCTCATTGATATCATCAATAGCGGGGATTTCTGTGTCGGCAAGTTGGCGGCGTTCCGCCCCGATGGCCACCAAAGCGTTCCGCCGAACATTGGAACTCATGTTTTGCTCCTGTTTTTCAAAAACAAACTCAGTTGGAACAAAGAAAACAACAGAACAACCATGATAGCCTTTTTACCGATTCCTGACAGGACGGCTTGTCATCCCAGATCGGCCAGAAGTTGCGAAATCGTCTTATCGCAGGTGGGATGCCGCATATCGGGTGCAATTTCCGTCGCCGGTTCGAGGACAAATCGTCGTTCGGCCATGCGCGGGTGCGGTATGGTTAAAACATCTGTGTGTAATTCCAATTCGCCGTACAATAACAAATCAAGGTCGATTGTGCGCGGCCCCCAGCGTTCGGTACGCACACGACCGAGTTGTTTTTCAATGGCCGCCATGACGCGGAAGAGTTCTTGTGGGTCAAGTTCCGTTTCGAGCAACCCCGCCGCGTTAAGGTACATCGGTTGCTCCGAATCGGGTGTGAGTGTCACCGCTTGGGTTTCGTAAAATCGGCTCAATCGCAATGTGCGAGCCCCCGGTACATCACCGAGCAACTCCCACGCCCGTGTAAGATTACTCTCACGGTTGCCGAGATTCGCGCCGAGACCGATGAGTGCTTCCATTTTCAGCGAACGCCAAACTCCAAATCATTTTGCGACTTGACGATTGTGGCCGAAAATGATTTTTCCTCGCCGTTGGGAAGCGTGATTTCGACTTGATACGTTCCCCGAAAAGCACGGGTTGACGCTTTACCGGCGGCATCCGTTTTGAGCGTTTCATTCGTGGCCCAGGTTTCCCGGACGAGCTTCAGGAGTGCGTTGTATGCGGGTTTGGGAGTCAAGTCATTGCCAATCAAACCCGCCGGAACCTGCATCCAGGCACCCTGATCGGAAAGGTCCCACCAGGTAATCGCTTCCACGGCAGGGTGCGAAAAAAGCATCGTGTAAATCCGCTCGACTTCGGCCTTTTGCTTTTCCTCGCCATCCGGTGTTGATGAAAGCGACTCGCGAGTGTTCCAATTGAACGCATCCAAACCGGACAGCACCGTCAGTTCCGTAAAATGAATCGGGACGTTGAACTTGGCGAATCGCTCACAGGTGTCCCACAGTTGCTCGTTCGACCAGGTGCCGCCGTGCATGTGCGACTGAATCCCGATGATGTCATAGAGCGGCTTGCCGTCGGCATCCACGAGTTTTTCGATGAGTTCGACGTATTTTTGGTCGGTGACGTAATCATTGATGAGCAGTTTTGCACCGGGATTACCCTGCCGTGCCATTTCAAAACAGGTTTTGGCAAACGCAACGGGATCATGCTCTTTCATTAATGCGGTCATTCGTGGGGCGTTTTGCCGACATTCCTCGCGGTCCCAGCCGACAACTTCATTAATGACATCCCAAGTGTCGATTTGACCGACAAAATGATTCGTACAATCCTTAATACGATCCATTTGGCGTTTGTACAATTCCGTATCGTCGAGATTTCTCGCCCAACGCGGGTCGGTGTAATTCCAGGCAAGCGGATGCCCTTTCGTTGCAATGCCGTTGTCTTTGTACCAGGTTGCGACTTGTGTCGAGTAATCGTAACCCGGCTCGCCGATGCGCGGCTCATACGCCCACCAATAAAAACCAAGCGTTGCGAAATTGAAAAGTTCGGAAAACCGGCGATTATACAATTCGTTTTCTTCTGGAGATTGGCAACGATCCCACTTGAAGATATTGCAGCCAAACAGAAATTCGTGCTCGACCAACTTGAGTGACACCTCCGCTCCGGTCACGGGTTCACCCGCAACCGTAACGCGAATTGTTACATCTTCCTTGCGATGCTTCTCAATCCGACTGTCTGCCTCGTCTTTCCAGTCGGCGGAAACGGATGTGACGGCCAATAATACAAACAGTAGTCCCAATGGGTGATGGGTTCGTTTCATAATAGGGTTCTCCTTGTGTGAGAAAAATGGGAATTATGGCGTGAATGTTTCAATCAGAGCTGCGCACGAAGTAAGCGAATTGAATGCGACGGAAACGGAGCGTAGCGCAGTGACCGGATCAAATGGGGGAAGGTTCGGTCACTTCACCTCGTTGCGTTCCCGGCTGCCATCTCGTGACTGCCCTGCTTGGGTATAAAACTTGCCGGCGATTGCCTGAATCGGCGGTACAGGTGACCACACGGCCTTGGTCGATAACGACTCTCATTATCGTGTATCCGGCAACGACTATCAAGAGATCAATCTTGACAATCGGGCGGAATGGCATAAGATAGCACATGAAATAGGAGATAGAATTTCATTTTCAGCCCCTCACCCCTCACCCCTATGTACACAAATTCCGGCACAACGGCGGTTTATCCCGGTTCGTTCGATCCCATTACGCTGGGGCATCTCAATGTTGTCGAGCGCATCAGCCGAATATTCGACCGCGTGATTATCGGCGTTGGCATCAATCACGAAAAACGTCCGTGGTTTTCGCCGGAACACCGCGTCACGATGATTGAACAATCAACAGCACATCTGCCAAATATTGAAGTGTGTCTTTATGAAGGCTTAACCGTCCGTTTTGTGCAGCAGTGTGCATCGAAAATCATGGTTCGCGGCGTGCGTCCCATCACGGACATTCCGGCGGAATTAACTATGATGATGGCCAATCGGCAACTCGCCCCCGATGTCGAAACGCTGTTTCTCATTGCCGACGGCGAATTGGCCCACGTTTCCAGTTCGCTGATTAAGGAAATCGCCAGCGTGTCCGACGATCTGGTTCTCAAACGCTTCCTGCCCGAAGCAATCGTCCCTATGGTCCGCGATTATATTGTTGAGCATTTTTAAGCTTGCCTTCGTGGGGTAAAACATAAACGGTACTAAAACTGGATAAGGAGTGTTTTATGAATGCGGAAGAATTATTGGATATTGTGAAAATCGGCGAAACCAGCAGAGTGCAGTTCAAGCGGGAGTTCGACCACCAGGACAAAATTGCCGCCGAGATGATCGCCATGTCGAACGCCCAAGGCGGCATGATTTTTTTCGGTGTCGAAGATAAAACCGGTCATATCACGGGGTTGGATTATGGCAGTTTGCAAAACACGGGAAATAAAGTTGCGACGATTGCCAATGATTTGGTCAAACCGCAGGTCTATATCACAACGGAAGTGGTGACGGTGGAAGATGAAACCGAACGAAAAAAGGTATTGGTTGTCTATGTTGATGAAGGAACCGCCAAGCCTTACAAGGAGAATAATGGAACAATTTGGACAAAACAAGGTGCCGACAAAAGGAGATTGACCGACAACAACGAAATTTTGCGGTTATTCCAGCAAAGCGGCATGGCTTATATCGATGAGATGGTAGTAGCCGACACAAGTGTCGATGATATTGACAAAGACAAAGTGAAAAATTATGTGAGTCAAAGTGCCATCGAAATCGAAAATATCCCGGAAAATGTGTTGTATCAAAATTTGCTCATTGTTAAAAAAACAAATTTGACATTAGGCGGACTGTTGTTTTTTGGAAAAGACCCGCAATGCATCAAGCCTGCTTTTTGCGTCAAGGCCATTTCATTCGTGGGCAACAGTATCGGCGGCACACAATACAGGGACAGCCGGAATATCATTGGAACAATTCCCGATTTGTATAAGGAAAGCTTGTTGTTTTTCAAGCAAAACCTGAAGCATGTTCAGCGAGGCCAGGATTTTAACTCTGTCGGAATTATCGAGATTTCCGAAATCGCATTGGATGAATTGATTCAAAACGCCTTAATTCACCGCGATTACACCAAAAACTCACCCATACGTTTGATGATGTTTGACGACCGTGTCGAAATCGTCAGCCCGGGTTGCCTGCCGAACAGTTTGACCGTCGAAAACATCAAAATGGGAAATGCCGCCGTCAGAAATAACTTACTGGCAAGTTACGCTTCCAACTCCAAACTGATGAAGTACCGGGGATTTGGCTCCGGTGTCATTCGTGCCATCAAAGAGCAGCCCGACATGGAATTTATTAACGACGTGGACGGACAGCAGTTTATTGTGAAGATTCCCCGTGAGCAAGTTTAAGACCATTATCGAAGTTTTCCCATGCCAAAAAAATGGATCGTTCGCTCTTTTGACCGAGAGCATGTCAATTTACTGGAACGCCAGGCACACATTCATCCGCTGTTGGCACAACTGCTGATCAATCGTGGGGTCGGGCAAGCAGAGCAAGTGGCGGCGTTTTTGCAGCCCAAGTTGACCGATTTGCGACCGCCGGCAATGTTGCCGGGTTGTGTCGAAACAGCAGGCCGGTTGCTTGATGCCATTCGCGACGGTCGCAAGATCACCGTTTACGGCGATTACGACGTTGACGGCATGACCGCGACGGCCATTTTGCGGCAGGCGATTCGGTTGCTCGGCGGGCAGGTCGATTATTACGTGCCGACTCGCATGACCGAAGGTTACGGGCTGAATCATGAGGCGATTCGTACTCTGGCCGCCCAGGGAACGCAACTCATCATCACTGTCGATTGCGGCATCAACAGCATCGACGAAGCGAACACGGCCAGGGAACTTGGTGTCGAACTACTCATCACCGACCACCATACGCCGGGTGAAACGTTACCCAATGTTGCGGCGATAACGCACCCGCAACTCGGCGAACGTTTCCCGCAGTATGGTACACCGTATCCCTTCCCGCATTTGAGCGGCTCAACCGTTGCGTTGAAAGTTGCGTGGGCACTTTGTCAGCTTACGTCCGAGGAACTGACTCAACAACCGAGAACCAACGCAAATTCCGACGCAAATACAGAGTCCCTCGCAACTCGCAACTCGCAACTCGCAACTGGCAACAAAGTTGCCCCGGAAATGCGTGAGTTTCTGATGCAGGCGGTGGGACTGGCGGCACTTGGGGCGGTGGCCGACGTCATGCCGCTCATTGACGAAAATCGTGCGTTGGTTCGATTTGCCTTGGATCACAGCTTGCCAAAATGTGCGCCGATAGGTTTGCGCGAGTTGATGAAATTGGCCAAGATCGACGTAAGCAAGCCGATGACCTCTGAGCAAATCGGGTTTGGGATCGGCCCGCGACTGAACGCAGTGGGACGATTGGGACAAGGGCGGCTTGGCGTCGAACTGCTCATCACCGATAAACCGGACAAGGCCGTCGAACTGGCCGACTATATCAACAACCTCAACGATACGCGACAGAAAATCGAGCGTGATATTTTGCGTTCGGCGTCGAAACAGATTGACGAGTTGTTTTCGCCGGACGACCCGGCTTACGTGCTGGCAAATGCCGAGTGGCATCCCGGCATCATCGGCATTGTGGCAGGGCGGCTGAGCGAAAAATATCACCGTCCCGTTGTGCTGATCGCGAAGGACAAAATGGAAAACAAACACGGCGTCGGTTCGGGGCGTTCGATTCGCGGACTTAACCTGTACGAGGCGTTTGCCGCATGTTCCGAGTACCTTGTGCGATCGGGTGGTCATGCCGCCGCAGCCGGATTGGGAATCGAAGACACGCAAATTGACTCGTTCCGCGATGCCTTTTGCGAGTACGTTGCGGCGGAACTGCCGGAGGAACAGCGCACGGCGGAACTGGTCATTGACGCCGAGTTCCCGTTTAGTGTCTTCGATGCGGAGATGGTGCGACGGATGGATTCGCTCGCTCCGTTTGGGCAAGGCAACAGACGACCGGTCATCTGCACCAAGGGCGTCACGGTGGTCGAATACAAAACAATGGGCAGCGACCAGCGGCATTTCAGTGCGACGCTCCGCCAACACAATCAGACGATACGTGCCGTGGCTTTTGGTGCCGCCGAATGGGTCGAACAATTGCAGCAACACAGCGGCCCAATCGACGTTGCGTTTCATCCGGTCATCAACGAGTTTCGCGGTTACACGAACGTCGAATTGCAACTGCTCGACTGGCGATCAACAACGTGAGGTACAAGTTTAGCCCCGCGTCAAAGACGCGGGATGATGGATGTTCGCCACATCACCCTGTGACGCGCAAAGGTAGGGCGGTCACGCCGTGACCGCCCTAATGAGTTCTTTGGAGTAAGAAGATGATATCGCACCCACTCACGGCAGCCTTTCGTCCGATTGTCCTACTGTTATTGTTTTGTGTGACCTTGTTCTGCGCGAGCCAAAGTGCCGTTGCGCAGATTGTCATGGATGACGGGCGGGTCATTCGGGGACCGTTTGCTCGTCTTGCGCAGGTTGACGAATCGGCGGACCAAGCCAAAGAAGCAACCACTCGTGCCCGTCCCATTTATGTCATTAACGACGGTCTGCGTCGCATTTTTGTTTCAAGGTACCGTACAACCGGTGAGTTTATCCCGGACATGGAAGAAGCACTGGAGCGTTTTCACATTCGTCGGACGGCGGCTGAGGTCGGTAAGGATCAAGGCCGGATTCCCCCTTTTCAATCGTACTATGAATACGAATCGTTTGACGAGTTTGGGCGTCGCATCGTCATTGTCACCGGTCAGACGACTAACGCACAGACAGGTCAGGTGCCGGTCGAACAGACGATCACGGAAATCAACCCGCGATATGTCGTCGTGGCCAGTAGCGGAATGGTCTGGGATTTGCGCATTGCAACGAGCAGTCTGCCGCGTGATGTCATCACGCGCGTTTTGATGAAGCAGATTAACCCCAAAGATTTGGAAGACCGCAAACGTATTGTCCTGTTTTACATTCAAAGCGAGCGTTACACCGAAGCTGCGACCGAACTGGCGGCCATTTTGGAAGACTTCGGGGAGGAAGAACGTGTCACACAGGAATTGCAGCCGTTGCATCGCAACCTGGGGCAACTCGAAACCGAACAAATACGGCAGGAACTGGTCTTGCGACGCAATGCCGGTCAGTACGAATTCAGTAAGCCGTATTTGGCCGAGTTTCCAACGGAACAGGCGGCGGTCGAAACCTTGCAGGCCGTGCGCAACATGATTGAAGAAGACTCGCAGTACGAACAGTGGCGCACGCGGTTGCTGGAAACGCTTTACGGATACGTCGATCAGCTTGAAGAGGAGCAATTGCGCGAAGCGGTGCCGCCGATTTTGGACGAAATCGGCAACGAACTGACACAGAACACGATCACCCGCTTTTCGCCGTTGCAACTGATGATCGAAGACGACACAATTCCTGTTGACGAAAAACTCGCCCTTGCCGTCAGTGGTTGGCTCGTCGGTGAAAACGAGGCCGTTATGTCGCTGCCGATGGCCGTGTCGATGTACAAAACGCGGGACAACGTGCGCAGCTATCTTGTCAGCGATTTGCCATCCGAACGTGACTCGGCTCTGCAAAAAATTGAATCCGAAGAAGCAGGAACGCTTGAGATCATCACGAAGCTACTGCCGCTGATGAAGCCGGTTTACCCGATCCCGCGTCGACAGGTCGTCGACAAGCCGGGTTACTATCAATTGGAAACGCCCGCGTTCGGTAATTTGCCGCCGTTTCGGTATGACGTTCAATTGCCGCCGGAGTATGATCCGAACCGCAAATACCCGCTCATCATCACGTTGCACGGCAAAACGACGCCGGAGCAACAGATCGACTGGTGGGCCGGAAATTGGCGCAACGACCAACGAACCGGCCACGCGACTCGCAACAGTTACATCGTCATGTCGCCGCATTGGAACGTCAACGGTTCTGCAAGCTATGATTATTCCGCCGCCGCACACGGGGCGGTGTTGTATTCGTATTACGATGTGTTGCGACATTTTTCGGTCGATGTTGACCGCGTGTTTTTGACGGGACACTCAGCCGGCGGCGATGCGGCGTGGGACATCGGCATTTCGCACCCCGATTTGTGGGCAGGCGTCATGCCGATTGTCGCATCGGGACGGAAATATACGCGATATTACCCGCTCAACGCCAAGTACGTTCCGCTGTACTTTATCAACGGCGAACTCGACGCAACCGTCAACCGCATTGGCAACGACTTCAATTTCAACAAGTACCTGATGGCGGGAAACGCCGATAACTATCGCTGTACGGTGGTGTCGTTCATCGGTCGGGGACACGAGGGTTTTTCCGACGAAATTTTGAACCTGTTCGATTGGATGGAACGTCAGCGTCGGGAGTTTCCGATCAAGAATTTTGGCATCAACTCACTGCGACCCTGGGACAATTTTTTCTGGTGGGTCGAAGGCCGCCAATTTCCCGCATCGGTGACGATCAACCCGACCGACTGGCCGGAAAACGGCGGACCGAACCCCAATACCGGGCCGCGAATGGATGCCAACATTACGCTCAATCGCGTTCAGGTGAACTCGGTTGCGGCACAAACGACAATTTGGCTCTCACCGGAACTGGTCGATTTCGACGAACGGGTCGAAGTGCAATTCAACAAACACCGAACGTCGGTCAGCGGTTTCATCGAAGGCAAACTCGTCGATTTGCTCGAAGATGTGCGCACACGACACGACTTCCGGCATCCGTTCTGGCTGAAAATCACGTTCTGAAAAGGCACCTTGAAAGCCAAGGCCAAATGGGGCACTGGCTAACGTCACGTGCTCTGGTTTTTGGAGCAACTTGTTTTTGCGCGACTCCTAAACGAGAATTCTTCAGGCAAATGACCTGAATAATTTACTACACCTGTAGTTTTTCGTTCATACTTCATGCAACTTGTCAATTTGGTCGATAAAGGTACAATGAGAATAATGGGGAATTTCTTTATGCGTATTTCATTGGTCTTGTGACGTAGTATATTTTAGGAAATGAGTCAAAGTGTACTAATCAAAGAATGCGAGCAAAAGCTGGCATACAATTTTGACGACACGACGCTGCTGCTTCAGGCACTGACGCACTCGTCAGGGGCGGATACACCAGCGGACTCCAATGAGCGTCTCGAATTTTTGGGGGACTCTGTTCTCGGTTATGTGATTTGCGAGCTTCTTTTCAAAAAATTTCCCGAACGCGATGAAGGGGACTTAACAAAAATCAAATCCGCCGTTGTCAGCCGGGAAACCTGCCTAAAAATTGCGCAATCTCTTGATTTGCAAGACTTTATCCGAATCGGTCGCGGTGTGGGACGGAACAGTAGCATCCCGCCGTCCATTTTGGCCAATGCGGTCGAGGCGATCATTGCCGCTTTGTATCTCGACGGCGGAATCAAAATCGCCAGGCGGTTCATTTTGCACCATTTCGCGCCGGAAGTGATGAAAATGGCCGACAGTATTTCGTGCGATAACCATAAATCCATGTTGCAGGACATGACGCAACGCGAATATGGCGTCCACCCGGACTACGTCATTTTGGACGAAAAAGGACCCGATCACGGCAAATGCTTCAAAATCGCCGTCCGCGTCAAGGGACGTTACTTTCCGGCGGCTTGGGGAAACACAAAAAAATCCGCTGAACAACACGCTGCCGAAAACGCCATCAGCTCCTTTCAAGACGAACCGATTCCCTACGATTGCGGCGACTGAAATTTTTAGCACGAAATTCTGTGGTGGTTACCCGTCGCAGTTTTTTTGACGTATTCTTTTGTAGCGAATCAGACAATATCGACTGTAAAAATTTTCACAAATCATTGATTTTGTGCAAACTTTGCGATAGACTCTTGTTTCCGTCAACTTGCGTAAGTTGATCGACTAACGTCATATTGTCACGACATTTCAACAACCAAATAAAGGAGAAAGTTATGAGTCAAAACGAACTTCCGAATCGCCGCCATTTCCTCAAGGCCACGGCAGCCACGTCGATGGCAGCAGGTTTGATTTTGCCGCAGAGCGGAATTGTCACGGCCCAAACAGCCGGCACCGTTGGCCAAAAAAGCATTTTGGGGACGGAAACCGAGAAGAATCTGTTGAAAGCCTTTGCAGGCGAATCGCAGGCGCGCAACCGTTACGTCTTTTTCGCCGACCAGGCCCGCAAGGAGAACATGGACCAAATCGCGGCGATTTTCGAGGAAACCGCACACCACGAGCAGGAACACGCCCGACGGTTTTTCAGCTTTTTGGAAGGCGGCCCGCTGGAAATCACGGCCACCTATCCCGCCGGAAAGGTCGGCACGACGATGGAAAACCTGCAAGCCTCCGCCGCCGGGGAACACGAGGAATGGTCCGATATTTATCCCACGTTTGCGAAAATCGCCAACGACGAAGGTTTCCCGGCCATTGCGAGACTGTTCACCGCCGTTTGCGTTTCGGAACGCTTCCACGAAAACCGTTACCTCGACTTTATCAAAAACGTCGAAGAAGACCTGCTCTTTGAACGCGACGATGACGTCGTGTGGGTTTGCCGAAACTGTGGTTTCACGAGCAAAAACACGATGCCGCCGCCGAACTGCCCTGCTTGTGCCAAGCCAAAGACGCAATTCCAGATTTTCGTCCCCAGTTGGTGAAGTCAGCGTAGCAATCAGAGCAAAGCGTAAGCAAGTGACAGGCAGGGCGGTCACGTTGCGGTGCGGCAGAAGAAAGTTGCGCTGCGGCAGAAGAAACACGTGACCGCCGTTAGCCGCGTCGCCCTGCGACGCGCAGTGTCGGCAATTATAAAAACAATCTGCGTAAATCCATATAAATCCGCGTCATCTGCGTGCAAAAAAACACACCATCTCAGAAAGGCAAACCATGTCACACATTACCAAACGCATTTTCCCCGTTCTCATCGCGTGTCTGCTGTCGGCATTGGTTGGGGCACGGCTGGGGGCGGAGGACGCGGGGCAATATCGGGCGAAGCTCCGGCAAATGGCCGAAACGCCGTTCACCGGCGAGGTGACGCAGTACAAGGCGTTTTCGCAAAACCTCGGCGAATCGCTGACGGTTGCCGCCGATGAAATGCTGGCCTTGCCCGATCTTTCACAGGACGACACCCGTTTCGCCATCCTCATGAAATACTGGGGGCTGGTGCGGAAATTCGGGTTTGAACGCAACGAATTGAACGCACAACTGGAAGACTTCGCCGCCGAAATCGAAGACGTGCCCGGCATGACCGATCTGTACAAGACGATCATGGAGAACCAGTATTCCGCTTCAGTGAATACATTTTATGACATTGACGACCCGAAAGAAAAAGCGGAAGCGTTTATCAAACACCGTGATCGTTTCATTCCCTTCATGGAAAAATATTGTGCCGAGGAAGATGACCGCCAATTGACGTATATCATGGGAAGTTACATGGAATCCTGTGACAACGACGGTTCGTTTGGCCTGGTGGAATCCACGGTGGAAAAGCTGATGCCGCTTCTCAAGAAGCAAGAGAATTCACCCCGGGAGAAATCGAACTCGCTCATGGTGCAAGGGATGTTGCACCGTGTTCAATTGACCGGTAACGAGATGAAATACGAAGGCGTTTCAACAGCCGGCGAACTGATCGACGTGAAAGACTATCGCGGTCAATTCGTTTTCCTCAATATGAACCAGCCCAGTGACGAGAAATCGCTTGCCATTCACAAAAAGTTATATCACACGCTGCACAATTCCGGGTTGATGATGATTCAGCATGATTGTATCAATGATTCGCGGGAAGTCGCCAGAAAGAAAGCGGAAGATGCAGAAATCCCCTGGATCATCACCTGTCGCTCCGCGCGATATGAGAAGAATCTTGAGGATTACTATCAAAATTGGGGGCTGACAAGTGCGTTGTTTCTCATCGACCGCGACGGCATCGTGATTCGCTCTTGGTCGATGGGGTTTTGTCCGGCGGCTTGTGAGGAGTTGAAAAGACTCTTTCCCGATAAGGCGGATGTGTTGTCGGAAGTCGCCGCCGAGCTTGTGCAACAAGAACAGGAGTTGAAATCGGTTTGGGCCATGCAAAGAGAAACAAGTCCGAACCCGTTGGTCATTGAACTGGATGAAATGCTGATGTCCGCAACGTCTGCCGTCGCCCCCCAGGCTGCTCTTCGCTTCACAGACGTAATAACGTCGCAGATTTATGATCAGGCCATGCTTCAAATGTCCAACGCGCAGCTTTCTTTGCCGGACATAAGTGGAAACGCCTTGTTCCGTGCCGTTCGGTATAAATTGCGTGCAATCACGTCATTGGCCCGACAACAACTCAAGGATCACCCTGACATGGACCCGGTTGAAGCGTACAAGGAACTACAACAAGCGACGGATGAATTGGAACGTTTTCCCGGCGTGAATTTGAAAATGGGAGACTTTTTTTACGCAAGATATGACCTGATTCGCGACATGTTAGAGCATCTCAATAAGATGTCGGATTCCAAAGTCGAATATGCAAAAGAGATTCACAAACGCTGGGTCAAGTTGCACCATAACGAAATTGATCGTGTAAAATCTTTCCCGCCGGGAGAGGTTGGATTTTTTTATCTCACCCAATATAACAACATGTTTACGCCACGATTGATTGACGCGATGGACGAAATCGACGAGGACGGTTCGCAGGGGTTGGTGGCTTCGTTGTGCGATGAACTGGTACCGCTTTTGGAAGCGTCGGGATTTTACGAACTGCAAGAGAGTGCGGAACGTCTTCGCGGCATCGAGCGTCGCGTGAGCAGCGTTGGCAAGGCGTTTGAGTTCGAGTGCGTTTTGATGAACGGCGAGACGATCAACGTGAAAGACCTGCGCGGCAAGATCGTGCTGGTCAATTTTTGGGCGACCTGGTGCGGGCCGTGTCTGGGCGAGTTCCCTAACATGAAAACGCAGTACGAAAAGTACAAGTCGCAAGGCTACG
>Ga0082212_10007091_pt1 | contig 14910 bp, 8 predicted proteins | sample TergutNt197P3_FD_71548 | JGI IMG/M metagenome (GOLD analysis project Ga0082212, IMG submission 71548) | Neocapritermes taracua P3 segment gut microbial communities from Petit-Saut dam, French Guiana - Nt197 P3 | ecosystem: Host-associated > Arthropoda: Insects > Digestive system > Gut ... | reverse complement strand
CTTTGTACGGACGCAACCAAACTAGCAGCTAGCCAGACGTTAGCATGCACCCAAACATGTATTTTGCATGTCGAAAATGTTTTGAACGCGTAAGTCAATTACGAACATACTTTGTCGAGAGCTATACACCATTCTCCCAATGTCAGTCTACGACAAGAAAAGGAAACATTTTGCAGTGGATTACAGTAATTCAATTTCCTCTCTTTCTCCTTGTGTGAAACACACTATAACTCACAGATTGTAACGAATTCAAACACAGACCATGACCACAGATTAATACTCTCCATTACGCTCTTCAAAACAGTTTAAAACTTTCGATGATTGAACTCTTAATGTAGCATCCGCACTGCGAATGATTGCTTATTCGTGACACCCATCCGGGTATCCATTGATGTGTTGCAGTTACGAAAGGGTAAAGAAGAGCCTTTACCGGTACCTCTAACAATTAGGTGGTTGAGACTCCACAAAGCACACGATAAAAGAGTCAATTACTATTCCTGTTCTAACATAGAAAAAAATTATCTTTTTCCAGCCGTAACCAAAACTTCATTTCTTTGTCTACTATACGCTTTATAACATTTCGAGAAATCATATCACGTAATAAATACAAATTTCTACTTATTTTCCTTCACATTGCAATATTCTAAACAGGCAGCTGTTTAATGGGGAATTTAGATTCATCATTTAATTTTATTGGAATAATTATATTGCTTATTGTGTGTTCGGTCAAATTTAATTCAACACATACACTAAACAATACAACATCTCAAAACAACCATTCATATGACATACATACAATATTAATATAAGACAATACGTACAGAACACAGCTGTAAAAAGAATGAGATCTCAGACCTTTAGCTAACTTGACTGCAGATGAACAGGATCCGGCAGAAATACCTGACGATTTGGCAACACGGCTGTGAGTGGAACCGTTGGCATGGGAAATTTGCCTTCGAGCGTCTTTCTAGTGAGACTCAAAGCATTTCATTTGCCATGGAGTGCTGGTCAGTAGAGCTTCGGGCTTTTGCTGTGGAGACTTTTTTAAAAAACAACGATTTTTTTGTTCTGACTCAGAGGATATTTCGTCGGCACTTCAATATTAATCGGAACGACAGTGTCCCTAGTCACAATACTGTACTGTTGTGGGTGAGAAACTGCAGAGAAACAGCGTCTGTCGCAAAAAGTAAACCTCCAGGAAGAGAGCCTTCACTTGGAACTCCTGATAACATCAAACGAGTGTGTCAGGCTTTTGTCAGAAGTCCTCGGCGATCAGCCAGCAGAAATGCCATTGCATTAAGAATGTCTGATGGTACGGTGCGTCAAATATTCCATGAGGGCTTAAATTTCCATCCTTACAAAATGGTTATGATTCAAGCAATAAATGATTAAGACATTGTAAATGGAATAACATTTGGTGATGTTCTGTTGACCGCTCTGGATAACGACGACCTTAACCACGTTCTCATGACGGATGAAGCAAATTTTTACCTTTGTGGCAATGTCAATTTTCAAAACTGTCGTTACCGGACAACCAAGAACCCTCGCGATACTCACCAGAGAACTTTACATTCTGAGAAGGTTATTGTTTGGTGTGGTGTAGCATCTTTTAGGGTGATTGGTCCCTATTTCTTTGAAGACAAGACTGGCAGGGCAGTAACAGTAAATACAGCCCACTACACAGAGACGTTATGCAAATTTCTGGAGCTGGATTTGTGGAGACTTGGTGCTGAAACCCAGACTCTCTGGTTTCACCAATATGGTGCAACAGCTCACATTGTGAGTCCCCTACAAGACATTCCCAGCTCGCGCGATCTCACGAAGAGGGAATACTGAATGGTGTGCAAGATCGCCCAATCTCAATGCCTACGAATACTTCCTCTGGGGTTATCTCAAGAGCAAGGGACGCCACCTTATACACAATATATTCAGGTAGTGAATATTGTAATTAAAATGATTTATGATAAAGAAAATTTTCCTAATTAATTAACATAAAAAGGTAATATACTTTTCATTTTATTTTGACTTAAAAATCATCATGTTTTTCTGCCCGATCCTTTATGTTGGTAATGTAACTGTAATTGCTCTAAATGTCCTCAATAATCTATTGGCCCAAAAATGGTCAAGAGTGTTGTCAGAAAGTGCTGTGTATGCAGAAATAATGTTGTTTTTAAAGACATTTTAGAATGTGATATGGGATATCATTCTTCCAAAATTACTGTTCCATATGCAAACATGTCCCCTCCCTATTTAATGATACCCTGTCCCCACTTTTGCACCACTTCTGTGTTACAGTTTCTGCTACCTTGTCAAATGAAACAAGAAAGTTAAAGGATATAACAACACTAAAAGCAGCAAGCCATACTGAAATGCAGAATGTTGGGTGTTCTACATAGGTAGACAGATTTACAGTCAACACAATACCCAAATTATATGCAGCTGTCAAAACGAAAATGAAACAAATATGACAACTAAATTTACCACCGAACTTGACAAATTCTAACAGCTATTGTTTTTCACAGCAAACAAGATAATCATATATTAATTGAACAAAGGGTGTTTTAAATTTAAAGGTCACCTTCAAAGATATTAAATTAAAATACCACACACACACACACACACACACACGACAAAATAAATACACTGTTATAAAGTTCTATAAAAGTAAGAACTATACATATATTACACATGACCTAATGTTGAAGAGTGGTATTTGATTCAGGTTAAAAGTGTCACTTAATGTTTTATGACACATATCAGTGATATGGAAGCTACACAGAATGTACACGGTAATGTAACTCCAAGTACTGCGGTTGTCTGAACGTCTTATTACACATGTCACAGGGATATGAATGCTCCCCAGCATGTACACGCAGATGCTTCTTCATGTTACTTCTGTCACTGAATGTTTTATTGCACACATTGCAGCAATATGGACGCTCACCAGTATGTACACGCATATGTACATTCAGAGTACCCGTGTCCCTGAATGTTTTTTGACACACATCACAGGGATATGAACGCTCCCGAGTATGTACAAGCATATGTACCTTCAATTTGCCCTTATCACTGAATGTTTTATTGCACAAATCGCAGCAATATGGGCGTTCCCCCGTATGTAAACGCTGATGTGCCTTCAGATGGCCCAGTCTCTTGAATGTTTTTTGACACACATCACAGAGATATGAACGCTCCTCAATATGTACAGACATATGGTTCTTCATGTTAGTTCTATTGCTGAATGTTTTATTGCACACATCACAGCAATATGGACGCTCCCCTTTATGTAAATGATGATGTCTCCTCAGGCATCTTCTTTCGCTAAATGTTTTATTGCATACGTCGCAGCAATACGGACGCACTCCAGTATGTAGATGCTGATGTACGTTCAGACTACCTGTGTCCCTGAATGTTTTATGACACACATCACAGGGATATGAACGCCCCCCAGTATGTACAAGCAGATGTCTCTTCATGTTACTTCTATGGCTAAATGATTTACTGCACACATTGCAGCAATATGGACGCACCCCAGTATGTACACGCTTATGTACATTCAGATAACCTGTGTCCCTGAATGTTTTATGACACACATCACAGGGATATGAGTGCTCCCCAGTATGTAGACGCTGATGTACCTTCATGCTACTTCTATCGCTGAATGTTTTATTGCACACATCACAGCAATATGGACGCTCCCCAGTATGTATACGTTGATGAACCTTCAGATGTTCCAGTCTCTTGAATATTTTATGACACACATCACATGGATATGAACGCTCCCCACTATGTACACGCACATGTACCTTCAAGCTACTTCTATTGCTGAACGTTTTATTGCACACATCGCAGCAATATGGATGTTCCCCAGTATGTAAACGCTGATGTTCATTCAGGCTTGCCGCATTATTCAATATTTTATCACACACATCACAGCGATATGTACGTTCCTCAGTATGTAACGCCTGTTAAAAAGAAAAAAGGGGGTAATTTTACTGTTTATAAAGAAGTAAAAAGAACATGAAATGCGAGTCACAAATCAGTTCCAATAATATTATAATCACAAGACTCATGTTCTTGATCAAATTCCATTGAGTACTAAAAATGTGGTTGATCATGTTGTGATAACAATACAAGAATCAAATAGCCCATTTACTGACAAAAGACACCAATTCATAATGATGTGTGATAAAGATATTTTACAGCCTTTCTTTGAAGATCTAAACTAATTTTTGTCCCCCCTGAAAATCATCTACCACTATATAAGCTGAGTAACAGTCAGCTGCTCTTACAGACATTCAGTATGTGCAGGCTGTCTGCTGTCAAGACAACTTCTTCTTGGACATCTTGACCCTTGAATTGGGACCGAATGGTTATCCCAAAATTTCGGAATGTAATCAGTACTTTATGCTGCGTACAATCCCTGAAGACAGCAGGTCTCAAAACATGTTCAATTTCAGTGTGCCCTTCCATAAGAATGCAAAATGGTGGAATATAAATGTGTTCTGTGACATTACTTCAGAAAATGTCTTCTAGCATAAAGTCACTTTAACTCCCAGATCAAGAGATTGGTCCTGCTCTCCAAACTCAAAATCTCTGCAGCAGGTTCAAAAGTTTCTTCAACTCTAAAAACCACAACATGAGACTTTCAGCTTTTGATAGCACACAAACAAAATCCACACACACACAAAGATCAACCAACCTGCTGTGACTGCTAAGATAATTTCACAGCGTGGCATACAGTTGTGTGTGGCATCTGTAGCTCTTGTTTTATGGCAAACAGAATTTCAGGGGCTGCATGAAAGCCTTCCCTGGCTTGTTCAACATTCAGGTCTCATCTGAACACAGATCATACTTCAGATTCACCAGAGATTACAAAACATTCCATTTACATTATGGTACAGTGACCCAGAAATCCAACTGGCAAATGTGTGTTTAGCAACAGGCGGCATGCCCTCTGTCCACATGCAGTACAACAATGTGGCTGTACAATTAAACACAGGGAATGGAAGTGGTGTTTCTGACGACTGTGCTATACCCTCTGATAAAAACTGCAACTAAGACAGTAGTGATGATTTGCAGTGCTTGACATAAGGGGATGATACCGCACTGGCCGCTGTAGTTTTGGGATGACTTTTTTATACTCCTTGAACACCATGAGGGCAGAGAAATGGACTGCAAGTGGCACAACATCTACTGGTACCAGATCCGCTTAGGTAGACCTGAGTCCACAGTACAGTACTAAATCTCTGTGACTAGGTACAATTATCGTGCAGTTGGTTACAATTAAAGTAATTCCAAGTAGATTTGAAGCTGTCTACCAACTGCAGTAAAGTTTAAATGAATGTCACAGAATTCAATGAATGGATTAATTGCAAAATAAACTGTAAATGTTAAAAAACAAAGATGTCACACAAATTACATTTTAAAGTTCCTCCTCATGGCAGTACATTCACACTAAAATGCAGTCTAACAACGTGAATAATTTGAATACAGGTTAGAAAATTGCCTGTGCTCACTTCCATTTCGATTCAGGCCTGAAATACTGCTAAAGCTAACATAATCGTGACAAAGACGGGAAAGAAGTTTGGAGTAATGAAACCCAGTATGAGCATGATGGACAGCCTGACACAATGCTCTAGAGACCTGAGAAATAGTAAAGGATGCAGATAGCTATCTGCTACGTCAATGGAGATTCAGTTCAGTGGTGTGAATAACAAAGTCTCCAATCTTGTGTTTTCACTGTACGTTGGACTGCTTGGCCAAGGTACGAGATACAGCAATGTCACTGCTGCATTGCTGCCATAGCCCACACTTCTTGCAGAGGGAACCATACCCTGTAGGCTGGTCATACAACTGCTAAATGCAACATTCACGCAGTCATTACCTTCGCAACTCTTGTTCACTATCATCTGTGGCTTTGTTGGATGATACAAAAAGCAACAATTCATTTTCCTTGCAGAATGGCAATTTAAAATGGTACATGCAGCATCACTGTCTAGTGGAAGGAGAACCACTGCTCTTTAGGGAAATTTAAGTCCCCTGTAAAAAATCACTATTCAAATTTTCATACATTTAAGGGAGCTTCAAAAACACAGTACTGTTTCTTTATTATGCAGTTCATACATCAAATATCCTGATATTTCAACAGATTTGGAAGTAGCACCCAGTTCAAAAAGCTCTGGTGTCGGTACTTTCCAATATGCATTCTTATAATGTGATTTCACATTTTGCAATCTGCACTCCACTGATCACACTGAGCTATTATAATGGCTATCACAGAATCCAAAATAAGTAAACTAGGAGCTGCTAGCAAAACAAAGGGACATAACAATAACAATTCGAGAGGCACTTGGAATAATTAGGAAGTCTGGAAGTGCTACATGTCAGGGGATAATTATGGCAGCATAAAACACTGGATTTTTGAACACCTGCGGTGTAAAGAAACACAAGAAAAAAAATGCCTATAATACCTTAGGTCAGTATAAGTGCTCCGTGATAAACAGAATATTTAATAATCCAGCGCCTCCCCAGTCCTGTGGGTGGCAGATTAAATAAATTCTACTCTACAAGGACTTGGAATTTGTCTAGTGTTTAGGTAGTATCCTTTGGTTATGGATTTTTTTCCTACAAGAATATAACAATGTATTTTCATCTTCTCTGCAATTACATGCAGACAAACCCATTTAGTAAGAGACTCTCCACCCTACACACACTCCCAAAGAAACATAATGACAGCAAAACCTATTCATTCCCAACAGTGGAGCTGGTCCAATTGGCCAGAAATACTAACATCACAGGCATTTCTGGACAATGTTAAAATGTGTCTAATAAGAGATATATAAAAACATAACTCACCTCGTCTCGTTCAGACTTTATATCAGGTAAAGTCATATCTCCACGTATCTCCTCTTGTATTATGCCTATATCCGACTCTTCGTTTATGGCTGTGAAAATCTCTTGTATTACAGCTACGTCCTCCTCAACCTTTATATTCCCAACGTCATATGTACCAACACATGATGTTGGAAATGTCTCACTAGACGAACTGGGCAGAATGTGCAGAGAATCTGTGCAGCTCTGTAAAACCAACATAACATTAATGTGTCCTGTCATGGCAAGGAATGCCATACATTTTCATCAAAGCTGTTAATACTGCAACTGCTCTGTACATTCTCAACACTATTACCACTAAATCAACAAGCTGAATAACAATCAATGTCCCAGAGAAAAGCCCTTCCTGAGAAGCTAACAGTTGCTCAGCTACTCATGCAATTCCCTGTCTTTTACAGAAGACATTGCTTCAAAATCTAACTTCACCAACAATATCCTAAAATACATATACTAAATCCGTACGAGCAAACAAACAAACAAAAAAACTTGGTTGACAATGACAAACACAACCCCCTAGCTAAGGTGCCTGTATTACACTGGCACAACCAAAACTCTAATATAACCACAGTCAAAATGGTAAAAGTGTTACTACAGTGACTGTATAAAGGCAGAGAGGGTGAATTTAGTCATCTGTGACAGCAATGGTTATGTCATTGTGTCTGTAGCTTGTTATACCTACAAGCCCCTAACAGCGGGGTTGGTTGTTCAGTGTGATTAATGATTTCTGATAACCATGTACACATGTATCATGTCACATTCATTCTTACTTTCTTTCGTAATTCTAATAATTTCTGGTGGCAGGTACAATTTATGAAGCTATACATTATGCAGTTTTCTCCAATTTCCTATTACTTTCAGGCATAAATTATAAGGACTGAACAACACTGTTCCAAAACTCAGTCTACAGTCTTTCCTCAATCCCGCGGACCAAGTGTCACACCCACAGCGATAAAAATACTACGTAAACACACACACACACTTATATTTCAACAGTCATGTTTAAAGAATGCAGGAAGGACAGCAAAACATTACAAGACATTAGCAGTAAGCACTGCTCCAAATTAATTTCTTCTCAATTTATTGATTCTGCAATATTTCCGCCTTAACGCCAATCCAAAATACTTCAAGTTCCCCAACCTTTCAAAATTTCAAACGATGTATTGGCTAGGTTATGTTTTTTAAGGTGTGATATCCCTGTTGTGACTCTACAATTTATAACAAGAACAGAAATGTAGCCTGTCAATTCACAACTTCACTGTAGCAAATGTAAATGGCAGCTACATGTTTCTGCTTCAAAGAAGCCATCACAAGGCTCTTTATACTCCCAGACCTGTCTTCTTATTACAACTTTACACAACCTTCCAAATAAAAAAAAAATCCCAGCAACACATCTTCATTCCCAACAGTGGAGGTGTTTGTAGTGGCTGTACATATGGATAAGCCAGAGACAACTGATATTTCTAAGACCTTTTGACATGGGTCTAATAATGTACTTATAGATATATAAATCAAATAACCTGGTTCAGCCTTTATTTCATAAAACATAATATTTTATCCTCTCAACTCACCTCTTCTTTTATTTCTACATCCTCCTCTTCTTTTATATCTACATCTTCCTCCTCCTCCTCCTCCTCCTTTTCCCCTTCACTATATATGCAATCTTCATCTTTTATATCTATGCACTCCAAATCCTCACTAAATATTATCTTCTCTGTTTTCACGTTCAATTCCTCCTCCTTTTTTATATTTATGCAATCTTCGACCTTCACATTACCGATGACATATGTACCATTAGAAGATATCGGATATGTCTCAGTACATGAACCTGCCATTACTTATATAGAATCTGTGCAGCTCTGTAAAACCACCATAACATTAATGTGACTTCTGTTTTGACAAGGAATGGTATACACTTTCATCAAAGCTGATATTACTGTAGCTGCTTTGTACATTCTCAACACTATAAATGTCCAAATTATTACAATGAATAACAACCAATGTCACAGATAAAAGTCATTCCCAAGAAGCCAACAGATGCTCAGCTACTCATTCAATTCCTTGTTTTTTTTTATAGACCAATTGAGTTCAATACTATTTCCACCACAGCCTGAATCACACCCTCTCACATAATTTCTTTAGCCCACCTATCTTCTGTTCTCACATACATTCTTCACCGAACAACCTCCCTATTAAGGGCCATATGTTTACTGCACTTCAAAAGCCATGCTGACACACCAAAATGGCGGATAAAGGAAGTAAGACATTGAGAAATAACGGAACCTCTAACATAATGAACTGATTTTAAAGTGGCACAAACAACACCCAATAAAACTCAAACCACAAACATCACCAACCCTAACATAAACTATAATTATACTGGAAAAACCCCCAAAAGAGGAGAGCTGATAATTACAAACACAACCCTCAAGATAAGCTGCTTGTATTAAATTGGCACCACAAGTAGAAATGTTAATGGAGTTACTACAGTGACTGTGTGGTAATGTGTGAGAGAGTGAATTTAGTCATCTGTGACAGCAATGGATATGTCATTGTGTCTGCAGCTTGGTATACGTATAGGCCCCTAAGAGTGGAGTTGATTGTTCATTATGATTAATGATTTCTGATAAACCGGTACACATGTCAGACTGCACAATTATTCTACATGATCAAGCCAATCACTTTTCTTGCTCTCTCCCATAATTCCAATAATATCTAGTGGCAGGTATAACATACGAAGCTATATATCATGCAGGTTTCTCCATTATCCTATTACTTTTGGGCATCAAATTCTACGGACCGATCAGCACTGTTCCCAAACACAGTCTACAGTCCTTTCTCAATGTCACAAACCAAATGTCACACCCACAGTTATGAAAATATTCGCTAATCACATACATATTTCAATTGTCATGTTATCAGAAAGCAGGAAGGAGAGCAAAACATTATGAAGCGGTAGTAGGGAACATTACTGCAAATTAATTTCCTCATTCTGCTATCTTTATTACTTAATGCCACTCCAAAAAAATTCAAATTACCCTCCCTTCCAAAATTTCAAACAATGTATCAGACAGGTCATGTGTTTTTAAGGTGTGATATTCCAGTTGTGACAGCAGAATAAATAATAGGAGCAGAAATGTGGACCGTCAATGCACAGCTTCACTGTAGCAATTATAAATGGCAGCTACATGTTTCAGCTACAAAGTAGCCAACATCAGGCTGATTATGTGACAAGTACAAAAAGAAATCATATACTGTAGTTTACATAAAGTTAAAATTGGTCAGTGGAAGACATCTCAGCCTTACATACAAAGGTACATAACTGTTACACATAATAAAAGCATTTACTATATAGAAGGTACTGTACAAAATTAAACAATTAATTCACATAACTTTAAAAGAATGAAAGTTAAAATCTTCAACAAAAGTAAGTGTTATGCGCTAGTTACGCTAGTGGCAGTAAGCAACTTGTGCGGGCCATTGTAAGTGGTGATATACTGAGCCGAATTTGCATGTATTCTTATATCAGCCATATACTGTGCATTACTTCTATTGTATCAGGTATTTTATGGTATTAGTGTATGTGATATCTGTAATAATGAAGGAGTATACAATATCTTAGAAAGATGGGTGTTAACCAGTGAACAGAAGTTGCCACAATTTTTAATCTTGTACAATGACCAACAAATGCACAGAATTTTTTCACAAATTATTACACTGCTACATGTTTTGCCACTACCGTGTCATCCTCAGGGAGATCACCGTTAGTACCTTGCCAAGTTACAACGGTAAATTAAAAGCAGCTGTTGGTAATACAATTTAAAATTAAGATATTTCACACAGGTTTTATGCAAGTTCTCACTATAGTTGTTAAATTCTCAATGTTTAAAATTTTCAAAATATTAAAATTGTCTTATTTACAATACAATGGCCTAAAATCATTTTGTTATCTCATGGCGTCCGTCTGTGTGGTGGCTGTATGTACAGTCAGTATGTTGATGCTGCGTCGTGCTAGTTCGGTATGTAAAATAATACAAGTTGGAGTATTTTGCTGTGCTGTATAGCCTACACTCCTGATAACTGCCTAATACAGCACTGAATATTTATTCATCATGCTTATGTTTCATCCACTAAATCACCATTACGATACGCAAGATGTGTTTATGTGTCAAAAAGTTCCAGATTTTCTACGAGCCCATTTCAATCCATGACAATATACAATGCATTGTAGCCACTTAACCAAACAAACAGCGTGCCAGACGTTACCATGCACCCAAACATGTATTTTGCGTGTCGAAAATATTTTTAAAGCACAAGTAATTACCAACGTACGTTGTCGAGAGATATACATCGTACTCCCATTGTCAATCTACAATAAGATGGGTAACATATTGCTGTGGGTTACCATAATTCAGATTCCCCCTATTTCTCCTTGTGCAAAACACACTGTAACTCACAAACTATAATTACTTCTAAGACAGACAATGACCACAGATGAATACTTTCCATGAAGCTCATCAAGCCCACAGAAAAACTTTCGATTATTGAACTCGCACGTTGCATCCTCACAGGGATCACATGGCTTACTCGTGTCGCCCGTCCTGTCATCTATTGATGCGTTGCAGTTAGGAAAGTGTAAACGAGAGCATTTACCGGTACTTATAAAAATTATGTATTTGAGACTCCACAACCCACTCAATAAAACAGTCGATTAATATTTATGTTCTAGCCCAGAAAAAAATTATCTTTTTCCAGCCGTAACCACAATTTCATTTCGTTGTATACTATACACTTTATAATTATTTCGAAATACCGTATCACATAATAAATATAAATTCGTAATTCTTTTCCTTCAAATTGCAATATTCCATACAGGCAGCTGTTTAAAGAGAATTTTAGATTCATCATTTTATTTTATTGTAATAATTATGTTGCTTATTGTTTGTGTGTTGGGTGCATTCGGTCAAATTTAATTGCACACGTCTACTATATAAACATTAAAACATCTCAAACAAACATTCATATGACATACATACATAATTCTTATAAGACAATACGTACAGAACACAGTTGTATAGACAATGAGATAATAGACCCTTAGCTAAAGTGAATGCAGATGTACAGGTTTCGGCAGAAATACCTGACGATTTGGCAACACAGCTGTGAGTGCAACCGTTGGCGTGGGGAATTTGTCTTTGAGCGCCCTTCTAGCGAGACTCAAAGTATTTCATTTGCCATGGAGTGCTGGTCTGTAGAGCTTCGGGCTTTCGCTGTGGAGACGATTTTAAAAAACAACGATTCTGTCGTTCTGACTCGGCGGATATTTCGTCGGCACTTCAATATTAATCGGAACGACAGTGTCCATAGTCACAATACTGTACTGTTGTGGGTGAGAAACTTCAGAGAAACAGCGTCTATTGCAAAAAGTAAACCTACAGGTAGAGAGCCTTCACTTGGAATTTCTGAAAACATCGAACGAGTGCTTCAGGCTTTTGTCAGAAGTCCTCGGCGCTCAGACAGCAGAAATGCTATTGCATTAAGAATGTCTGATGGTACAGTTCGCCGAATATTGCATGAGGACTTAAATTTCCATCCTTACAAAATGGTTATGGTTCAAGCAATAAATGTTCAAGACACTGAAAAATCGAAAAACCGTTGGTGAGATTCTATTGAATTCTCTGGAAAACGACGACCTTAACCACGTTCTCATGATGGATGAAGTACATTTTTAGCTTCGTGTCAATGTCAATTCACAAAATTGTTGCTACTGGACAACCGAGATATTTTGCGATACTCATCAGAAACCTTTACATTCTGAGATGGTAATTGTTTGATATGGTGTAGCATCTTTTGGGTTGATCGGGCACAATTTCTTTGAAAACAAGGCTGTCAGGGCAGTAACGGAGACTTGGTGTTGAAATCCAGACTGTCTGGTTTCAAAAGATGGTGCAATGGCTCACAATGCGAGTCCCCTATGAGACGTTCCCAACTTGCGCAATCTCATGAAGAGGGAATAGTGAATGGTCTGCAAGATCGCCCGATCTCAATGCCTGCAACTACTTCCTCTGTGGATATCTGAAGAGTAAGTTGTACGAAAAGGATCGAAGGACAACGGAGGACTTCAAACAGAAAACCACGGACGAAGTGGCAGCAATTTCTCCCAGCATGCTGCAACGAGTGATGCAGAATTCCAGAAACACTTGCGGGAGTGCGCTGACAAGAAGGAACGCCACCTCACAGACACAATATTCGGGAACTGAATATTGTAATTAAAATGCTTTGAGATAGAGAAAATTTTTGTAAGAAATTCACGTAAAAAGGTAATATACTTTCCATTTTTTTTAACTTAAAAACCATTAAGTATTTCTGCCCGACCCTGTATGTTGGTAATGCAACTGTAATTACTCTGCATGTACTTAATCTATTGGCCCAAATAGTCACCAGCAATGTCATAAAGTTCTAAATATGCACACCTATTGTTGGTTTAAAGAAACTAGAATGTGATATGGGATATCCTTCTTCCAAAATTAATGTTTCATATGCAACCCTGTCCCCTTTCTAATTAATGATGTCATTTGCAGCCCAAGAAGCATTGGGATTGTGTCTTTCCACACAGACACATAACAATCTGGGATGGATACTGTTCTGAAGAAACACTACCACCGCCTTCAGAAAGCCTACAGAAGATGCAAACAGTCAATTCCTCTGCAACACTGCTACGCACATTACGTGTTATCCAAACACAGATCACATTATATTCATCCACCAAGTGAAAACCTGAAGAAAAAAAATATGGATTTAAACGCAAAATTGGCGTCGTACGATCTCGGCGGTTTTGAGAAAAAAATCGAGGAATGCGAGAAAAAAATCGAGGAGGAATACGCGCTTGCTTTAATCCGGCACAGGGACGAGATCAAAAAAACGACAGAAGAAAAAGACGTCGCCGTGATGAAGATCAACCAGAAAAAATTGTTTCTCGCAAGCGTGTCGGGAAAAATCAATATCGAGAACGAACGGCTCGATCATTTAAACCGGGCGAAAATCAATTTTAGAACGCAGAACGACAAACTGACGGCTTTGAATACAGAGAAAAAGCAGAGCCTGAGCCTCGCGGAAAACGGGATTATATCTATGCGGGGCGAAATAGAGTCGCTTGAAAAGACGGTCGTTGAAATCGACGCGGCTTTGATTGAATGCGAGGCGAACAGAACAAATCTCGAGAAAGAAAACGCCGAGACAAAAAATACCCTAAGGGACAAAGGCCATGAAAAAGATATTTTATTAAGAGAGACGACAAGGCTCGAGTCCATGAAAAACGAAAAAGAGAAAGAGCACGACAATATCATCAGCAGATTATGGGAAGAATACGGCCTGACGTTTTCGGAGGCGAAAGAGATAAGCGTGAATTCATCGACGATCATAGAAGCGGCGGGGAATATGAACCGGGAGCTTTCACGGGTAAAATCCGCGATCAAAGAGCTCGGCAACGTGAATGTGAACGCGATAGAGGAATACAAAGAAGTCAGCGAGAAATATGATTTCATGACGGCGCAGTCCGCAGACCTGAGCGGTTCGCTCGAATCCCTGCAGGCGATCATAGACAATCTTGAGGTCGAGATGAAAAACGTTTTTTCGCAGTCTATGCGGCAAATCAACCAGAATTTCAAAGATGTTTTCGCGGAGCTTTTCGGCGGCGGAACGGCGGAAATAATATATTCCGACCCTGAAAACGTGCTTGAAAGCGAGCTTGAAATAGAAGTCCAGCCTCCGGGTAAAAACGTAAAGCATATATCTTTGTTGTCGGGCGGCGAGCAGGCGTTTGTCGCGATTGCGTTATATTTCGCGCTTTTGAAAATCAACCCCGCGCCGTTTTGCGTTCTTGACGAAATAGAAACGGCTTTAGACGAAGTAAATGTTGACAGGTTCGCGGCTTACCTGAAAAGATACGCCGAACAGACGCAGTTTATAATAATCTCGCACAGGCGCGGAACAATGGAATCCGCGAGCAGGCTTTACGGC
>Ga0082212_10007090_pt1 | contig 14911 bp, 14 predicted proteins | sample TergutNt197P3_FD_71548 | JGI IMG/M metagenome (GOLD analysis project Ga0082212, IMG submission 71548) | Neocapritermes taracua P3 segment gut microbial communities from Petit-Saut dam, French Guiana - Nt197 P3 | ecosystem: Host-associated > Arthropoda: Insects > Digestive system > Gut ... | reverse complement strand
AGTCGCTTAGTCCCTTACGGACGCGAAGCGTCAAAAAAGAACAAGAAAATCCACATTCTGAATCCTGAATCCTGAATACTGAATACTTGCGGGCGTAGCCCGCTTTAGCTATGAACTCTATCAAAATTTACAAATAACGTAAACTCTTTAAGAAAACCCAGTTCTACAGTACCGACCGGTCCATTGCGGTGTTTCGCGATAATGATCTCAGCCAGACCTCTCTTGTCAGATTCAGGATGATAATACTCATCGCGATAGATAAACCCAATGACATCAGCATCTGCTTCAATGGAACCGGACTCAAGCAAATCAGACATAACCGGTCTTTTTTCCTGGCGCAATTCCACGCCTCTGTTCAGCTGTGACAGGGCGATAACCGGTACCGCCAATTCCCGGGCGATGCCTTTCAGGCCCCGGGAAATCTGCGCGACCTCCTGTTGGCGGTTCTCGGCCCGGTTGCCCAAAGTCATCAGCTGTAAATAGTCGATAATGATGAGGCCGATATCGTTTTCCATTTTGAGCCGGCGCGCCTTGGAACGCAGTTCCGGCAAGGATATCCCCACTGTATCGTCGATAAAGATTGATGACGAAGATAACGGGGCAGAAGCGTCAACAAGTTTTTTCCAATCTGATGTTTCCAAATGGCCGGTCCGTACCCGCTGTTGATCAACCCGGGCCTGAGAACAAAGCATACGTTGAGCCAACTGTTCCTTCGACATCTCCAGGCTGAAAAGGGCCACACTGATCTGGGATTTAATGGCCGCGTTCTGAGCCATATTGAGAACCAACGCTGTTTTCCCCATGGACGGGCGCCCGGCAATGATGATCAGATCAGAAGCCTGCCAGCCGGAAGTCATCCGGTCAAGATCACGAAAATGCGAGGGAACCCCTGTTAAAGAATCTTTGTTGCTGTAAAGCCGTTCGATTTTCGCGAAGGTCTTGATCAGCAGATCATGGAGTGTTACAAATCCTTCCGAAGTCTGTTTTCGGGAAATCTCCAGTATCATGCTTTCCGCTTCTTCCAGCAGTGTCAGAGCTTCCTGCCCCGGCTCGTAACCCCTGGCCTGAATTGTATCCGCCATCTTAATCAATCGACGCAGCAGAGACTTCTCAGCAACAATGCGTGCGTAAGGTTCCACATTAGCCGCCGACGGAACGGAGCCGGCAATCTCAGCAATGACGCCGATACCGCCCAAGGATTCCAGATGGCCGTTCTGGCGCAGTTGTTCGGCCACTGTCACCAAATCCACCGGTTCGTTTAATTCGAAAACATCACGGATGGCGACAAACAGATTTCTATGATTGTCCCGGTAAAAATCTTCTGCCGCGACAAACTCGAAGACAAGGCTGCTCCTTTGGGGGTCAAGCAACAAAGCCCCCAACACAGCTTGCTCAGCTTCAAAATTGTGGGGAGGAATCTTCAGATCAACCACGAATCTCACCTCTCAAGGCTATGGCCATGGCTTCCTCGATTGTCTCAACAGCAACAACTTCAAGCCCTTTTAAGGTTAACGGCACTTCGGGGAGGTTCTCCCTGGGAATAAGGACGATCTCGGCTCCCGCCAGTTTGGCTCCGAACAATTTCTCAGGGATTCCGCCAACCCCTTTGACACGCCCCTGAATCGAAATTTCTCCGGTGACAGCCACATCGGCACGCAAAGGAACATCCTCTAAAGCGCTGTAGATAGCCAAAGTTGCCGCTAACCCAGCGGAGGGACCATCGATGCGCCCGCCCCCCACAACATTCAGATGAATATCATAATCGTGCATATCATGCCCGGTGATATTCCTGATAACAGACGCCGCGTTAAACACCGCGTCCCGGGCCATGCTGCCGGCAGTCTCATTGAAACGCACCTGTCCCCTGCCTTCTTGAACCCGATAAACCTGTGCCTCAATATCCAACATAGAACCCAGGAAACCGGCTACACCCAACCCCATGATTCTGCCGACCTGATCTTCCTTTGGGATCTTCGAACTGAATGGTGTCAATCGAGCCGATCGTAAAGCCTCACGCACATGTTCCACCGTTACAACAACACGGTTTCCGCTTCCTGTTTGTTGTTCCTGTTCTTGAGCCTGTTCGTGCTTCTGGTCTTGTTCCTGTTCTTGCGCTTGTTCGTGCTTCTGGTCTTGCGCCTGTTTCGGCCCGCCGGTGTTATATCTCGCCAGTCCATAAGCATCCAGCAGGACACTATTCGCTTTGCGTCCCTCAATGGCATACTCAGCCACAAGTTCAGGAACACCTTCTTCAATCCGGACATCAAGTTTTGTTGCGGCTTGACGGACAATCTGCTCAATATGGGACGGTTCCAACGGGGCAAAAAATACCTCCGCGCACCGTGACCGGATAGCCGGGTTCAATTCTTGGGGATCGCGGGTGGTTGCCCCAATGAGGATAAAATCAGCCGGAACCCCTTCATCGAACATTTTCTTTATGTAAAGGGGTATATGGGAATCATGGGGATCATAATAAGAGGATTCAAAGTAGACGCGCTTATCTTCAAGCACTTTAAGCAACTTGTTAAGCAATATGGGATCCATTTCTCCAATTTCATCAATAAATAGGATTCCTGTATGAGCATCGCAAACCAGCCCCAGTTTCGGTTCGGGAACACCCGTTTCAGCTAAATCCCGCCTGGCTCCCTGATAAATTGGATCATGTACGGAACCCAGCAAAGGATTCGTGACATCCCGCAGATCCCAACGCAGAGTCGATCCGTCAACCTCCACGAAAGGCGCATCCTCACGGAAAGCGCTGTCAGCCATTTTCTTCACAGTTTCCAAAGCGACCCGGGCAACCGACGTTTTCCCGATACCGGGGGGGCCATAGAGAAGGATATGCTGAGGAAACGGTGTCGCTAAACGGGCCAACAAAGCGCGCATACCGTTTTCCTGCCCAATAATCTCATCGGGAGTCTGAGGCCGCAGCACCCGCAGAGCCGAAGACATCAGCTGGTTTTGTTCCATACGTTCCAGATGAGCAAGTTTCTTTAAGGTCTGGGCGTTCTCCGGGCCCGCGGACTCTTTCAGAACCTGGGATCGAATATCCAAATAATACTGATCCTGCCGTTCCTGCATTCTCTCCGCAACCGCTACATGGAGGCGGTCTTCAATGTTTTTACGGGCTATCCGTTCAGCGAAAACATTCTCAATCGAACTCAAGATCGCCGGAACCTCTTCCAAGGACGGTAACACAGGATCTGTCGGATCTTCATTAATGATTTTTTGCAGACCCACCACACGTTCAGGAATGTCGGATGAACGCAGATACCGCAGAGCTTCCAGCTTGCTCGCCTTAAGAACGAGGCGATCTGCTCCATAGAAATTCGACAGAACAGCATACAACGCATCCACATTCAATCTAAGCTGCTCCTCACTCAGAGCGATACCGAGATCATCCATTAGCCATGCCCTCCCCCAAATGATCCATTGCGGCTAACTGTCAACTGCCGGAACCACTTTCACTGTCATCTCACAGCTTACCTCCGGAAACAAACGTACCGTAACCCTATAAGACCCTAAAGCCTTAATTGGCTCTTTCAATTCAATTTTCCTTTTGTCAAGAACGATTTTATACTCGGAAGCCAGATAATCAGCGATCTCTTTTGTCGTGACCGAACCGAACAACCTGCCTTTCTCTCCGCATTTTACGCTCAGAACCACGTCGGTTTCTTTCAGGCGCTTGCCCAGTGCTTCCGCCGCGTCTTTTTCTTTGAGGAGACGCGCATCCTGGCACTCTTTTTTGTGGGCGATGTCTTTAAGGTTTCCGGAGGTTGCCTCCACGGCCAGACCTCGGGGGAACAAATAGTTTCGGGCGTATCCGTCAGAAACATCACACACTTTGCCGCGGGATCCCAGTGATTTCACATCTTGCCGCAAGATAATTTTCATATGAATTTCCTCCACTTTCTCTGCCGACACGCGCCAACCGGCAAATAAAATTTTCGTGCGTATCTTCGCCGATATGGCTCAGTGCCAAACATTCTTTATTCCTCCGGCGCAAGATAATCCATCAATTGGCCGCAGTCCCCCCATTCCTGCTCAATAACCAGCTCGTCTTCAAGCTGCCAATCCATAATCTGTTTATATAATACCCTATCCAGTTGGGAGAAATCAAAGCCAAGGCGACGAACCAACAAATAGCTGAGTCCAACCGTTTTTGCCAGTCCCTCCAAGATTTGTTCCTCAGAAGCTGTGGCGGCACCGTTATGAAAGAGCCAGTGAGCTCTCATCATTTCAGCTTTCAGACGTTCAATAGCCCGAGAGTTTTTTGTGACATCAACTTCTAAGTGATTTGGCAAGAGATCCACCCCCATAGCAAGTTTGAAAGACCCTGTCCGTGGCAAAAAGGATCCGGGGAAATAAACCAAAGCGGCCGAATCAGGCCGCTTAAGTCGTTAAGCGCTGAACCGAAAGCGGAACCGAAAGGGACCCCCCTTCGGTTGGCTTGGTTCGCGCAAGTCAATCTTTGATATAGGGCATGAGGGCAATATTCCGGGCTCGCTTAATCGAAATCGTCACCTGACGCTGATGTTTGGCACAGTTGCCGGAAACGCGCCGAGGCAGGATCTTGCCGCGGTCTGTTACAAATTTATTCAGTTTTTGAATGTCTTTATAGTCAATACTCTCGACTTTGTCCACGCAGAAAATACAGACTTTCTTGCGGGGACGGCGGTTACGGTCTTTTTTGGTGGTTACATTAGCCAAATAAATAGCCTCCTTTTATACCAGACATTAGTCGCTTAGGTTGCAACAACATCAATAAAAACAAGAAAATCCACATTCTGAATCCTGAATACTGAATACTGGATACTTGCGGTCGAAGACCGCATTAGAACGGTACATCATCATCTAAACTGATTTCATCCATGAAAGGAACTTCTTCGCTAGGGCTGCTACTATATGATGGCGGCGCTCCGCTGCTGTCTTTGGGGCTCAGGAACCGCACGTTATCGCCGACAACCTCAGTCACCCAACGGCGTTGTCCGTCCTGTCCTTCAAAGGAACGAATCTGGAGGCTTCCGTCTATTGCCGCCAGTTTGCCTTTTGCCAGGTAATTGGCACAGAGCTCAGCCAGCTGCCGAAAAACAACACACTGGATAAAATCTGTTTCTTTCTCCCCTTTCGAATTCTTATAGCTGCGATCCACCGCCAGTGTAAAATTCGTCACAGCTACACCGGCTTGGGAGTACTTGAGTTCCGGATCTTTCGTAAGCCTTCCAATCAAAACAATACGATTTAACATAACATCTCTCCTCTCAAAACAGAATTCCTCTCGCGGGAATTATTCAGAATCACTCTTCTTCTTTGATTGTCATAAAACGGATGACATTCTCTGAGATCCTCATATTGCGTTCCAATTCTGAAACGGTCTCAGCTTCGCCATTGAAATTAAACAGTACATAGTAGCCTTCGTTCAACTTCTCGATCTCATAAGAAAGCCGGCGTTTTCCCCATTCGTTGACGCGCAATTCTTCGCCGCCATGGCCGGTAACCACAGCCGACAAGCGTTCAATCAACTCTTTGGTGGCTTCTTCCTCAAGATCCGGACGAAGTATGTACATCACTTCGTACCCACGCATATTCTTCACCTCCCTCCGGACAAATGGCCCCATCATTGTGGAGCAGGGTGGATTTCTTGCATAGTCTAAGATTTTTCATACACAAGACCATGTTAACTGAATGATCCGTCCATCTGAATGTTCATTATATCATATGGTTCATAGAATGCAAATCCTAACGCGGTCTTCGGGTGCAAGTATCCAGTATTCAGTATTCAGGATTCAGAATGTGGGCTTTCTTGTTTTTTATTGATGTTGTTGCAACCTAAGCGACTCATCGATCCCGATCAGATGGGTCGCCACGTACTCATCAAAAGAAATCCCCAAACGATAGATCTCAGCGGCCACCTCTTTGCCAACGTACCGATAGTGCCAAGGCTCATACATGAACCCCGTAATATCGATTTTGTCCGCCGGATACCGCAGAATGAACCCGAACTCATGGGCATGCTTGCTCAGCCATTCAAACTGAAGCGTTTGGTCAAAAGTCACCGATAAAGAATAGTCTCCGGTAGGTTGTGTCACATCAAGAGCCAACCCGGTCTGATGTTCGCTATGCCCCGGCCGCGCCGAGGCTACATCCGCGTGATCCTTGCCGTTGCGGGAAACTGAACTGTTGTAGAGCCCCGCCTGGGTATCATAACTTCTGAAAGCCGATTTCAGCTGAAATGACAGATTGTCCTGGGCTCCGGCCTTGATCATGTCCAGGTAAGCCTCCGCCGCGTCTTCCCGCAGAAAGTAGCCGTAGCCCATCGGTTTAAGATCTTTCGGCTGATAGTCCCTTGGCAATTGATTGTATTTGTTGCAGAGAACCAAAAGATATTCCGGTTCGGTGATTTGTTTAATATCCGAGTAGAAGGGTTTGTCCAGATCCGCGTTAACATAAATCACCGCCTTTTCTGCATCCAGTTCCGGGTGCTTCATGGCATAATCGGCGTATCTGAACAGCCTGTCCGGAAGAAAATAAGCAACTTTTTCCTGCTCATTAAGATCGAGAAGACCTTGAATTTCGCCGGATTCAGCGAATTCAATCCTTATGTCATCGGCATCGCTTGATATCTTCGCTGCCATAATTTCTTCAAATAACGAGACTTCCAGAAAGATTTCGCCGTCTTCGACCACAGAAGGCTGGTCCATAACCACAGCTTGTCCGTCCACCATAACCTCATTCGTTCCCGGAACATGCAGAAAAGTATGATCCGCAGTCACAGCTAATAACGTGTTCTTTTCGGATGGCTCCAAGGCAACGACCCCGAGCTCGCGTAAAATGCCGACAGAGGGCACAAGAAGGGTATCCCCGCTAAAGAGAACAGGACATTTTTCACTGATTTCCGCGCCGTTCACAATAAGGCTGGCTGTGACAGCGTCATTCACAGAATCATTGAGCTTGTCCAAAGCCCTGTTGCAACCGGACAATCCCCACAAACCGGCGAACCCAACCACAACAGCAATACCGACAAGCACCGTCAACCTGATACACTTGACGAATTCATTCATAGATTATCCCCTATTCCTCAAACGTTCTGAATCCTTGCTGACAACATCTTACTTCTTGCTTTCGAATTCTTCTTTGGTTCCCGGAACCTTTATCTGGCCGTTGGCAACCCTGCCGCGAAGATCTTCAACCTGTTTCCATAAAGAATCGCTGACATCGCTTGTGGCCGGTTTCATCAATTCCAAAGCGTTCTCAGTATAACCATAGTATACTCTTTCGCCGTACGTCAGTGTGTTTTTCGCGGATTTCTCCAAGATGTCCTTCACAACGATATCATATTTTTTTACAACAGTTGTTAAAACTTCGGAACCGGCATTCTTCGGGACTCCCCCAGACGTGATCACCTTCTTTTTCTCCTGCTGAGCGATTTCTTTAATGGCTTGGCCGTAGGCGTTGTCAACAGAATAGAAAATAATCTGGACACCGTCCTTATAGAGATCCGACGCAAGAGATTTCATGCGTTTGTTTCCGTCGGACGAAGAACCGGGCAGACCCGAGCGAATCTCAGTAACCTGATTGGCATACATGGCACCCGCGTAATACCCATAATAGGAGCGCATGGCCGGTTCATCCCTGCCGCCGATGAACCCGAGACAAGTCTTCGAACTGATCTTGACCGACATATAGCCGGCCAGATAGCTGGCTTCTTCAACACGGAACCCCACTTCTAATACGTTGGCTAATGTCGCAGTATCTCCTTCACCCGTAAAAACAGAACCGTCAAAATAGATGAAACGCGTTTGTGTATAGGTTTGTGCCTTAATCAGTAAATTATCGGCCAGGTGTTGCCCATAACAAACCACGGTTTGATATTCCTTACAGGCTTCGTCCAGTATGCTGTTGAATTCCTTCTCTGTGTCCACCTTCGGAACAATATACGTCACCGTCAAGCCTTTCTGACGGCCGGCTTCCTCAATTCCTTCCCACAGACTCGCGGAAACAGGATCTTCCAATCCGCCGATTCCTGTAATCAGCGCGATATCTTTCGTTGGATTGGTCATAACCGGCTTGATTGATTGAGAGGAATTTCCAAGAATCAGCGCGATGGCGGCGACAACCACAAGCAGGGCAATCGCCGTCAACACAAGAATTAAAATCCTTTTCTGCTTTTTGTTGTTGCCGCCACGACCATCGTTATTCCCGGATCGTTGCCTGGATTCCGGCGGGGCGCCGGGTCTCTTATTGATATCTGCCACCCCTCCGAATTGTTGCTCAAAACTGCTGATAGGTTCGTTGTCACCGGGATTGTCACCAACATCGGTATTTCCATAAGGTTCAACAAATATGAAGTCATCGGGAAAGGGGGAATTACTTTTGGGCATTTTCTCATCCTCGCTTTTTTTGTCATAAAACTTTTTCGATGTACCTGTTTAGCCGGGGCGGGTTTCTTTTGGCCGATACACTTTCCGGTTGTCAAGCCGCCATATTCTATCGGAAAAAGATCCGGGATCAACGGTATCTATCAGCTGTTTCATATCATAGAGCCGGGCATCAAGAATATCCAGAAAATGCAGGAGTTCTGCTTCGGGAAAAGCGGGGCGCGTTGGACTGCCAAATTCCGGTTCATAATGATGGCTCAAAACCATATGTTCAAGCAATAAAGCCATCTCCCGGTCCAAGCCGATCTCGCGGCCTAAACGATCAATGTCCATAACGCCCATAACCAGATGTCCTAGAAGGGTTCCTTCTCTGCTATACTCAGAAGCCATCCCCAGGGGGTTAACGACCAATTCGTCAAGTTTGGCTAAATCATGCAAAACAACCCCGGCAATCACCAGATCCTTATTCAAAAAAGGATAAACCTCAAGCAATGCCAGTCCGGCCCGCAACATGGTTGTAATATGATACAACAAACCGCAACGAACGGCGTGATGGTTCCGGGTGGCCGCAGGGGCAATAAGGAGATCTTCTTGCCGCTCCCCAAGGATTCTCTTGAGAAGTGTCCGGATTTGCGGATGAACAACCTGATCCACAACAGTGTGAACATAAGCCAGCATCGATTCGCCGCTTTCGGGGGCTGATTTCACGAAATCTGAGGCGTCAAGGTCATCGGTGGACTGACTTAGCCGAATCTTCTGAATCCTCAGCTGCTTTTTGCCTTGCCACTCCCCCATCACACCACGAACTTTCACCAGAGAACCGACCTCAATCCCCTCAACATCCTGGTCTTTCATGTCCCAAAGCACGCCGGCCACCTGACCGCTCCGATCGCCTAACAACAACTGCAAATACGCGGCCCCCTCACGGGTTTCCTTAGTCTCAACCGTTACAACCAGAGCAAAACCGGTATAAGTCTTGCTGATGGGAGTTGCGGTGATTTGATTGGCAGTCGGCAAACTGTTATCGATTGTTCTCACTCCTTGCCCGGTTACTTATACATACGCCAATTCTCTGAATCAACAAATTCCTGATAGGTGGTATACATACTCTCTGTCTCACCGTAACGTCGCACGGTTATATGGTTCTCTTCAACTTCCCGGTCACCAATAATGAGGGAAAAGGGAATCTTTTCTGTCTGGGCTTCTCGAATTTTGTAGTTAATTTTTTCGCGGCGGCTGTCAACTTCCGCCCGGATATCAGCTTCCCGCAAACGGGATACCACATCGGCGGCATAATTGTGATGGCGATCACTGATGGGAAGCACCCGTACCTGGAGAGGGGCCAGCCATGTGGGGAAAGCCCCGGCGTAATGCTCGATCAGCAGAGCTATGAAACGTTCCAGACTTCCGTAAACAACCCGGTGGATCATGACCGGACGGTGTTTCTCAGAATCCTCACCGATGTAACTCAAATCGAATTTCTCCGGCATCTGAAAATCCAGTTGAATTGTCCCGCATTGCCAGGTTCTGTCCAAAGAATCTTTCACATGAAAATCGATCTTGGGGCCATAGAAAGCACCATCCCCAGGATTAATTTTATAGTCCAGACCCTTGATAATCAAGGCTTTCTCCAGCGCCTCGATCGCGATTTCCCAGGTTTCATCGGATCCCATAGAATTCTCCGGTCTTGTTGATAATTCGACATGATAGTCAAACCCGAACACTTTATAGAAATAATCGATCAACTCAATGACACCAACAATCTCATCAGTAACCTGTTCCGGCATCATGAAAATATGGGCGTCGTCCTGGGTAAAATTCCGAACCCGCAACAAACCATGCAACACTCCCGACAACTCATGCCGGTGTACCAACCCTAATTCACCATAACGCAAGGGTAATTCCCGGTAACTGTGGATCTTGCTCTTGTAAATGAGCAAGCCCCCCGGGCAATTCATCGGTTTCACCGCAAAATCCCTGTCATCAATCTCGGTGAAATACATGTTATTCTTATAATGATCCCAATGCCCAGACTGTTCCCATAAAGAGCGGCTAAGTATGATCGGTGTCTTAATCTCATGATATCCCCTTTTAGCATGCTCCCTACGCCAAAAATCCTCCAATTGCCCGCGCAGAATCATACCCTTCGGGTGAAAGAAAGGAAATCCAGGGCCGTCCTCATGGAGACTAAAGAGATCCAGCTCCGCGCCCAGTTTACGATGATCCCGGCGTTTGGCTTCCTCCAGCCGAAACAAAAATGTTGTCAGATCTGATTCTTTGGCGAAAGCGACACCGTAGATTCTCTGTAACATTTTATTCTTCTCGTCGCCGCGCCAATAAGCTCCGGCTACACTTTGGAGTTTAAAAATCTTAAGTCTTTTTGTAGACGGAACATGGGGACCGGCGCATAAATCAACAAAAGATCCTTGGCGGTAAACCGAGATTCCAACATCAGCCGGCAAATCATTAATCAGTTCAACCTTATAAGGCTCCCCTCTCTCACGAAAAAGAGATAAAGCCTGCTCCCGGGAAAGCTCCTCTCGTCGCAACGGGAGATCCTCCCGGGTCAACCGTTTCATTTCTTCTTCGATGGCGGTAAAATCCTCCGGTACAAACACATGCTCAGAATCAAAATCATAGTAAAACCCGTTGGCGATAACCGGCCCGATTGCCAATCGGGTCCCCGGAAACAGATTTTGCACCGCTTGGGCCATTAAATGCGATGTGGAATGGCGCATCACGTCCAACCCATCGCCACCCTCACTCTCCAAAGTTAGAATTTCCACTTTCACATGCGGATCGGACTCCGACCGAGAATCCTGACCGGACTCAGAGTTCGACTGAGAACCCTGACTCGTCAAAGGAAAGGACAGATCCTTCAGGTCTCCGTTCACTTTGCACGCAATCGCGCGGCGAGCCAACCCCTCCGATAAAGAAGAGGCCAAATCCAGAATTGTGCTGCCTTCGTTAACATATCGCACCGTACCATCCAAAAGACATACTTTTACCATCCGCACTCCTTCTGTCCCAATCCCTGATGAAAGAGATCAGGCTTCTCACTTGCTGGAATTCTTAATTATAGTAAGATTATAGTATTCATAACGTCATTGCGCAAGGCTCATTTTTGCGCTAAGCGAGAAAACAATCCCCGCAACCCGGGCATATCCGGAAATCCTCGCCAAAAACACTCTGCAACACCCCTAAAACAGCGAGGATTTCCTTAGAGGTTTGAGGCAACATATGACAAGCGTGCAATACAATTTCCCGTGGACCGTAAAGATACAGAATCGGTACCAGCACGTCTTCGATCGGTTCGCCTAATCTGGACACATCGGATTCGCAGGGTTCACCCTCTTCGGATATTCCTAATGGACGACCCCGGGAAGACCAGAGACTGACATCGTCCGAACTCAGCAATTTCATATGAAGAACAGTAAACTTTTCCGGGCGGCGCTGCAAAATGTTTCGCATGAGTTCCAGAGAAGATTTTTCCTCTTCCTCCATCTGCAGTTCGGCTACAGCACTGTCTACCTGCCGGGCTAAAACATTATGGTAAGTTTTGCCGCGGAAATCCAAGTAGCCTTCGATATCCAGATCGTTTTGTTCTTCAAAATATGCGATGAGTTCTCGGGCCAAAAACTTGCCTCGCAAATCTTTGCTGCCCCGCTCGCCCGAATTGAGTTTGTTCATAATGGAATTTCCGTTGGTACCGATATCTTCATCGCTCCACTCAAAAATCTTTTTCAAGCGAGCATAGACCTGAGGTTGCTCCCAGCAATCCTGTACGACATCGATTAAGGCCTGAATGAAATAGTATTTTTGGATGCGACACAAGATATTCTCCTTGCGCGTCGCATTGAGCATATCGGGCAAGGTAAAAGTCATCGCCAAGGTTTCCCCTTGAAGATCCTCAGAATAATTTAGCGGCAACTCTTCTTCTGTGCACAACCGACGGACGCGCCGGCTTAATTCATCAGCGTATTGACGTGTAAAAACACGATATTCTTGTTCAGACAATATTAATTCACCCCTCAAAATAGTATGAAGAATCCTTCCTAATATTTCCTTTTGGCGAAATGTTTATTCTCGGTTGTTATCGGTGGCCTGTCAACATAAGTATGAGTGAGCGGGTAAAGGACCCAGAGGGAAGTAACCGGCAAATGTCAAGATCCAATATGAAGGTAACATTGTCCAATTGAGTGGAGGGCGAGTCATGGCTTCATCCGCTAAAACCTATTCGCCCCTGACCATAGCAGGGGTTTTTATCGGTTCCATGGTGGGGGCCGGATTTGCTTCCGGGCAGGAGATCATGAGTTTTTTTGTTTTGGCGGGTCCTGCCGGTTTTATCGGAATCATCGGAGCCTGCGCTCTGTTTTTTTATATAGGTAACCTGATCATGCAAATGGCAAATAAAGCCGGAACGCCGGTCTATCGGGAACTCATCGCCAAAACATTCGGCAGGTCCGCTTGGTATTGGGCTTTTGATATCTTGATCAGTTTCAGTTTTTTTGGTGTCCTTGTGGTGATGACCTCCGGAGCCGGAGCAATGTTTCACGAGTTTCTCGGACTCCCCTTCTGGTTAGGAGGCACCCTTATTCTGGCTCCGACTTTTGTCACAGTACTCCTTGGCCGGGGTGCCGTGATCAGAGCCATCAGTATTATCGTCCCGCTGGTACTTGTTGGGATCCTGGTCATAACCCTCTTCACGCTTTGGCAACATCCCTTATCCCCAACTGATTTCGCCCGGGCTGCTGATCCTCACCAAGCTGTCGCTCAAGGATGGGTTCCCGTCTCAACCGTTCTCTATGCCGCGTACAACATATTGCTGACTTTGGCGGTATTGACCACGTTGGGGGCGGCGGGATCATCGGCCCGAATTCTTAGAACCGGCGCCTTATTGGGCGCTTTTGGGCTGGGGACAGCCAGTCTTTGTATTTTTGCCGCTCTCGCCACCGACCTGCCTGCAACTTCTGTCAGCGAAATTCCCATGCTGCATCTGGCATCACGGATCCACCCATTTCTGGCGGGGGCGTATGGGATCGTGTTGTTTCTGGAAATCTATACAAGCACGTTAAGTTTGCTCTATGGATTAAGCGATCGCTTCTTCGGATTGCCCGAATCTGCCCAATCGCGCAGAAACATAGTGCCGGCAATCTTTTTAATATGTGTTGCTGCCCTGATTTGTTCCTATTTTGGCTTTTCCAACATGGTGTCGACATTCTATCCCGCTTTAGGTGTCGGCAGCGTTATTTTCTGTTGGCTCCTCTGGCGTCGTCGACACAGTTTCTAATGCGGGCTACGCCCGCAAGTATCCAGTATTCAGTATTCAGTATTCAGAATGTAGATTTTCTTGTTTTTATTGACGCTTCGCGTCTATAAGCGACTAAGGCGGGCTTTGCCCGCAAGTATTCAGTATTCAGAATGTGGATTTTCTTGTTTTTATTAACGCTTCGCGTCTATAAGTTACTGAGTGCCGGTCGGCACATGGGCAATAAATGGACAAAAAAATTAAATAATGCGGAAAATCGACAATGTATTCTTTATTTCTCGAAAAATATGCCCATATAGCGCACAAAGCGAAAACGCTCTCAGGCTGTCTTGAATTTTTCTCGATATTAAATATAATTGTGTTAGGATCAGTTTCTGATCACTTATTACTTTTTAAGGAGGGACTGTGACTTTGGATGTTCTAATTCTGTCACGCATTCAGTTTGGTCTCACAGGAGCATTCCATTTTATTTTTCCCGCTTTGTCCATTGGCTTGGCATGGTTGAATGTGATTTTTTTAGCAAAGCATCGCAAGACTCAGTCGGAAGATGATTTGCGCCTGGCTTATTTTTGGATCAACGTTTTCTGTGTGACCTTTGCGATGGGTGTCGCTACAGGCGTCGTAATGGTCTTCCAGTTTGGATCCAACTGGGGTGACTACACCAACTATGTGGGGAACATGTTCGGTGCGCCTCTCGCTGCAGAAGCCATCATCGCTTTCTTCCTGGAAGCCACGTTCATGGGCATTTTGATTTGGGGTCGCAACAAAGTCAGCCAGGGATTGTATCGCGTTTCCGCATTCCTTGTGGCTTTTGGGGCAACCGTTTCAGCGTTCCTGATCATTGCTGCTGATTCGTGGATGCAGACTCCTGCCGGATACCAAAAATTGCCGAACGGTGATCCTGTTCTCGATGAATACGGCAGACCATTGCTCGACAATTTCTTGGAAATGGTTTTCAATCCGTCCACGATGCCCCGCTTTACCCATACCATAGTTGGCTGCATGATCGCCGCTTCTATGATGGTTCTCGGTATAAGCGCCTGGTTTCTGTTGAAGAAACAAAAACAACAATTCGCTCTGAAATCCATGCGTGTGGCGATTGTTGTTTTCTTGATTTTCTCAGTCACACAATGGGTTGTCGGCCACTGGCATACGGTCCAGGTTGTTGAATATCAACCCGCAAAATTAGCTGCTTTCGAAGGGCTCTTTGAAACCGATGAAGGGGTCGAACTCCTGCTCTTCGGAATCCCTAACGCCGAAACCG
>Ga0082212_10007089_pt1 | contig 14915 bp, 12 predicted proteins | sample TergutNt197P3_FD_71548 | JGI IMG/M metagenome (GOLD analysis project Ga0082212, IMG submission 71548) | Neocapritermes taracua P3 segment gut microbial communities from Petit-Saut dam, French Guiana - Nt197 P3 | ecosystem: Host-associated > Arthropoda: Insects > Digestive system > Gut ... | reverse complement strand
CAGGCTCGATGTGCGCGGCGTGACTGTGCCAGAGTATGAGGCGGTGGAGGATACATCAAACGAGGAACTTTTAGCAGATACTGATGCAGAGCAAGAAGGGACATATCAATGAGTTACAGTCATCTGCCAAGAATATTGATCAGTCATTCAACACTTGACGCAGAATTTTGTGATGTTTTTGTGGAATTATTAGCCGCACTCGGATTTTCTCAAAAAACCCTCATATATACATCAAAGTCAGAATTTGCCGTTCCTTTGGGAAATGATATCTATGACTATCTTCGCAATCATCTTCAAAGGAGAATATGGGTATTTTTTATGCTTTCACAAAATTTTTATCAAAGTCCTGCTTGCCTAAATGAGATGGGGGCAGTATGGATTAAGCACAGTCGCTATTTTAGCGTACTTTTGCCCGGCTTCAAACATAAAGACAGGGAAGGCGCTATAAATCTCAACCAGCAAACGCTGGATTTATGCGATCCTGTTCGTTTAACTGAACTTCTAAAAATATTTCGCCAAACATGGTCAGTGTCAATCAATGATACAAGATGGGCATCCATCCAGTATAAGTTTATAGGAGAAATGAAAAAGTTTTATAGCGTTGAGCAGGATGGTGCGTAACATGTCCACCAACACCCGCGAATCCGGCCTTGAAGCCCTTATCGTCAAATGGCTTGTTGAGCAAAACGGCTACGAACAAGGCGCAAGCGCGGACTACAACCGCGAATATGCCGTGGACGAGCCGCGCCTGCTCCGCTTCCTGCAAAACACACAGCCGGAACAAATGGCGAAACTCGGAGTCCGCGAGCGACATAAAACGCGTACAATTCCTCGACCGTCTGCGCGGCGAAATCGCCAAGCGCGGCGTGATTGACGTGCTGCGCAACGGCATCAAGGTCTACCCCGCGAGCCTCGTGCTGTTCTACATGACGCCCTCGGAAAAGAACCCGAAAGCCAAGGAGCTTTTCGGCAAAAATATCTTCAGCGTCACGCGGCAGCTTGCCTATTCCAACGACAATACCAAGCTGGCTCTCGATCTCTGTGTCTTCATCAACGGCCTGCCCGTAATAACCTGCGAACTCAAAAACCAGCTCACCAAGCAGGACGTGGACGATGCCGTGTACCAGTATCAGAATGACCGTGACCCGAAGGAGCTTTTGTTCCAATTCAAGCGGTGCATAGCGCATTTTGCCCTGGACGACGCAAGGATACGGTTCTGCACAAAACTGGCCGGCAAAAAATCATGGTTCCTGCCGTTCGACAAGGGATATAACAACGGCGCGGGCAATCCGCCAAATCCCAACGGCATTATGACGGACTATTTCTGGAAAGACATTCTGACCAGGCATGAGCTTGCCGACATTATTGAGAACTACGCGCAGGTGATAGAGGAAAAGGACAACGACACGGGCAAGGTCAGCTACAAACAGGTATTTCCCCGCTATCACCAGTTGTCGGTGGTACGGGCGTTGCTTGCCGATGTTCGGGACAACGGCGTCGGGAAGCGCTATCTCATTCAGCACAGCGCCGGGAGCGGCAAGTCAAATTCCATCGCGTGGCTTGCCCATCAGCTTGTGGGACTTGAAACCAACGGCGCGAACATCGTGGATTCGGTTGTCGTGGTTACCGACCGCGTGAACCTTGACAGGCAGATCAAGAATACCATCAAGCAGTTTATGCAGGTGTCCAACACAGTGGCGTGGGCGGAACACTCCGACGATCTGCGTAAGGCTATTGCAGGCGGCAAAAAGATCATCATCACAACCGTGCATAAATTCCCGATCATCCTGGACGACATAGGAACGGCGCACAAAAACCGCACGTTCGCCATCATCATGGACGAGGCGCACAGCAGCCAGAGCGGCAGCATGTCGGCGAAGATGAATATTGTGCTCGGCGGCGACTATGACCCGGACGACGATATTGAGGACAAAATCAATAAACTCGTTGAGGGGCGTAAAATGCTGACCAACGCGAGCTATTTCGCGTTTACCGCCACACCGAAGAACAAGACCCTTGAAATGTTCGGCGTTGCCGTTCCGCAGCCGGATGGTGCGGTAAAGCACTACCCGTTTCACAATTACTCGATGAAACAGGCGATTCAGGAAGGCTTTATCCTTGATGTGCTGAGGTTGTATACCCCGATAAAAAGCTACTACAGGCTGATCAAAACGCTGTCGGACGACCCGCATTTTGACAAGAAAAAAGCGCAGAAAAAGCTCCGCAAATTTGTGGAGAGTGACAGCTTCCCCATATCCGTGAAGGCTGACATGATGGTGGAGCATTTCCACGAGCAGGTCATCGCCAAAGGCAAAATCGGCGGCAAAGCCCGCGCAATGGTCGTTACAGCCGGGATTGACCGGGCAATAGAGTATTACCACGCCATAGGGCGTTGCCTGGAAGTCAGAAAAAGTCCGTATAAAGCGATTATCGCGTTCAGCGGTGAAAAAGAATACGGCGGCGCAATGGTGAGCGAGTCTTCTATGAATGGCTTCCCGTCAAGCGCCATCGAGAAGACATTCAAGACCGACCCATACCGTTTTTTGGTTGTCGCCGACAAATTCCAGACCGGCTATGACGAACCGTTGTTGCATACCATGTATGTCGATAAAATCCTGACCGACATCAAGGCGGTGCAGACGCTATCGCGGCTCAACCGCGCCCATCCGCAAAAGCTGGATACCTTTGTGCTTGATTTCGCCAACGAAGCAGATGTGATACAAGAAGCCTTTTCGCGCTATTACCGCACGACTATCCTCTCCGGCGAAACCGATCCGAACAAGCTGCATGACCTCATTGCGGTTATGGAAATGCATCAGGTGTACACACAGCATCATGTGGACAGCCTTGTTGCGTTGTATCTCGGCGGCGCGGAACGCGATACGCTCGATCCGATACTGGATGCGTGCGCCAGCCAGTACAAGGCTCTCGACGAAAATGCGCAAATCGAGTTCAAGTCCGCAGCCAAGGGTTTTGTCCGCACCTATGGTTTTTTGGGGGCAATTCTGCCATACGGCAATCCTGAATGGGAAAAGCTGTCTATCTTTTTAAATTTATTGCTGCCCAAGCTGCCCTCTCCGGTCGAGGAAGACTTGTCGCAGGGCATTTTGGAGGCAATAGACCTGGACAGCTACCGCGCCGAGGCAAAGGCGCAAATGGCTATTCATCTTGAAGATGCCGACGCGGAGCTTGAACCTGTCCCTACAGGCGGCGGTGGCGGCAAAAGCGAACCGGAGCTTGATCTGTTGTCACATATCCTGACCACGTTCAATGACCTGTTCGGCAACATAGACTGGAAGGACGCCGACAACGTAAGACGACAAATCGCGCGGATTCCGGCTATGGTATCGAAAGACCAGACCTATCAAAACGCCATGCGAAACGCCGACAAGCAGGAAGCGCGCACAGAAAGCGACCGCGTGTTACAGGCTGTCGTAATGAGCATAATGGCGGACAATATGGAGCTTTTCAAACAGTTTAATGACAACCCGGCATTCAAAAAATGGCTTTCTGACATGGTATTCACCATGACATACAATACCGAGGGTAAGCCGCTTGAAAACGTACCGCTAGAATAGTGGAAGCTATCCGGCATCGCGGAGGGGCATGAGTGGAGAGACGACAGTTTCCCGGCCTGTGCCATGCTCCATGCGCTCTTCGGGAGGCATCTTCTCCGGCGAGGGCCGCAAGGTCTTGAGAAAGGCTGCAACTATAGCAGATACCTCCCCATTTTTTTCAATCCCGTCGCCACGGGCATGGTCCTCATTCTGAACATGCTGCCCGCCAATGCCCCTTGTCCGTTCAATATCTGCAACGCGTTTTTTCAAACTTTTCATGTCTTTTCTTCCAATGCGCTGATGCGCCTTTCCAGCTCGGCAAGCTCCAGCGCCTTGCCGTGATGCGCCACCAGGGCCGCCAGCGCCGCCGCTTGCCCCGGCTCCAGTTCTCCCCTGCCCACAGCGGCCAAAATGGCGGAGGTGAGCTTGGGCAGTTCCGCCGCACTTTCAATGTCAGGCAACTCGACAGCTAGGGGTCTTTCCTTCCTTGGCGGGCATATCCGCTCCAGGCAAAGGCGCAGGGCGGTCATATTCCCTGCCAGGGCCAACTCCACCACCTTGCGGGTCAAGGCTTCGGCCTCCCCGTCAAAAAGCGCCTGGGCGGCAACCGTTGCCTTGTTCAACGACCCCAGCGGCCTGCCAGTATTCCCCTTGGCAAAAGGCCGTCCCCGCGTACTGGTATCGGACATGATGCGTACCCCTCTATAAATGGGCTATTTGTATGATATTCTAAATACATACTCCGGTCAACCCGGCAGCTTGCCAAGGGCGTTCCCGCGTATTTTCCGCGTATTTACGCGAAAGCGTAATGTGGCCCCGATGCCCCGGCAAGAGCGTCTCAATTTGGACAAAGATGGTTTGCGCTTGTTGCGGCGTTGTAGTAAAAAGGAAGCCCATGAAAACCCCCCTCGCCCTGCCCACGGCAAAAAAGACGGAAGCCCTCAGCCGCTGGCTGCACGAGCACAAGGCGCTCCAGTTGGTGAGCCTGCCCGTGGCCGGCAAAAACGCCTGGACCGAAGCCCTCATCATCGTCAGCGCAAGTTCTGTCCGCCATGCCCGGAGCCTGGCCGACGGCCTGCTGGCCTGGTGCAAGGAGCAGCACCTGGAATTTCTGAGCATGGAAGGCTACCAGGCCGGACAATGGATACTCGTGGACTTGAATGACGTGGTTGTGAACATCTTCCAGACCCCGGCGCGCGAGCTCTACCGTCTGGAATCCCTCTGGGCTGCGAGCCCGGAACCCCTTTCCCCACAGGAGGCGCCCGCATGACGCTTACCCCCACCCTGCTGCTTATCCTGGATGGTTTCGGCCTGGCTTCGGCAGGCCCAGGCAATGCCATAGCGCTGGCAAACACCCCGAACCTCGACAAGCTCGCTGCCTGCGCGCAGACCCGCCTGGGCGCCTCCGGGCGCGATGTCGGCCTGCCCACGGGCTACATCGGCAACTCCGAGGTCGGCCATCTGAATATCGGCGCGGGCCGGGTGGTGTACCAGGATATGACCCGCATTGATGTGGCCGTGGAAACAGGGGAACTCGGCAAGAACGCTGTTTTTTTACGTCTGCTGGAGGACATACGCGGCAAGAACGGCAGGCTCCACCTGATGGGGCTTTTGTCGGACGGCGGCGTACACAGCCACATCGGCCATGTGAAGGCCCTGGCCCGCATTGCCCATGCGCACGGCGTCGAAACGCTTGTCCATGCCTTTACCGACGGGCGCGATGTGCCGCCCGGCAGCGGCGGAGACTATCTGGCCGACTTGCACAACAGCTTGAGAGAGCTTGGCTCCAGCCGCATCGCTTCGGTCTGCGGACGCTTTTACGCCATGGACCGCGACAAGCACTGGGATCGCATGCACGAAGCCTTTGAAATGCTTGTCCACGGCAAGGGCCGCGTGGTGGAAGACGCCGTCAGCGGCTTCAAGGCCGCATACGCCGCCGGGGAGTCCGACGAATTCATCAAGCCCATGCTGGTGCGCGAACAGCCCGGCGCGCCCAATACCCTGCGCGACAACGACGGCATCTTTTTCTTCAACTTCCGGGCGGATCGCATGCGGGAAATAGTGCGCGCCTTTCTGCCGGATTTTGCGGAATTTGATTGCGGCGTCATGCCCAAGCTCTGCGCCATGGCGTCCATGACCGCCTACGACGCCATGTTTACCCTGCCCGTGGCCTTTCCCAAGGAAGCCCTGCACATGGGACTTGGCGAGGTGGTGTCGCAGATGGGCAAAAAGCAACTGCGTCTCGCGGAAACGGAAAAATACGCCCATGTGACGTATTTTTTCAACGGCGGGGTGGAAGATCCCCTGCCCGGCGAAGACCGCATCCTCGTTCCCTCTCCCCGCGACGTGGAAACCTATGACCTCAAGCCCGCCATGAGCGCGGAAGAAGTGACCGAGCGCTTTCTCGAAGCCTGGAAAAGCGGCGGCTACAGCCTGGTGGTCTGTAATCTCGCCAATCCCGACATGGTGGGGCATACGGGGGTGCTCAAGGCGGCCGTCGCGGCCTGTGAAACCGTGGATGCCTGTGTAGGCCGCATGCTGGAAGCGGTCGCTGCCGGCGGCGGGCGCGTCTGCGTCACGGCGGATCACGGCAATGCGGAATCCATGCTTGATGAGCATAACGCCCCGCACACCGCGCACACCATGAACCCGGTGCCTTTTATCCTTGTGGAGCCGGACGGCGCGACGCCCAGGCTGTATGAAGGACGCCTTGCGGATATCGCCCCCACGATCCTTTCCCTCTGGAACCTGCCACAACCGCCGGAAATGACTGGACAACCCCTGACGCGGGATCGCGCATGAGTTCCGCGCGTCCGCAAAAACCTGTCGGCCCCTCGGGCATGGAGCTGATTTTTTTCTATCCCTGCCCCCACTGCGGGCATCAGGTTTCCCTGCGTGCGCCCACGCGGGCCGCGATGGCCCGGTGCGATTCCTGCTCCAAGCACTTTCCCATCATGCCGGTGGATGAGCGCGGCATCCGTTTTGTGCGCATCATGCTTGCCGAAGGGCGGGCGGCCCTGGATCCGGATTTTGTTTAGACCCTGAGTTTCGCTATTGACACGCATAGCGTGAGATGCTTCCGGACCAGGCGGAAATGCGTGTGAAAATTTGGGGGGGAAGAAACTTGACTATTTGTAAAAATCTGATAATCGGAAAAAATGATAATCAGATTATTAGAGTTAGTGCGGAGCACGCTGCCTGAGAACACTCGGAACGCTTTATGGAGACGCCCTGCATATGGAGTCCGCTGTGCGTAAAATAAGTGCCGTTGACGAGCTTGCGAATAGTATCAAGGACAAAATTCACGCCGGCGAATTTCTAGTCCACCATCGCTTTCCGCCTCAAAAACAGATGGCGGCCGATTATGGCGTGGGGGTATCCACTGTGCGCGAGGCGATGGGCAAGCTGATTACCCTCGGCTATCTGAGCGCCAAACAAGGGGTCGGCACCGTCGTGGAAAACATCAACCCCGTGGGAGTGCTTCCTGAACGCGGTAAATACGTTTTTCTGACCTCAAGCCAGGTTTTTCATTTTGTGGAGATACGGCTTTGCTTGGAGCGATTCGCCCTCAGATTGGCTGCTCGCGAAATCACTGACGAACAGCTTGCAACACTGGAAGCGCATATTGCACAACAAAAAATGGCATACGCCAAAGACGACTTCAGCGTATTCGCCAACCTTGACAAGGCCTTCCACAAAGAGATTTTCCATATCTCTCGAAATCCTATCCTGATTCAATTTTTTGAAATTATCAAAAATGAATATTTCATATTCATAGAGGAAATAACTAGCGTTGAGGCTGTTATGCACAGCGCTATCAGTTACCATGGCCGCATTATTCAGGCATTGCGAGATCGCGATCCTCTTTCTGCCGAAAAAATATTGTTTGAACATATATGGGAAGCATTGAAGCTGTCTGATTCCATATATACACAGAATAGACTCGAAGAATTATTTGAATACGAATTGAAATTGTTGTAAGTTTGATACATATATAACCCAAACCGGAGTCATCCATGTCAAACGCAGCACTCATACGCGATTTTGAGGCTCTTCTTGGAAAGGAACATGTTCTGACCAGTGAGGCGGATCGTCAGAGCTATGCCTATGATTCGGCGGTACTCCCCCCGGTGGTGCCGGCCGTGGTCGTGCGCCCCGCCAATACGGAGCAGATCGGTGAAATAGTCACGCGCTGCTATGACGCCGGCGTGCCCATGACCGTGCGCGGCGCAGGGTCCAACCTGTCCGGCGGCACAATTCCCGACAGTTCGGAAACCTGCGTCATCCTTACAAACGGGCTCACCCAAATCCTGGAAATCAACGAGCAGGACCTATACGCTGTCGTCGAACCCGGGGTTGTCACCGCCCAGTTCGCCGCGGCTGTTGAAAAGCGCGGCCTTTTTTATCCGCCTGATCCCGGCTCCCAGGCTGTCTCCACCATTGCCGGCAATATTGCGGAAAACGCGGGCGGCCTGCGCGGCCTGAAGTACGGCGTCACCAAGGACTACGTCATGGGCCTGGAAATGTACGACGCCACCGGCGCCATGGTGAAATCCGGCTCCCGCACCGTCAAGTGCGTTACCGGCTACAACCTGGCAGGCCTGATAACGAGTTCCGAAGGCACGCTCGGCGTGATCAGCCAGGCGATCCTCAAACTCGTGCCGCCCCCGAAAGCCAGCAAAGCCATGATGGCCGTGTTCGACGAGGTGCAGGCAGCCGCCAACGCCGTGTCCGGCATCATCGCGGCCCATGTGGTGCCCTGCACCCTGGAGTTTCTGGACAACGCCACCATCTGCTATGTGGACGACTACACCAAGGCCGGGCTGCCGCGCGACGCCCAGGCCATCCTTTTGATCGAAGTGGACGGACATCCCGCCCAGGTGGCGGATGAAGCCGCCGCAGTGGAAAAAGTGCTGCAAGAGTGCAAGGCGCGCGAGGTCCATGTGGCCAAGGACGCGGCCGAAAAATTCAAACTCTGGGAAGCCCGCCGCATGGCCCTGCCCGTGCTGGCGCGCATCCGTCCCACCTGCGTGCTGGAAGACGCCACCGTGCCGCGCTCCAAGATTCCCGCCATGATGGAAGCCCTGGACACAATCACCAAAAAATACAAGCTCCAGATGGGCACCTTCGGCCATGCCGGCGACGGCAACCTGCACCCCACCATTCTGTGCGACAAGCGCGACAAGGAAGAATTCCACCGTGTTGAACAGGCAGTGGATGAAATCTTTGATGTGGCCCTTGCCCTGGGCGGCACCCTGTCCGGCGAGCACGGCATAGGCACGGCCAAGGCCAAGTGGATGGAAAAAGAAACCTCGCGCGGGACCATTCTCTTCTCGCAACGCCTGCGCAAGGCCCTTGATCCCAAGGGACTCCTCAATCCCACCAAACTTGTGGGGATCTGAACCATGAAAGACGTAAACAGCCTTGCCGGCGCCCTGATGGAGCTGGACGACAAGCTCATAGCGTGCATGAAGTGCGGCCTGTGCCAGGCCGTGTGCCCCGTGTTCGGCGCCACGATGATGGAGGCCGACGTCACCCGCGGCAAGATTGCCCTGCTGGAAAACCTTGCCCGCAAAATGATCGCCGACCCGGAAGCGGTCAACGATAAACTGGGCCGCTGCCTCCTGTGCGGCTCGTGCCAGGCCAACTGCCCGTCCGGCGTGAGCATCATGGACATCTTCATGAAGGCCCGCCACATTGTAGCCACCTATCTTGGCCTGTCACCGGCAAAAAAACTCATTTTCCGCTCACTGCTTGCCAATCCCGGACTTTTCAACGCATTGACGCGACTTGGCCTGCCCTTTCAGGGGCTCGTCATGCGCAGGCAGAACAACACGCAGGGCACAGCCTGCGCGCCGTTGCTCGCCAAACTCATCGGCGAACGCCATATCCCGGCCCTGCCCGCCAAGCCCCTGCACGCAGATGTGGGAGCGCTTGATACGCCAGCCGGCACGAGCGGCGTGAAAGTCGCCTTCTTCCCCGGCTGCATGGGCGACAAGCTCTATACCGGCATGGCCAAAGCCTGCCTGAAGGTGCTTGCCCACCACGGCGTCGGCGTGTACATGCCTTCCGGGCTTGCCTGCTGCGGCATGCCGGCCTTGGCCTCCGGCGACCAGGAAGGAGCGGTAAAGCAGCTCATCGCCAATGTGGATGTCCTGAAAAAAGGCCGCTTTGACCACCTTGTCACGCCCTGCGGCTCCTGCACCGCCGCCATCAAGGAATGGTGGCCGGAACTCGCCCCCAAAATGCCCATGGAATACCGTACGCCGGCCCGCGAACTGGCGGCCAAAGCCCTGGATATCAACGCCTTCCTGATTGACGTGCTCAAGGCGCAGGGACAGGCGCATACCGAGGGCGCGCGCAAGGTCACCTACCACGACCCCTGCCATCTCAAAAAATCGCTGGGGATCAGCAGTCAGCCGCGTTCCGTCGTCAAGCTGAATCCCGCGTATGAACTCGTGGAAATGGCCGAGGCCGACCGCTGCTGCGGCTGCGGGGGGAGCTTCAACCTCTTCCATTATGACCTGTCAAAGGAAATCGGCCGGCGCAAGCGGGGCAACGTGGTCAACTCCGGCGCCCGTGTTGTGGCTTCAGGCTGCCCGGCGTGCATGATGCAACTGACCGACATGCTTGCGCAGCATAACGACGCCGTCATCGTCAAGCATCCCGTGGAACTGTACGCGGAATCCTTGCCCTAGCATGTTTTGAGGAGAAGCCCATGTCCAAAGCAACCAAGGCTCTTGTTGACGCCTTCAAAGAAAAAGCCGCGCTCGTAGCCGCCCAGGTGACCGAGGCCGCTGATCTGCAAGAGGCCCTGCGCCGAGTAGTGCAAATTTGCGAAGAAAAGGCGCCCTGTGAACTGCTCGCCCCGGAACCCGGCACGGAAACCGGGCCCTTAAGCGAAAACAAGTTGCCGACCCGCGCGCAGCGCATCATCGCCGCGCCCGGCTTGAGCGACGAAGACTTTGCCGTGCTGGAAAAGGAATGCGAAGCCAAAGGCTTTCTCTGCATCCGCGGAGGACTGCGCAAGTACCTGGCCGGCTTTGACGTGGGCCTTGCCTGGGCGGACTTTGCGGTGGCGGCCAGCGGCACCTGCGCTGTTCCCACTACCGATGAAGAGGTGCGCCTTGCGACCATGATCTGCGAAAGCAGCGTGCTGCTGCTGCGCAAATCATCCATCAAGCCGGACCTGGCGAGCATCGCCCAGAAGCTGCGCACAATGCAGACTACGGGCAAGCCTGAATACACAACCTTTATTACCGGCCCAAGCCGCACGGCTGACATTGAACGGGTGCTTGCCATCGGCGTGCATGGTCCCCTTGAATTACACGTCATCCTGCTGGAGGGATAGCCATGCACGACGCGCCGAAAAACTTACGCTCCTACCACAAGGCCTTGCATGAAAGCCTGGAAAATGCCTTTCTGCGCAAGGCCCTGGACAAATTCGCCGTGGACTATCGCGCCAGCCGCACCAACATCTTTAAGGACGTGCCGGAACGCGATCTCATCGCCCAAATAGCCGCTGCCAAGGACAGCTCCTGCAAGCGCATGGACGAGCTGTTCCAGCAGTTCAAAAAAGAAGCCGAACGACGCGGCGCCAAGGTGCATTTTGCCAAAACAGCCGCCGACGCCAACGAGATTATCGCCCGGATAGCGCGGGAGAACAAGGTCCAAAAGATTATCAAGTCCAAGTCCATGACGGCGGAAGAAACGCTGCTCAATCACCGCTTGGAGAAGGACGGCCTGGACATCACCGAAACGGACCTTGGCGAATGGATTATTCAGCTTAGAAATGAACCGCCTTCACACATGGTCATGCCCGCCATCCACCTGTCCCGCGACGAGGTGGCGGAGGATTTTTCACGGGCCACCAAGGAAAAGCACGGCAACGACATCGGCAAGCTGGTCAAGGTGGCCCGCCGCGAATTGCGCCGCAAGTTCATTGAAGCCGACATGGGCATTTCCGGGGCAAACTTCGCGATTGCCGAAACCGGCACCATCGCCGTCGTCACTAACGAGGGCAACGGCCGCCTCGCGAGCACCCTGCCCAGGGTGCATGTGGCGCTCATCGGCATCGACAAGCTGACCCCCACCCTGGAAGAAGCGCTTACCGCCCTCCTGGTGCTGCCGCGCAACGCAACATCGCAGCGCCTGACCTCCTACGTCGCCTGGATCGGCGGCGCCGCCGCAACCACCGGCACCGAGGACGGCGCAAAGGAAGTGCATTTTGTCTTTCTGGACAACGGGCGGTCCGACCTTGCCAGGGAGCCGCTCTTTTCCCAGGTGCTGCGTTGCGTGCGCTGCGGCGCCTGCGCGAACGTCTGCCCGGTATTCCGCCTGGTCGGCGGGCACAAGATGGGCTATATCTACATCGGCGCCATCGGCATCATTTTAAGCTACTTCTTCTTCGGGCGCGACAAGGCCAGGGTGCTCGCCCAGAACTGCGTGGGCTGCGAGGCCTGTTCCGACATCTGTGCGGGCGGCATTGAGCTGCCGCGCCTGATCCGCGAACTCCGCGCCCGCCTGAATGACGAAGAGGGCGCGCCGGCGGAAGTCGGCCTGCTTTCCTCGGTAATGAAAAACCGCGCGCTTTTCCATACCCTGCTCAAGTTCGCCAAGTTCGCGCAGCGCCCGCTGACGGGCGGCACGCCTTTCATACGCCATCTTCCACAAATGTTTGCGGGCGATCACGGTTTTAAGGCCTTGCCCGCCCTGGCGTCCACTTCCTTCCGCGAACGATGGGAAAGGATACGTCCCAAGGTGCTTGCCCCGCAGCGGCGCGTGGCGCTTTTCGCGGGCTGCGCGCAGGATTTCATCTATCCCGAGCACTTGGAAGCCGCCGTCAGGCTGCTCGCCGCCCACAACGTGGATGTGGACTTTCCCATGGATCAGAGCTGTTGCGGCCTGCCGCTGGAAGCCATGGGCCAGCGCGCCGTTGCGGCGGACCTTGCCCGCCAGAACGCGAAATCCTTTGACAGCACCCGCTACGATGCGATCATAACCCTGTGCGCTTCCTGCGCTTCACACATCAAGCACGCCTACCCGGACATGCTGGGAATGGACAGCGACTCCTTCAGGGCGCGCTCGTTCGCCGCAAAAGTCACGGACTTCAGCTCCTTTGCGCGCGATGTGCTCGGCCTTGGCGACGAACACTTCGTCAACAAGGGGCAGAAGGTCAGCTACCACGCATCCTGCCACCTGTGCCGCGGGCTTGGCGTCAGGGACGCGCCGCGCGCGCTCATCCAGGCCAGCGCGGAATATGTCCCGGCTGCGGAAGAAGAACTGTGCTGCGGTTTCGGCGGCAGCTATTCCGTGAAATTCCCGGAAATCTCCGCCCAGTTGCTGGACAAGAAACTGGAACACTATGCCGCCGCAGGAGCCGCCCGCCTGGTGGTGGACTGCCCCGGCTGCGTCATGCAGTTGCGCGGCGGCGCGTCAAAGAAAGGCATGGCCCTGGCGGTTGGGCATCTTGCGGAACTGCTTGCGGAGAATATGAAACGCTGACAAAAGGAACAGGCAGCCTGTGAAGCAGGGCTGCCGGTTTTTTTCTATATGGGGGTCATATCGCGGTGACACGGCGTTGCGGGACGACGCGTCACTCTCGACCCAGCGGCAAAGGCGTCAGGTGGCATCACGATCACAACGGATAAAAGGAGTGCGTATGTCTGTACCAATGTTGGCCCTTGTGGCCGTATTACCCATCGTCACAGCCCTTGTGCTCATGGTCGGCCTGCGTTGGCCGGCCACGCGGGCCATGCCGCTGTCCTGGCTCGTCTGCGTCATAGGCGCAATCAGCGTATGGGGCCTAAGCCCCATGTACGTTGTCGCCCTGTCCCTGCAGGGGGTGGTCACGGCTGTCGGCGTTCTGATCATCGTGTTTGGCGCCATTCTCATCATGTTTACGCTCCAGCAGAGCGGCGCCATGGAAACCATCCAGTACGGGATGCAAAACATCAGCCCTGATAAACGCGTACAGGCCATTATCATCGGCTACATGTTCGGGGCCTTCATCGAAGGCGCGGCGGGCTTCGGCACGCCGGGCGCCCTGGCGGCGCCGCTGCTTTTGTCCCTGGGCTTCCCGCCCCTGGCCGCCGGCGTCACCTGCCTGGTGTTCAACAGTTTCCCGGTGAGCTTCGGCGCTGTGGGAACCCCGATTCTTATCGGTCTGACCCCGTTAAACAAAGCCGTCGCCGACGCTGTCGCGGCCGCCGGGGCTGGGGGGCTCAACTTCGTGGATTACGCCTCCTTCTGCAAAGTGATCGGCCAATGGGTCACCACGATGCACGGCCCCATGGCCGTCATCCTGCCCATTTTCATGCTGGGCTTTCTGACCCGCTTCTACGGCCAGAACCGTTCGTGGAGCGAAGGCTTCGCCGCCTGGAAATACTGTGTGCTTGCCGGCCTGTGCTTTGGCATTCCCTACCTGCTTTTCGCATGGACCATGGGGCCGGAATTCCCCTCGCTGATCGGCGGCCTGGTCGGCCTTGGCGCTCTGATCTCCCTGACCAAGAAGGGCGTCTGCGTGCCCAAGGATGTCTGGGACTTCGGCCCGCAAAGCGGATGGGAAGCCGAATGGACCGGCACCATCGCCACGTCGACCAAGACGGAATTCAAGCCGCACATGAGCCAGTTCATGGCATGGCTGCCCTATATTATTATCGGCGCCATCCTGGTGGTAACCCGTATCAACGAACTCAAACTCAAGGCCTTGTTGAGCGCGCAGTCGATCGCCTTCACCAACATTCTCGGCTACAAGGGCGTAAGCGCCGCTCTTCAGTATCTCTACCTGCCGGGCACCATACCCTTTATGCTGGTAGCGCTGCTCACCATCCTTCTGCACAAGATGGACGGACAGAAAACAGCCGCTGCCTGGGGCACCACGCTGGCGAAGATGAAAGCGCCGACCATCGCGCTTGTCTTTGCCGTGGCGCTGGTGTCCATTTTCCGCGGTTCCGGCGCGAACCCCGAAGCGGCAGCAGCCGCGGCGGCAGCGGGGCAGGCCTTTACCGCGCTGCCCTCCATGCCCCTGGCGCTGGCGAAGACCGTCGCGGCAATCGCCGGTAATGCATGGCCCATGCTGGCCGCCGTTGTGGGCGGACTTGGGGCCTTCATCACCGGGTCCAACACGGTCTCCGACCTGCTGTTCTCCGGGTTCCAATGGGAGACGGCCGGCGTGCTGGGTATGTCCCGCCAGCTTATCGTTGCCGCCCAGGTGGTGGGTGGAGCAGCCGGGAACATGATTTGTATCCACAACATCGTGGCTGTTGGCGCGGTTGTGGGCATGGTGGGCAAGGAAGGGCTCTTCCTGAGAAAAACCTTCTGGCCCTTCGTGCTGTACTGCGTCATCTCCGGCGCCAT
>Ga0082212_10007088_pt1 | contig 14916 bp, 9 predicted proteins | sample TergutNt197P3_FD_71548 | JGI IMG/M metagenome (GOLD analysis project Ga0082212, IMG submission 71548) | Neocapritermes taracua P3 segment gut microbial communities from Petit-Saut dam, French Guiana - Nt197 P3 | ecosystem: Host-associated > Arthropoda: Insects > Digestive system > Gut ... | reverse complement strand
CTGTATACTCCCCATTTGTTAGACAGAAAAACGCCTTTGTTAAGGTGTTTTTCTGTCTAACATTTGAGGTTGCAAATTTACCATAATTGTTTTTGATTAAGAATTTGTTTTGTTTTTGTCGGTTTGAAAACGAGAATAACTTTTTTTACCTCTTGGGGGTAAAGAAGTTATATGAATACCCGTACTAATACCTAGAATCATGGATAATTCGTTGTTATATAATGATTTAACTTTCCACATTCATCTTGGCTATAAACCAGTGATAATTGATAATTAATAATTGATAATTAATAATTGATAATTAATAATTGATAATTAATAATTGATAATTAATAATTGATAATTAAAAAAAGCACGCAGATGACGCAGATTTAAAGGATTTACGCAGATATTTATTTTTCATTCTCTTAATTGTTAATTCTTAATTTATGGCGATATTTAGGTGCTATACGGACACTCATATTATTGTTTAACTTTTATAATCTATTGCTCCATAAATATACTCGTCATGGTTTATGGAAATTTGGCTCATCGGTGTGCGCATGTTGGAAAATAAATCTACAAAAGCTCTATTTCTCAACCTCTTTCATCAGCGTTTCCACTGCTTTTTTCAGCTGCTGGTCTTCGCCAACGGGGTATTTTGCGGGTTCATTTTTCATTATTATATCGGGTTCCATTTGTTGATTTTCCAGATAGCTTCCGTCGGGCAGGCGGTACCCCACAATTGGGATTCCGAATACAAGGCTTGGGTCTTGCAAAGTTTCCCACGACACGGAGGTCATGGTTCCGGGAATGGGCATCCCAACCACTTTTCCCAGGTTCATCTGGCGGTAAACCCATGGCGAGCCGTGCGCATTGGAGTAGTTGGCTTCCCCTACGATCATCACGGAAGGTTTGTTCCATCTGCGGCTCGGCATATCGCCCACGGGCACATCGCGAACAATCTGCGTAAAATATTTCTGTCCGCTGAAGAGTACTTCCAAATCTTCGTGCAGACGTCCACCGCCATTGAAGCGAGTATCGATTACGATTCCGTCCTTGTCGTTGTACCTCCCCAAAATATCGGCGTAAATTGTTCGAAAACTTGGGTCGCCCATACTTTGAATATGGACATATCCTAAGCGTCCGCCAGACAATTTTTCCACATCGGCTTTGCGTTGTTTCACCCATCTGTCATACAGCAGACCGTTCATCGCCGATTGCGAAATGGGCTTCACCACTTCGTCCCAACGGCTTTTTGTTTTGGGATCGAAAACGGAAATCAGCGTATTTTTACCGACTATTTTGTTCAGTAGCAGAAAATAGTCTTCTCCTTTCACTATTTTCTTTCCGTTGATCGCCTCGATGATACATCCCGCCCGTACCTTATTTTCGGCTTTGTCGAAAGGGCCTTTTTCCAGTATTTCGTCAATGAGCAGTCCGTCGCCGGTGTATTTCCATGAGAACAGCAGTCCGAGGCTTGCCGTGGCGTCAGGGTTATCGGCGGCGGGAGAATAGCGGCAGCCTGTATGTGAAACGTTCAATTCGCCCAGCATTTCGCTCATCATCTCCGAAAAATCGAAGTTGTTGTTGATGTATGGCAAAAATTTCGAATAGGTATCCTTCATCAGATTCCAGTCGACGCCGTGCAGATCTTTCCGGTAAAAGCGCTTCAGCTCTTGTGTCCAAACGTGATAAAACATGTATTCGCGTTCGGCGGCCAAATCCATTTCCATGTTTGCGCTCACAGAAATCGCGTCTTTTCTGTTTCCGCTCAAGGTTAACTTTTGGGGGGTTCTTCCCAGAAAGTATACTATTTTTCCGTCTTTGCTCAGCACAAGAGAGCCGCTCCCTGCGCTTTTTATCTCCAGCCGGGTTTCGTGGGTGCGCGTATTAATCGACCACAGGTCATAATCTTTTTCAAACGTCGCCAGATAATATAGTTTATCGCCCTCTTGGGTGAGTATGGCGTCGCCCAGATTGGAAGAGTTGGGCGTGATGCGCAAAATCCGGTCTTCAATGTTTTTCAAATCCACTACAATCGCTTTTTCCTTGTCTTTCGACTCGTTTCCCCCGTCATCGTCTTTCGGTTTTTTCTCCGATTCCTTTTTTTCTCCACTTTTTTTCTCCGCCGATTTTTGTTCTTCCTGCATCAATTTGAAATCGTCTTCGCTCAGTCTGAATTTATCATATGCTTCCTGGTTCAGAAAAACCATCATGGCATCGTTCAGCGATCCCCACGATGCGTGGTTGCGCATTCCATATCTTTCGGAGCGAAACAAAACGGCATTTCCATCGAGCGCCCAGCTTGGGTTCGAATCGGTATACCCGCTGCTGGTGAGGTTGAAAACCTCGCCGCCCTGCGAGCTAACCAGCGCAATGTCGGTGTAGGGGTCGTATGTGTTGAAATTGTATGAAAGCGTAAACCATTTTCCGTCGGGCGACCACTGATAGTCGATATATCCCGAAGTGGTGCGGTTTCCCGAACCATCGGTAACCTGCCGCACCTGCCTGCTTTCGGTGTTGTACACCATCAGTTTCTGACGATCTTCGACAAAAGCAATCTCTTTGCCATCGGGGGAGAACTTGGGATACATACGTTCTTTTTCAGAAATATCAAACAAAGGTTCGTCCTCGATAATCGTCGCATTGAAGAAATAGAGTTCCTCGGAGCGCGAAATTTTGGCCATATACAAGTTCCATGTTCCCGATTTCTGCGAAGCGTACACTAAGCTCTTCCCATCGAGCGAGAATGAGGGCGCGTTGTCCTGTGCCGCCGATTCGGTGATTCTTTTCGTATACTTGTAATCGGTTGCCGAAACAAATATTTCGCCGCGCATCACCGAGGCTATTTGTTTCCCATCGGGCGAGACAGCTTGGGCGCTGATATTTCTGTTGTTCAAAATTTCCACATTGTTACTTTTGCTTTCTTCAGTAATCGAAATGTTGATTTTCTGCGGATTTTGCCCCGGCTTCATGGTATAAATTTCCCCATCGTACCCGAAACAGAGTGTTCCATCGCGGGCAACGGAAAGAAACCGTACGGGATTCACCTTGAAATTTGTAATTTGTTCCACCTGCGATGGATTGTTCAACGGAAAGGCGTGTATATTGAAACTTCCGGAGCGCTCGCTGAGAAAATAAACGGTTTTGTCGTCGCCGCCGAATACCGGATTTGTGTCTTCGCCTTTGTCGGAAATAAGTTCGGTGAATTGTCCGCTTTGGGTATCATACATCCAAATATCGCGTGTCACCGCCGACGTGTGATGTTTGCGCCAGGTATTTTCCTGCCCTTTTTTATCCTGATAAACAAACCTGTTTCCATTTTTTGTGAACGAAATATTTTCGGCGGGAACGGCGATTATCTGTTCGGGGCGCCCGCCAGAAACCGGAACTTTGTACAACTCGGACATCACGCCCGACGGGAAAGCCGCACTCTCGGCAGGCGCCTGTATTTTAGCGCCGAAAACCACATATTTTCCATCGGGAGTGAAGGCATAAGGCGACTCATTACCCGAAAAAGTGGTTAGCCGACGCGTGTTTCCACCCGCAGCATCGACAATGAAAATATCGAAATTGCCATAACGGAAACCTGCGAAAGCAATGCTCCCGCCATCGGGCGACCAAACCGGCATATAATCGTGCGCTACATGCATGGTAATTTGCCGAGCTGCGCCACCCGCAACCGGAACCGTAAAAATGTCGCCATTAAAGGCAAAGGCTATCTGCGAACCATCAGGCGAAATGGCTGGATATCGCAGCCACAATGGTGAAGCTTGTAAAAAATTAGCCGTTAAAAAAACGCACAAAATATAAATCTTAATTGCTTTCATAATTTTTCCCGTAATTAATGTTTTGTTTATTATACAATCCTATATTGTAAAACCGTTGAAAAAATCACTGCAAGATAGCATTTATTATTTGTTTCGTAAAATGCCGATTGCAGAATAAACCCAAAGCGTCCGTTAGGGTATTAACGGTAAATATTCTAACGGACAAAAGCGTTTTTTGAATCGTCTTCTATTTGATATACAAATCCTAACGGGTTATTTCTTATCCGAAATTCAGGCTATTTCTAAAGAATTTCATTTTCCTGATTGAACCATGCGCTGACGGTTTATTTTATTTCTATTATATTTAAACCTTTTGCGGGAATGGTTATTTTTTCTTTTAAACTTACCGGTTTGCCCGAAATAATTTCTTTTCCCGACACAGCGTTTCCGATTACTTCCCGGTATTTTTCGGGAGACAGGGTTTGCGCTTGGTCGGAGCCGTTCAAAATGACCAATACACAATTGTTGTCTTTGATACGGGCATATACGTAACACTGCGTTTGCCAATCGGGTGCATAATGAATTAAGTCGCCGCCGGCTACGGCAGGATTGGTTTTACGCCATTGCAGCAATGTTCTTATATAGTCAAAGGCTTCGTTTTGCAGGGCTGTCCGTCCGGCTGCCGTAAAGGCGTTTACAGGGTCGCCTGCCCAGCCTCCGGGAAAATCTTTTCGCAAATCGCCGTCGCCGTCTTTTTTCTCGCCCGTCATCAGTATTTCCGTACCGTAGTACAGTTGCGGAATGCCACGCGTGGTCAGCAGAAAAGCCAAAGCCTGTTTGTAGCGGTCTAAATCGGTTTCTTCCGCTTTCATAAAACGGCTCAAATCATGATTGTCCAAAAACACAAGGATATTTTCCAAATCTTCATAAATAAAATCCTGTGCAATAACTTCATAAACTGCTTTCCAAGGATTGTCTTGGGTAGAGTGAATATCAAAAGCTTGGTTGTATGCGTTCATCAGATTGAAATCCATAATGGTTTTCAAATAGGTTTCTCTGTCATTGAGTTTGGAATTACGTTGCCACCATGCCAAAGGAGCGCCGTTCAAATACCATGCTTCGGCAACCATGTTCAATGCGGGATATTCTTCTTCAAGTCGTTTGCTCCACCGCGCCAAAAAATCAAAATCAACGTATGGATGCGTATCATGACGGATCGCATCAATGCGGGCGTATTCCACCCACCAGATACTGTTTTGGATCAGGTAATCGGCCAGCAGGCGGTTGCGCTGGTTCAGGTCGGGCATGGAGGAAACAAACCATCCATCGGTCATTGCGGCGATTTCGGAGGGCGGGGCATGAATGTCCATTACCGTATATAGGTTGTGCGTTGTCGGCACGAAACCGTCTTGATTGTTCAACCAGTCTTTACTTGGTAAATCGTCCATCCACCAATGGCGGCTGCCGCAATGATTGAAAATCATATCCATTACCATTTTCATACCCCGTTTGTGTATGTTTTCAATCAATTGACAATATGCTTCATTGGTTCCCAGCCGTTTATCCACGCTGTAAAAATCGGTAATCGCATAGCCGTGATAGGATTTGTATTTTTCGGGGGTATTCATTTTATTTTCCTGAACGGGATTGAGCCATAATGCCGTAACGCCAAGATCGTGAATATAGTCCAAATGCTGTTCGATACCTGCCAAATCGCCGCCGTGACGGGCAAAAGACTCATTGCGGTTCATCGCTTCACCGTCCCAGACGTCGTTGGACGTGTCGCCGTTGGCAAAACGGTCGGGCATAATCAGGTACAATACGTCGGACGTATCAAATCCCTGAGCGCCGGTTGTTTTGGCGCGCGGCTTCAATTCGAAAGTTTTGGTCAGTTTATTTTTCCCATCCGAAAAAGTAAACCGTATCATGCCCGATTGCGCTTCTTTCCCAACATTCAGATAAATAAAAAGATAGTTGGGATTTTCGGTTCGCACGATTTCTTTCAAACGAACGTCCGGATAATCGAATTGCAATTCGGAACGGGCAATATCTTTTCCATAAACCATAATCTGGAGTTCGGTATTTTTCATGCCCACCCACCAGCAAGGCGGCTCCATGCGCGTGATTTCCAACGCCTCTACAGACATGGAAACACAAAATAATAAAAATAGAAATGGCGTTTTTTTCATGAAATTTTGCTCACAACTTTTTCAATCCCTTTGTTTGCGAATTATCTGTAACTTCTTTCAAACTAATGGCATAACCGCCACCGGATGCACAAGGCTGTTTCAATTTCGATTTTGAAGTTACTACAACCTTATTGATTACGTATGCTTGTGGATTGGTTTTGTAATGCGCATTTGTCGCATCAGAATAAACGGTGGCGATAAATTGTTTGTCCTTTGGCAGGAAGTCGAAATTTATTTCTGAAATACGTGTTTTTTCGCCGTTTGTAGATCCGACAAACCAGTTTGCACTGTGTTTTGCTTTGCGGGCAACGGTAATATATTCGCCCGGTTCGGCTTCGAGATATTTCGATTTATCCCAGTCTAATGCCACATCTTTGATGAATTGAAAGGCATCCATAAACTTTTCGTAAGTTTCGGGGAAATCTGCCGCCATTTGCAACGGGCTTGACATAGTAACGTAAAGCGACAACTGATTGCCTATCGTTGTATTGACGTGCGAATTGTTGTTCGGATTATATTTGCTGATGTCCATTTCAAAAATGCCTGGCGTATAATCCATCGGACCCCCGATTAACCGCGTAAACGGCAGAATGGTAGTATGATTCGGGTTATTTCCGCCGAATGCCTGATATTCGGTTCCGCGTGCAGATTCGTTTCCGATAAGATTAGGCCATGTCCGGCAAACGCCTGTGGGACGCACCGCCTCATGAGCATTGACCATAATTTTGTATCCGGCGGCTTTTTCAAAAGCATATTGATAATGATTGACCATCCATTGCCCGTAATGGAACTCGCCACGCGGAATAATATTGCCTACATGACCGCTTTTTACGGCGTCATAACCATTATCTTTCATAAACTTATAAGCGTTGTCAATATGTCGCTCATAATTACGTACAGATGAGGATGTTTCATGGTGCATCATCATTTTTACGCCCTTACTTTTGGCATATTCGCGTATTTCGGCAACGTCAAAATCAGGATAAGGGGTAACAAAATCAAATACAGCATCCTTTGAATTTCCGAACCAGTCTTCCCATCCGATATTCCAACCTTCGACAAGGACGGCGTCGAAACCATGTTTAGCGGCAAAGTCAATATATTCTTTTACGTGAGCGTTTGTTGCGCCGTGTCGTCCGTGCGGTTTTGCTTTTGAGTAGTCAGTAATGCCGAGTTGTATGCCCGGAAAGTCATGAGTATAAGACCATTCGCTTTTTCCTGTTATCATTTCCCACCAAACGCCGATATATTTTACGGGTTTTATCCACGAAGTATCATCAATTTTGCACGGTTCATTCAAATTCAGAGTGATACGGGATGCAAGAATATCGCGGGCGTCGTCGCTGACCATAACGGTACGCCATGGGGTATTGCACGGAGCCTGCATATAACCTTTATCGCCGCAGGCATCAGGAGTAAGCCACGATGTAAATATCATGTTTTTATCGTCAAGATTGAGGTGCATACAGGCATAATTGATCAGCGCCGCTTCGTGAATATTGATGTAAAGCCCTTCTTTGGTTTTCATCATCAATGCGGTTTGAACGCCTGTCGGCGAAAATGGCGTCTGGGAACAGTTGGGAGTGATTGCCTGTTGCATTAATCCTCTGATTTCAGAGAGTTTTGAAGTTGTATAATCATACTCCTGCGTGTCGTAATCGCCGGGAATCCAGAAAGCGGTATGGTCGCCAGTCATCGCAAACTGCGAACGTTCTTCCCTGATGACAAAATAAATCAGATTTTCCTGTTCGGGAAACTCGTATCGAAAACCTAATCCGTCGTCAAACAGCCGGAAACGTATGATTATTTGACGGTTGTTCTGTTTTTGTTCAAGCGTAACCGCAAATTCATTGTAATGGTTGCGAATTTCACTCTCTTCCCCCCAAACGGGTTGCCATGTTTCGTCGAATGAAGCGGTCGTTACCGTCTTTACCTGAAATCCGCTGTAAAGATTTGTCTTTTCATCGCGATTTTCAACAACTGTTCCTTCCGGCGAAAAGTCGTAAAATTCACGAGAATCGGCTTCGGATTTCAGTTCAAAGCCGAGACGACTCGGTTGAATGACCTGTTTATTTTTGTAAGTCAGTTCATAAGCAGGAAATCCGCCATCCTGAATGGAAAAAATCATACTGAGATTTCCGTCAGGCGATTTCAACTCCTGCGCTTTTGCTGCCGACATGATTGCCAAGCAAATACCTGTAATACAGATAATTTTTTTAAGTGTTCTCATATTTTTAATTATTACTAAAATACAATCTATATTCCCCCGGGTTTAAGGTAATTGATTTTGTTGCGGCATCTGCGGTTATTTCCAAACCTGTAAAATAATCATTCCAAACTCCTGTTTTTGTGAAATTTACATTTTTTGTTTTGGCTATTACATCGAAATTAGCCATTGCAACAACTGTTTCGTTCGCCGATTTCAATACGACGGTTTTGAAATGATTGGTCAAATCAATGGTGTAATCGGAAGTGGAAAAAACCGGATGATTGATATGCAAATCAATCATTTTCGCATAGACGTCAAACAGGGCTTTGCGGTCGGGCTGTTCGTAATATTCCCAATGGAAAGGCTTTTTCCCCAACCTGCCGTTGTAATCTATGGAAACGTCGTATCCCAATTCGCCGAATTGCCAAATCATTTTCGGACCGGGAAGCGAAAACAATATTACCGTCGCTGCCGCATTTCGCTGTAAACCCGTTGAAATCTGTTTGACGCTGTAACTTCCCTGTTCCTTACCCCATTGTTTATTTTTATACATCAGCCGTTCCTCGTCGTGGCTTTCCATGTAGGCAACCAAATTTGGATACGTCCAGTCTCTCTGCTTGTATGAAGCCCACGAAAGGTCGCCTTTGTTGCCATAATCGCCTTTTTCCTCGCCCCAGCCCATCGTTGCTTCGTTCATGTTGTAATTGAGATTTCCCCAAAGCAACATGCCGTAATCCGCTAACTCCTTTTCTTCGCGGTTTTCCGAAAGATGCTCGCAGATAAAAATCGCGTTGGGATTTCGCTTTTTCAATTCATCATAAATGCGTTTCAGGTTTTTAATACGCGCCGCATCGTATGCGCTGCCCCAATTATCGCCGGTTGCAGGATAAGGCGTGTTGGAAAAACCTTTGGTAAAGTCGAAACGATAACCGTCAACCTTGTATTCCTGCATCCAGTAGGCGCAGACGCTATCTACAAATACCTGCGTGTAAGGACTTTCGTGATTAAAATCGTATCCCCATTGCGCATCGGGATTGGAAAAATTGGATTTGACGTTGTACCAGGGATTATCAACCGAAACCGTACTGCCATTCTGGTACATGCGCACCATCGGACTTTGCCCGTAACTGTGGTTAAGCACAATATCCATAATGACCGCTATTCCATTCACGTGACATTCATCAATAAACGCTTTGTAATCTTCGCTTGTTCCGTAGGCTTTGTCGGGTGCGAAATAGAACGAAGGATTGTATCCCCAACTGTCGTTGGCTTCAAACTCGTTGAAAGGCATCAGTTCAATGGCATTGACGCCCAATTCTTTGAGATACGGAATTTTTTCCTGAACCCCTTTAATGGAACGCAGAGTGGTAAAATCCCGTATCAGAATTTCATAAATCACTAATTTTTCGGGATGAGTAGCCGTATAGTTTTTTATCTGCCACGAATAATTATCCATTTTCGTGGTCACGGTCATCGCAATTTGTGTCGTTTTTCCGGTCGGATAAGGTATCAGATTCGGATAAACAGACGCGAGAATGTCTTTATCGTTCCATGGGTCGGATATTTTGTTGGCGTAAGGGTCGGCAATACGTATAGTATTGTCAATCAAGTATTGACAAATGTATTCTTTGTTTTTATCAAGGTTGCCAATTTTAATCCAAAATCGGTCGCCATCATTTTTCATTTGATAATCTTCGGAAATTTCCCAATCGTTGAAATCGCCAATCAAATGAACCGATTGCTTATTTGGAGCAAAAAGGACAAACGCCAGCGAGTCGTCGCTGATGCGGGTAATGCCGTCGCGAAATGGCAGAGGTTTCGGGTTTCGGGTTTCGGTGTCATGGTCTTTGCAGGCAAAAAATAAAAAGCCGGCTATACAAAATATTAAAAATCTATTCTTCATTTTCCATTAGTTTTTAAAGTCCCGAAGGGACGACATGATTATAGATAATGCGTTGATGAATTTTGTAAACCCTGAAGGGGGTGATACAATTATTGATATTTCTAATCTAACCATTCAAACAAAAATTTTTCGTTGTATTGAATATATATTTGCGAATATGTTCCCGCCATAATGTAATCATTTCATTATAATCATATCATCCCTTCGGGATTGTATAAACAATCTTGCGTATCATATCTATAATCATGTCGTCCCTTCGGGACTTTTTATCCATGTTTGTTGATAAAATTTGATATATTCCATTTTAATTAGGTAATGAGATTTTCATCTAAACGCATCCAAAGCAACGGTCGGTTTTCCTGTATTGTCGAATGCGCCAAGTTGGTAGCCCACCCAGTTATAACATTGCGGTTCCCAGTAAAATACGCCGAGAACTTTGTTGTCCGGTACAGATTTGGATTTATTGATGAGATCGGTCAGAAAATTTTTACATTCTTCAGCCTGATTGTAAGGCATTCCTACTTCACAAATCATCACTTCCGTGCCGTAACGCTCAATCATATCGTTGATATTGGCAATGCAGGCGTCGTTCACTTCCTGCCATGTCTTGTAACCGCTATCCTTTGCATACGAAGGATATAGCGACATACCGATGATATCCCATTTTGCGCCGTTGGCTTTCAGTCCGTCGAAATTCCAGCGGAAAAGCGCATTATTGTAGCCATTGGAAATGTGTACCATTACTTTTGTGTCAGGAAATACCGATTTTGAGGCTCCGTAGCCCGCCATTATCAGTCCGGCATAGTTTTTCATATTTGCAGACGCTTTGCCCGTTTCCCACAGCAGTCCATCGTCGGTTTCGTTGCCAATCTGTACCCATTCGGGCGTAAGATTTTCCTGTTTCAGCGCTGTCAGAATATCTTTTGTATGATCCGAAACAGCATTTTTGAGTTCTTCGATTGAAAGATTTTCCCAAGCAGCGGGTTTGTTTTGCTTGCCGGGGTCAGCCCACCAGTCGCTGTAATGAAAGTTTATCATTAACTTCATTCCAAGTTCGTTGGCTCGTTTTGCCTTTATAATCACATCTTCCTTGTTGCACCAGTTGCCATGTTCCGCAGGATTTACCCACACGCGCAACCGAATGGAATTTAATCCCAGACTTTTAAGCAAAGCCATACATTCCATTTCCTCGCCCTGCGCGTTGTAGAATTTTCTGCCTGCCGCCTCCATTTCGGTCAGCCAGCCCACGTCGGCGCCTTTGGCAAAACCGTCATCGGCAGGATTGGAAACAGATGGTTTGTTTTCGCAGGCTATAAATAATACGAAAACGAAAGAAATAACGAATACTTTATGTTCATATTTTCTGTTATACATATTGTTTGTTTATAAAATTAATGTACCAGTTTATCCAAATAGAATGAATATCATTTTGATTTCCAAATATTTCTAAACGAAAGTTTTATGTTGCCGCAGTCCGAAGGACTGAATATGAGTAACCCCCAATGAAGCGCAGCGATTGGGGGTAATCGCATCTCACCAAAAACCGCAACCCGAAGGGTTGAATATTTATGTAAAATAACGCACATCCGGTTCCATACCATTTTCTTTCCATAGACGCATTAATTCATCACGTGTATTTTCTTTTTGATGATGTTCCTGCTGTCTTTTAATATAGTTGATTAACACCTCTTTTTCATTATATGAATACGTAAATGCGGCATAACCTTCTCCCCATCCCTGAAAAGACGGAAAATCAGGAGACTGTTTCATCCAAAGCGACGTAGCAACCTTGATGCCCTTTACAAAATCGGCTAAAGCAAAACTTGGATGCAAATCGGATAAAATGTGAACATGGTCTTCCATTCCGTTGATACGATATAATACTCCTTTTTTGTTCTTAATGATACCCCAGATGTACTTGTACAAGGAGGAAACATTTTCCTGGGCGATAGACAGTTCACTCCGTTTAGTCCGTAAAACGGTGTGATAAAGAATTTGCGTATATGCCATATTATTTCCCGACTTTGACGGTTTGTTTTTATAATCACATGATTATTAGCGGTGTAATTTTTCGTTCGTCCACTACATTTACACCTCTGTGGTCAACCTGAAAGGCACCACATGTCTTTTCTTATTCATGACCTCATAAATCTTTACCGCATCTTGACTGGGTTTAGAGGGTACAACATATTTATTATTGTCGGCAGTATTAACCAGCACGCTTTCCTGTACTCTGAAGAGTTCTTCTCTGATCCTTTCAGCAGAGAAGGCTTCTGATGTTTTCTGCTTGATTTTATATTGCATGAAACGTATCATGGCAAATGCCATAAAACAGATGACGATGTGCGCTTTGATCCGTTTGGCAGTCCAATGAAATACCGGACGCACTCGTATATCGTGTTTTTCAATTCGAAATGAATCTTCCACCTGCCAAAGTCCATGATAATGAGAGAGTATTTCTTCGACATTCATTTTTTGTCCATGATATTGGTCATCACTCCATGCAACCCGTCCCACAAGGCTTCCCGTTGCAGTTTCTCTTCATCCACCAGTACCTTAACTTCTCCTTCCACCGTGATGAACTTCTTGTAGCCGTAGTTGCTCAACAGCGATTTTGGATTTTTACTTTTCTCTAACTTCACGCGCAGTTTCTCGATGGCTTTTTCTCTGTCCTTGCGGTCTTTTTCTGCACGCTTGGTATTGTGTGTTAAGATCAGCCGTTGTTTCTTCGTGTATGAATAGGTGGCTATTGGCAATATCCGGTCATCTTTTTGTATTTTCTCATATTCCGTGTTGTCCAAAATCCGATCCTGCCATGGAACTGAAAGACTTCGCAACCGTGCGCCAAGTATGTAATCCAAGTTTTTTTCTTCCAACAATGCCATATTTTGCTTGGATAACAGACCGCTGTCGGCTACAATTACCACACGTTTAACCCCGTAGCGAACCTTGATCCTGTCGATGGCGGTCTTGAAAGTATCGCCCTCGTACATATTGCCCGGAAATACATCATAGCCAACCGGTAAGCCATCATTGGTTACCATCAGCGCCAACAATACCTGTCCCTGATTGAATTTATGGTCTTTGCTGAAACCGAAACGACGTAGTTCGTCTTCCGTAAAACTCTCAAAATAAAGTGTGGTACAGTCATAAAACATGACCTTGATTTCTTCTGTAAACAAGCCTTTGGAATGTTGCCGGCAAATATCCTGAATGCGGTTGATACGATCTTCGGTCAAGGTATCCAGCATCCGATAGATCTTTTCCAATCCGATACTAATGCCAAAATCACGTTCCAAAAGTTCACATGTTGAACGTTTGCTGCACGGTTTGGCTAAACGCGCCATGACAACATCCTTCACAACCGGGCGGCTTTTCGGACAGGTTTTCATCACACGGCTAAAACCAATCTCATCGTATAAACTGCCGTAAATATCGTGGATGCCGGTTACAATACGGGACTCCTCACGAAGGGTACGGAGGTTAACAGGAAGCGGGCTATCGTCATGAAAACTGCGATTGCGACTGGAGATAACCATCTCTGACAAAGTCTGAAATGGAAATAAATTAGATGTACGTTCAGCCTCCATCGCTGTCTTGATGTGTTCCGCAATCTCCGTGAAACGGGTAACCTCTTCAGGGAAAACAGTAGAAACCGTACGCAACGTCTTTTGTTGAACCTTGCTGCCGCGTCGTACATTCTCGGCGATGAGGATGGTTACCTTGCCGTTTTCCCGTTTTCGTGTCCTGATATACATGCCGCAAAACTACGAAACCTTTTGCCTCAATAGCAACCCCAAAATCTCGTCCACTACAAAACTGACACAGACTTGAATGCCCCATATATCAAGGGGTGATGGAGGAAAAATCGGAAAAGACCGTCAAAGTCGGGAAAAGGGTTATAAACTTATTGAAGATAAAGAATATTACCCGTATATAAATGGTAAAAAGAAATTTGCAAGAGTATTGTTACAAAAAATATAATACAAATCATGAACGACAACACAAAATCAGAAGAAATGGATATGCCAAAGCAATACATTTATATCGTTCAGGCATCGTTGGAAACTACAAGTTGCAAAATAGGTAAAACCAACGATTTAGAACGCCGTCTGAAAGAATATAATAACATGACCGGTAAATCTAAAAAAAATATCTACCGGTATCTATTCACTTGCGAAGTATTAAATATGACACAGGTGGAAAAAGATATAAAAGAAAAATATTCTGATCTCAGAGAAGGTAAAAGCAGAGAAATATATTTCTACAATCCTGCCTTGTTTGAAAAATATGTAAAATTCATAAAATCACATCCATTATTTGTAGAAGAAATATTTATAAAAACCGATGATAACATAAAACAGGAAGTAAAAATCGTAAAAAAAACAACTCCTTCGTTGGATGAACGAGGTCTTACAACAAAAGATATTTTACAAAAGGCTCAAAAAACAAAAAATGATGAATTTTATACCCGATACGAAGATGTTGAAAAGGAATTGTCGATGTATGATAAAAATATATGGAAAGATAAAGTAGTTCTTTGCAATTGCGATGATGCGGTTGATACCGACGATAGAAAATCCTCAGCATTTGCTTTGTATTTTATAAATAATTTCAAAACACTCGAATTGCAAAAATTAATCTGTATCCATTACGGCGGTGGAATAGATCTATTTAATCAAGGCGCCAAAGGGTATATTTACATTTATATTTATACAAAAGACGGCTTAGAAGGAGTAAAAGAATATCCCAAAAATTATGACGGCAGTTTTGACCACCCGCTTTCATTAAAAATACTTAATGAAGAGGCTGATATAGTATGTACCAATCCACCGTTCTCACGAGCGGCAGATTATTGGGATA
>Ga0082212_10007087_pt1 | contig 14918 bp, 17 predicted proteins | sample TergutNt197P3_FD_71548 | JGI IMG/M metagenome (GOLD analysis project Ga0082212, IMG submission 71548) | Neocapritermes taracua P3 segment gut microbial communities from Petit-Saut dam, French Guiana - Nt197 P3 | ecosystem: Host-associated > Arthropoda: Insects > Digestive system > Gut ... | reverse complement strand
GGGGTAGCCAATCTGCCGGCAAATGTGGAAATGGTGATGCCAGGGGACCACATCACCATGGATATAGAACTGATCACCCCCATAGCAATAGAAGAAGGCCTGCGTTTCGCCATCCGCGAAGGCGGAAGGACAGTAGGCTCCGGCGTCGTCACCGGCAACCTTGGATAAAGCAGTTAGGAGTTAGGAATTAGGAATTGAAAAGCTTTTAATTTAATCAAGAAAACACGCAGTGTTTTTTCAACAATTCCTCACTCCTCACTCCTAATTCCTAACTATTTTTTCGCCACCTATTGACAGGCAGGCAAAAATATGTTAATCTATCTAGGTGCCTCTTTTTACGAGAGGGTTTGTTTTGATGCTCTCTTTTCAAAAAGGTTATTTGTGCACCTAATTGTGAATTGACTTTAAGGAGGTGGCCGGAATGAGGGTTGCCGTTGCAATGTCTTGCACTCAGTGCAAAAGACGTAATTATATGACCGAAAAGAATAAAAAAACCACCCCCGACCGGATCGAATTAAAAAAATATTGCCGGTTTTGTCAAACCCATACCCCGCATAAAGAGGGTAAATAGGTAAAGTGTTAAGGATGTGAAAATATGGCCAGCAAAAGCGCAGTTGCCGAAAAGCCGAATGTCGGGGAACGACTCAAAGGCTTTTTCCGGGGTGTTCTCGCCGAATTGAAAAGAGTCCATTGGCCGGATCTTCGGCAAATTTCCGTCTATACTGCAGTGGTTATTGTGGCTGTCTTGGTGATGGGAGTAGCTCTTTGGATAATAGACAGCGGTTTTTCCTATCTCCTGGGGCTGCTTTTAAAGGGTGCCTGAGATGACTAACCGCAATGAAGATCTTGCCGATATCAAGGCCTGGTATGTGATCCATACCTATGCCGGATATGAAAACAAAGTGAAAGCCAACCTGGAAAAACGGGTCGAATCCATGAATATGGAGGGCAGCATTTTCCGGGTTATTGTGCCTGTGGAAAATGAGATTTCCATCAAAAACGGCAAGAAAAAAATCACCCCGCGTAAAGTCTATCCCGGTTATGTGCTGGTGGAAATGTATTTGACCGATATTTCCTGGTATGTGGTGCGTAATACCCCCGGTGTCACCGGTTTTGTGGGGACCGGAGCCAAGCCTGTGCCTTTGCACGAGGCGGAGGCAGAGCAGATCTTGGCCCAAATGGGCTTTATGGAAAATCGGATCAAAATCAATTTCAGCATAGGCGAAGGGGTTCGGGTGATCGACGGACCATTTGAGAATTTTGTAGGCCAGGTAGAGGAGATTTCTCCCGACAAAGGTAAGATGAGGGTGATGATTTCTATGTTTGGCCGGGAAACCCCGGTCGATCTGACCTTTGACCAGGTGGAGAAGATATAAGTAATAGGTAATAGCTAGGAGGTATCCGTTTCTATGGCAAAAAAAGTCACTGCAATGGTTAAATTACAAATCCCGGCCGGCAAGGCTAATCCGGCGCCGCCTGTTGGTTCTGCGCTTGGCCCGCACGGCGTTAACATTATGGGTTTTTGTAAGGAATTCAACGAAAAAACCGCAAGTCAGGCCGGGATGATCATTCCGGCGGAAATCACCATCTACGAGGACAGAAGCTTTACATTTGTCCTGAAAACCCCGCCCGCCGCGATCCTGCTGCTAAAAGCCGCCGGGATTGAAAAAGGATCCGGTGAGCCCAACAGAACCAAGGTAGCCAAGGTAGGCCGGGACAAAGTGCAGGAAATTGCCAGCCTGAAAATGGTAGATCTTAATGCTGCCAGCCTGGAGGCAGCCATGTCAATGGTAGAAGGTACCGCCCGCAGCATGGGTATCGAAATTGTAGGCTAAAGCCTGCCATTTCTGAATTATGAGTTCTGAATTCTAAATGTACTAAAGCGGTCTGCGACCGCAGTGTTGAGTTATGAGTTATGAGTGTTGAGTTGTTGTAGCTTTGCTTATGCAAAGCGTGATTGAAGTAAAGAACTTATTTTTTATTGATACTTTGCATCCCATAGGTACTAAAAGAAAATTTGGGCTGCAAGACAGCCCAATAGTGGGAGGAAACTCAAGGTTTCCGAATAACCACAAAGGAGGTTTTATAAATGCCGGATCATGGAAAAAAATACCAGGACGTGGCTAAGACTTTTGACCGCAATGCTTTTTTTGAGCCATTGGAAGCCATCACTATGGTCAAAAATAATGCCAAAGCAAAATTTGATGAAACAGTCGAATTGGCTGTAAGGCTCAATCTGGACCCCCGCCAGGCAGACCAGCAAATCCGCGGGGCTGTGGTTTTGCCCCAAGGCACCGGCGTCACCCGTAAGGTTTTGGTTTTTGCCAAAGGGGAGAAAGCCAAAGAAGCCGAAGATGCCGGAGCAGATTTTGTAGGCGCCGAGGATATGGTAGAGAAAATCCAAGGCGGCTGGTTCGGTTTTGACGTAGCAGTAGCAACCCCCGATATGATGGGAACTGTAGGCCGCCTGGGCCGGATTTTGGGTCCCAAGGGCCTGATGCCCAACCCCAAAACAGGCACCGTAACTTTAGATATCACCCGGGCTTTAGCCGATATCAAAGCTGGTAAAGTGGAATATCGCCTGGACAAAGCCGCCAATATTCATTGCCGGATCGGCAAGGTGTCTTTTGATCCGGAAAAGTTACTGGAAAACTATCATACCATCATTGATGTTCTGATCAAAGCCAAACCCGCCGTAGCCAAAGGCCAATATATGAAGAACATTACCCTGGCTTCGACCATGGGACCCGGGATCAAAATCAACCCCATCAAACCACTTGGCAAATAGAACTGCAATTGATATTTTAATAACGCCGTAGACAGCCGGTCCTTTGCCGCCTTGTTGACGCGAAGCGTCAACAAAAAACAGTTTATCTCTATGTCCTGCCTAAAACAACAATTGAATAACGCCGTAGACAGCCGGTCCTTTAAGGAATAATGGGAAACCGCCGGCCGAGGCGGGAGCCGGTTTTTGCGGATAATCATGCAATCGATCAGGCCTCTGCCCCACGGCGGAGGCTTTTTAAAATTGAGAATTGAGAATTGAGAATTGAGAATTATGGTGACTTTTGCTTCGCAAAAGCATTTTATCAACTTTAATAAAACTTTCGCGAAGCGAAAGCTCAATAATTCTCCATTCTCCATTCTCAATTCTCCATTCCCAAAGGGAAGGAGGTGGAAGTGTGGAGAATAAAAAACCTCAGTTTTTAGAGAAAGAAGCTCAGGTGGAAAGCTTGCAGCAGCGCTTTGCGGCATCAAGCGCTGCCATTTTAACCGATTACCGGGGCATTACTGTGGCCGAGGATACCAAACTGCGCCGCAGTTTGCGGGAAGCCGGGGTGGATTATCAGGTGGCTAAAAATACCTTGATCAGGCGGGCTTGCCATAATTTAGGTATTGATGCTTTGGACCCTTATTTGGAGGGACCGACGGCTGTTGCTTTTTCCCCCGACCCGGTTGCTGTGGCTAAAATCTTCAGCGATTTTATCCGTGATGCCAAGAAAACAGCAATCAAAGCCGCTCTTTTGGATGGCAAGCCGATCAATGTAGCGGCTGTAAACGCCCTGGCTAAACTGCCTTCGCGGGAGGTATTGCTGGCCCAAATATTGGGCGCTATGCAGTCCCCCCTCTCCGGCTTTGTGGGCGTGGCTACCGGTTTGCTCAGACAGTTTGTCAGCGTTTTAGACCAAGTAAAGGATCTTAAAGCCGAACAAGCCTAATTACCAAAATTTACCAATTACGCGGCAAATCTAGCCGCAGTCTCTTAAAAATAAAAATGAGAATATTTAAAGGAGGATATCCACATGTCAAAAGTTGCTGAAGTTATAGAATTGGTCAAAAATATGACCGTCCTGGAGCTGTCCGAAGTCGTCAAGGCTTTTGAAGAAGAATTCGGCGTCAGCGCCGCCGCCCCCGTAGCCATGGCTGCCATGCCGGTAGCAGGAGCTGCTCCCGCCGCCGAAGAGGAAAAAACCGAATTTGATGTGATTTTAACAAGCTTTGGTGATAAAAAAGTCGGCGTGATCAAAGTCGTCCGCGAAATCACCGGCCTGGGCTTGAAGGAAGCCAAAGATCTGGTAGAAGCTGCTCCTAAGCCCATCAAAGAAAAAGTCAACAAAGAGGAAGCCGAAAAAATCAAAGAAAAATTGGTCGAAGCCGGCGCCTCTGCCGAAGTCAAGTAAGCTGTCAGCAAAACCCCCTCTCGCTAAGGGGGTTTTTAATTTATACCCTGCTTCCTTGAAAGATTGCAAAATGATTATTCTCGTCTGTCGCAAAACAGGACGAAAATGAAATTTTTCACTGGATTTTTGCGTACTTGATCTTAAAATTCGCTATGATTTTGTTGGCAGGAAAGAACTATTCACTAATATTTTTGCAATATGGGCTTGATTTTTAGGAATATCCAGTATATAATATTTAATGAACGTCTTTAAAAATCACCTGGGAGATATTGCTATGATTTATCTGAGCAGAAAGATAGATGCTTTCCTTGTTGATTGGAAAAATAATCCAAACAGAAAGCCGCTGATTGTCAAAGGCCCCCGCCAGGTCGGAAAAACCGAATCTATCAAATGGTTTGCGGCAAAGAATTTTGATAATGTAATTTATATCAACTTTGTTGAAGAGCCAAAATACAAAATGATTACGGCCGACGGTTATAAAACGGACGATATCATTAAAAATATTTCCCGAATCGATCCCGGGAAGCGTTTTATCGCCAATAAAACCCTCATATTTTTTGATGAACTCCAAGAGTTCCCGGAGATTGCAACCGCGCTGAAATTCTTTAATATCGATGGCCGCTTTGATGTCATCTGCAGCGGCTTAATGCTTGGTATTAATTACCGAAAAATAGAAAGCAACAGTGTCGGCTACAAGAGCGATTATGAAATGCGCTCCCTTGACTTCGAAGAATTTCTCCGGGCAAAAGGCTATGATGATACCTTCATTACCGATCTGCTTGAGCATATGTTAAATTTGCTGCCTTTAAATGATGTCCTGATGAAAGTCTGCGATTCTCTCTTCCTTGATTTTTGCATCCTCGGCGGCATGCCGGCAGTCGTGCGGGAATATATAAGCAAAGGTACATTCGAAGGTTCGATAGAGATCCAGCAGCAGTTGATAGCTGACTACAAAGAGGATATCCGCAAATATGCAGCGGGCATGGATCAAACAAGGATACTTAACGTATTTAATCAAATCCCGCCGCAACTGGCAAAGGATAATAAAAAATTTCAAATTTCCAAAGCAGCGCCCGGCGCCCGCTTTATGGATTATCGCGGCTGCATCGAATGGCTGAATGATGCCGGGATGACAAATATCTGTTATTGCCTTAATTTTCCCGAACTGCCGCTTAAGGGCAATTATGATGAATCAAAGTACAAAATCTATTTTGCCGACAGCGGGCTGCTTGTCGCCATGCTTGATCAAGAGGCGCAGGATGATCTGAGGACAAATAAAAACCTGGGTGTGTATAAAGGGGCGCTCTACGAAAACTTTATTGCTGAAGCCCTGGCGAAAAGCGGATATGGACTCTATTACTATAAACGTAATGATTCGACTTTGGAAGAGGATTTTTTTGTCAGAACTGCATCAAAGCTCATTCCTGTCGAGGTAAAGGCGAAAAGCGGCAGATCCAAGTCACTGAGAACGCTGATCGGCAGCGATAAATATCCGGATATCCACTGCGGTATCAAATTTTCCGGGGGAAATATCGGCTATAGCAACAGTATATATTCATTCCCCTATTTCTGCGCATTTCTGCTGAAGCGATATCTCAAACAGATTTCATAGTTTCTGATAGATTTTAGGGATTCTAATGGGGGACACGTACACTTTATCTGGCTTTTGTTCCTTGTTTGCATTGGATTTTTTACTCATAATTCATCCTGATCCATTCCTCAATATCCTGCAAAACCTGCCTGTCAACATTTGCTTTTATTTTGTATTCATTGAGTATTTCGTCTATAGATGTTTCCTTGGCGGGCATAAACAAATGATTGAGCCCGTCATAAATTTTAAAAGTGACATTCGGGCGCCCGGCCAGCAATTCTTGATAGAGGGCAAAATCCTTATCCGGATCTACCTGCAAATCGTCTGCCCCCTGCATAACAAGGAAAGGCGCCTGAATCTGCTTGATATATTCTGCCGCCGGATGCTCAAGCAGATCCTTGAAGTAGTATACCGAAGCCCCCATTCCCTCCACCATGGTGTTTTTTGCCTCTTGGTCGGACAGCAGCAGCCCTTTCTCAATATTATCAATAAACTGCTCATATTCGTCAAGAGCGGCCGCTTTTTCTTCGCCATCCTCCATTGTTTCCAGATATGCGGCTTGTTGATCTTTCATGATATCAAAAAGAAAACGCGGTGAACCGGCGCAGAGGATAAGCCCGGCATAATCGCCGCCTTCGGCCTGAATTCGCGGCGCCAGCATCGCGCCCAGGCTATGGCCGAGAATAAAAACCCTGTTTGCGTCGATCCGCGGGTCGGATTTGAGGATTTCAGTCGCAAGCAACGCATCCTCGATCGTCTCCTCCCAAACGCTAAAGCTCCCTTTTATGTCGTTATCGGATTGGTTGATTTTCATCCCGTAAGTAAAGGTGCGCTTGTTATAGCGGATAACGGCGATCCCGTTTCTTGAGAGATATTCCGCAATGTCGCGAAAGGGCTTATTATCGTAAATCCTCTCGTCCAGATCATGACCACCGGAACCGTGAACAAGCACAACAGCAGATACTTTATCACCTGCGTTTTTGGGGAGCGTCAGCAAGCCGGCAAGTTCCCACTGGGTACCTGAGCCGATCGTTATCTTTTCTGTAATTACGTACCTGCTCAATTCTATTTTGGCGGGAATGCCCGCCCCGAAAAACACGGTCAGGAGCAGGACAAAAGCAACGGCAAAAGCCGGAAGCGCTGACTTTTTTGTGAATCTTTTTTTGTTGAATAACTTGATTGCGAGCATAATCAAAGCAATAATCCCGATCAGCGAAACGATCAAGGCCGGATAAACCATCCTTGGCGTGACTTTTTCAGCCAGAAGCGACATGGGATAATTTGTCAGAGATGCGGGATTAAATTTGCCGATTTGCGGTGATATGTTGAATATGTTGAGGGCAATCACCGCGGCTCCCACAGCCAGCATGCAAAGAATAGAGCTCTTCTTTGCTAATACTGCCGAAAGAGCGGTCAGAGCAAGTAAAAATAGGCCAAAAACCCAGAGACAAATACCCGCAAGCAATAAATCCGGAAGCTTTTCGCCCGGGAAAAAATAAACCGTATAGCCCCATGAGGTGAAGAATGAGATCGCAAGACTAATTGTCCAAATCAGGGCCGCCGAGGTCAGTTTGGAGAGGATCATTGCCCCGCGGGAGAGGCCCTTGGTCAGAATAATAATATGCGTTCCTTTGGAAAGCTCGGAAGAAAGCATACCGCTGAACACGATTACCAGGACGATCAATCCCATCAGCCCGGTATTGCTGTAAAACTGCGACCAGGCATCAAGGGCGCCCGGTTCGCTAAAGATCGCGCTCAGATCCATTCCCGCCGTAGACGGGTCGGTTGCCATTGCCCATTTCATGATATCGGGCATCATTTTTGCCAAGAGCGGGCTCATGATCCCAAACAACAAAAATACCGCGCCCATTATCAGCAGCTTATGGGTCTTGAACGCTTCAACCAGCTCTTTTTTTAAAAACACCCGGTAGCCCCTCAATTTATCACCTCCAGGAATAAGTCCTCTAAAGTCGGCTCCAGGAGTTCAAACCTTAAGGGAGTCAGTTTGTTTTCGGCAAGAATTCCGATGATCTGCGAGCCGTCCGCATTTCTCGCCACAACAGTATTTTCGCTTATTTCCGCGCCGCCCAAAAGAGCAGCGAATTTTTCCGTACTGTTTTTTGCGGCAAATTCCAGGCTATAGGAATTAGTCCGCTGCTTTTTGATCTCGGACAGCAAGCCGTTCAACACCACTTTTCCCCCGTTAAGCAGCGCCACCCTGTCGCAGATCCGCTCAACATCCGCCAAAATATGGGTGGAAAAAATGACCGTAGTCTCTCCTTGCATCGCCTTTAAGATATCAAGGATCTCCTTGCGCCCCATGGGGTCAAGCGCGGATGTAGGTTCATCGCAAATCAACAGTTGCGGCTCGTTCAACAGCGCTTGCGCTATGCCCAAACGCTGTTTCATCCCCCGGGAAAAACCGCCGATTTTGCGTTTGCTTTTCAGCCCGACAAGTTCCAGAAGCTCCTGCCCGCGGTCATTGATCTTCCCCCGCGGCATTCCCGCGATTTCCCCGCACAGGGTAAGGTATTCCAAAGGCTTCATATAGGGGTAGAATTCGGGAATATCCGGCAAATAGCCGACATTTTTGACAGTTTCCCCATAGCTGACCCGCTCACCGCAAACAATGATTTCCCCCTCATCAATTGCCAACAAGCCCAAAGCCATTTTGAGCGTGGTAGTTTTTCCCGCTCCGTTCACGCCGACAAAGCCAAAAATAGAGCCGGCAGGCACAACAAAATCCAGCCCCTCTATGACCTTAAGGTCGCCAAAGCTCTTTTTCAAGCCTGTGATTTCAAGAACGTTCGTCATAATCGTCCTCCGCCTGTTCTCCCCTGCCGATCAAAAAATAGAGCACAGGCCCGATGATGTTAAGCAGCACAATAACCACGATCCAAACAGCCATAGTGCCGGTTTTGGATTGGGGATGTCTGATTGCATGCACCAAGGCGGCAAGCATCAGCCCCAGCTGTATGATAGCAATCGGGATCAAAACCGGCAAATACTCTGTTAAATTTTTCCATTCCATCTTATCCACCCCTTTGCTTAATTCATAATGCATAATCAAACTCTACACTTTCATATTCCCGTCATTCCGGACTTGATCCGGAATCCCCCGGATGTAAGCAGGGGATCCCGGATCAAGTCCGGGATGACGTAGGGATTGATTATATAAAGATTTGAGGATTACAAGGTTTTAGCCGCAGAAGATTTGAAGAGCATCATGCAAGAATAGGGCGCAGCCGGGCATTATTTTGTCATAATAAGCTGTAAAGCGGGGGTCGTCAACATACATTTGGGCGACTCCCAGATGGGATTCTTTGCTGTAGTGATCCCAAAAAAAGCAAAGCCAGCGTTTATGCAGCTCGCAAGCCCTTTGGGCCAGATCGCAACGGGGGTCACCCAGCTCAAATGCCGCTTTTAGGGTTCTATTCAGTTCCTGTGATAGCTGTTCAACCTCGGCATACTGGGCTTTCGTCATCTCTTTGATTTTCGTATTGGCTCGTTCAAGAGAATCATGACCGTATTTGGCGCGTATTTCTTGGCCGTATTGCTGTTCGTTATCGTTGATCAGCTTTTTTTTGAATTCCTCAAAAACATTTTCGTCAAACATAGTTAAAATTTCCTTTCTTGGCGCCAACGGTAAAACGTCTTTGGAGCCTTGATTTATTTTCCATCCAGAACATTTTACCATAAAAACCCTCTAAGAACAAGCGCTTTATAAATCACCAAAAAGTTTTTTGACTGATCTTTTTTACTTGTAATCAAAAAGAAAATCAGATATAATACCTTTAGAGTTTTATAATATTGCGAGGTATTGATATGCGTAAATTTAATGTAACGGGGCTATGTGTGCCTGAAGATGACTATATGGTTGATATAAGCGATAAACTGGAGCAGGTGATCAAACTTATAGACAACCGTTCTTACTTTACAATAAACCGCGCCAGGCAGTATGGTAAAACTACCACTTTAGCTTGTCTTGAAAACAGGCTTAGGGACAGCTATTTGGTTGCGTCAATTAGTTTTGAGGGGCTCAGTAATAAAAGCTTCGAATCTCCGGAAGCCTTTTGTCCTATGTTTCTGAGAAGAATCTCCAAAGCCCTTAAATTTTCCTTGGCGCCGGATCAATATATCGAGGAATGGATCAATAATAGCATAACCGATTTCGACTTATTAAGTGAACATATCACGAAAATGTGCGAAAACGCCAAAGTCGTACTGATGATAGACGAGGTAGATAAGATAAGCAACAATCAAATATTCCTATATTTTTTAGGAATGTTACGCGAAAAGTTTTTGCTGCGGAAAAATAAAAAAGACCATACATTCCACAGCGTGATCCTGGTTGGGGTATACGATATCAAGAACATCAAATTGAAAATGATAAATGAGGGAACTTTTGCCACGGCAGCTGAAGAAAGCAAAATCTATAACTCGCCGTGGAACATAGCAGTAGATTTTGATATTGACATGTCATTTTCCGCGCTGGAAATCTCCTCTATGCTTACCGAATATGAAGCCGACCACAACATCGGAATGGATATTGGAGTTGTATCTGAGGAGATATCCAGATTTACCGGTGGTTATCCATATCTTGTCTCAAAAATCTGCCAGACTGTTGACAGGAAACTCGACAAAGATTGGACGCCAGGCGGGGTGAAAAATGCTGTAAAAATAATTATTAATGAGCAAAATACCTTATTTGATGACTTGTTTAAAAATTTAGAGAACAATAAAAACCTTTACGATTTTATTTATGATATACTCATTTCTGGAAAAGAAAAGAGTTTTAAAATAAGCAATCCTCTGGTTAATCTAGGATATATGTATGGGTTTTTTGTAAATAAAGACGGGAAAGTGGCAATCGCTAACAGGATCTTTGAGACATTGATATATGAGCATTTTATTTCCAAGGATGAAAGTGAGAATAAAAACCAGATTACGGGAGTTTTGCAACAGGATGTGGTAAAAAACGGGCAATTTGATATGGAACTTTGCTTGCGTAAATTTGCCGCCCACTTTGCTGAAATATTCAGTGAGCGCGACTTAAGATTTATTGAAACCCATGGGCGCTTATTGTTTTTATCATATCTGAAACCGCTCATCAACGGACAGGGCTTTTTTCACATAGAGAGCCAGTCAAGAGATCTGCGCCGCATGGATATAGTTGTTGATTTCGGGCGCGACCAGTTCATCATTGAGCTAAAAATCTGGTACGGCAATTCCAAGCATCAGGCGGCCTATGAACAACTTCTAGGCTATATGGACAGCAAAAGAGCATCAACAGGCTATCTGCTGACATTCGATTTCCGAAAGGACGCGAACAAACAACGGTGTGCGCAATGGGTGGAATTTGATAACAGGCGTATTTTTGATGTAGTAATATAACCAGCAAATAAACTCTTTTAGGCACTTACTCCCGAAATTCTGCGTAAAATGGCAAAATTTTCGTGCCGTCGTATTCCTGCTCCTACTCAAAACTCAACACTCCGGCTTGTCCGGGTTAGGGCTTTACCTTGGCTCCCATAAAAGGTCCCAGCTTGTCCAAGACTGTTTTGAGTAAATCGCTTTCCATTGGTTTATGCTCAAAGGAAAAATACTTACCTTCAATTTTGATATGTGAACGCAATAGGAAAAGAATAACAGTCAGAGTTCCCGCTGCCGTCAAGGGATCAAGAATGAACCTATCGGGTGGGGCAGGGGTTGACTGGCCCGCAAGCCATCCGGATAATTCGGGGCGCTCTGCCTGCAACAGGGCAAGCACATCATCCACCAATCCCTCCGACAGCGTTTCCGCGGCGCCGCTCATCTCCGGCGGGAGAGCGGCGGCAAAAGCAAGATAGTCGGGGTCAAGCTGGGCGAGGGTTTGCAGGGTTTGTTCTTGTTTAAGCATCAGGGGTTGCCTCCTTTTTTATCTCATTCAAGCGGGCCAAACTTCTTTTTGCGATGTCTGCATTGTGTTTGTCTTGATATTGCTCAAAAATAATCAGCGACTTTTGGTACCAGTCCTCCGCGATCTCGAAATTCCACCGCTTCTGGGCTATTATCCCAAAGTGTTTGAAGAATCACTCACTTTAAAATAAGCTTCGTTATCATATTGCAATCCTGGGCATACTATGTTAGACTAGGGTTAGTAAATTATGGTTAGAGTGGAGGGAAAAACGAATGAAGGTGTTTATTAGCTGGTCTGGTGAGCTAAGTAAAGAAATTGCTAAAGTCTTAAAACAATGGCTTAAGAATGTGATTCAATGCGTTGAACCTTATGTTTCTTTTGAGGACATTCCACCCGGAAAATTATGGATCGCAGAATTATCTAAAAAATTGCAAAATACAAACTTTGGTATCATATGCCTAACAAGGGAAAATTTTCAAAAACCATGGTTACTTTTCGAAGCTGGTGCAATCTTAAAAGAACTGGATGCTTCATACGTTGTACCATTATTATTTGACCTTTCTCTCTCCGATATAAATGATAGTCCATTGCAGCAGTTTAATGCAATATCGTTTTTAAAGAACGATATAAAGAAACTTATAGACACGTTAAACACGGCATGTGAGCCTAATTCACTTGATGAGCGAAGTTTAGATAAGGCTTTTCGAGTTTGGTATCCACATCTGGAAAAGTCATTAAACAAAATTCGTTCAAGTCGTTTTAACATGTCTTTGCAAATACCATCCAATGTAAAACGTTGCTTCAGAAGTACAGAAGCAATGGATGATTATTTTGCAGATTGTGTTAGGGAAGCTAAATATGAAGTATGTAGCCTTATGTGGCAGGATGATACTGAAGGATATGTCCCATTTGACAAAGATAGAGAAATTAGGCAAGGGAAAATGTCATCTGCAATTAAACTATTCTGCGAAGACAAAGGACACATATATAGGGAACTTTTTACTTTTTCCTTCGCTAAAAGGTATAATATTATGACAGAACGCATTCTATATGGTGGTAATTACCAATGCCGTTACTACGACAATCTTGGAATTGATTTACCAAACAGGTTTCCAAAGCTCCAATTTAGAATTATAGACAATGAAGAAGTCATATTTGCTTCAAGAAAATATCAGGATGGGCTCTGTGCTATTTTTGATTCATCTCTTGCAAAGACAATGAAGTGTTATTTTGACATGGCATGGGGAAATGCACTTAAAATATCTTCTCCAAACCCCAAGGAACAGCAAGATACACTTGACTATATACATAATAAATTAAATGATTATAGACTCTTATCGTAACGATAAATCTATCATAGAAGTTAGATCAAAATGCCTTATCCCTCCATGCCGCGGATCAGGATCCCGGCGGGTTTATTGCGGCTTTTGGATGGCGCTATCACGCCAATGAAGCCGTAGTCGCCTAATTCCTGCATTTCACTCGGCAACCCGCTTTTGTGCCTCTCCCCGGGATCGAGTTTTGGCAAGATGCCTTCCGCTTCCTGCTGATACAGCACAGGAACCATCCAGTCATGAAAGGGAACTTGCCCGGAGAAAGTGTTCCGCATTTGATTATTGAACATTTCCCGCCTTCCGGCTTGCATAGCCGTAGCCAAATCGCCTGCTTTGAAAAGGCTCTTATAAAATTCTGGCACAAATACTTCAGCCCCTCTGACCCAAAGGCTATAGCTCATAGCCACCACCCCACGGATACCTGCCCGCAATAAGCTGACTGCCACCGAGGCAAAGGGGTCACTTGTGTGCATGGCCGATTGGCAGGCATTTAGCACCATGACCGGAATACTATGTTTTCGTAACAGCTCGCCCAGCATAGCTGCGGGTATTTCATCGGGGCTGTATTTTGTATCGTCTTTTTCAAATACCAACTTCCCCGATTGCCCTGTGTATTTTGCCTGCTTTGCATGGGGATCCATATACCCCCCGCTTGCTGAGTAATTGTCATCAAAACCACCGTGTCCATCGAAATGGACTATGTGGTAGAAATCGGGGTTTTCTTTCAGTACAGCGCGTAGTTTATCAAATGTCGGTGGGCGTAAAACGTCTATATGTACCGGCCAACCGCCTTTGTTGACAAAATCTATCAAAGGACGCGCCAAGGTTTGGAAACCTATATCATGATCTCCATAGGGTCTGGCGATGATATATAAAATATTCAGCTGTTCTTGGGGCAGTTTTTTTGATATAGAGCAGGCATCTCCAATTTTTTCTAAACGGCGCTCAATATGACACTCCAGCGCCAGCAAGCCGTTATCCCGGCTCTCCAGTACTTCCCAGGGCCAAGACAACACCTCCGCGTCATCACTGACTATTTCCAGCTGCAAATTGGTAAATCTTTCCTTTTGCTCATCGCGATACCAGCACCGAGCATGTTCCTCCGAGAACAGAGCCTTAACACAATCCTGTCCCCATTGAGAAAGCGCCGTTAAAACTTCCTCAGCCCGTTTGCGGAAATTATCAATAGGAAGTTCCAGGTACTTTTCCAAATACCACTGCAAGCCTTGCCGGAGGCTTTGCGTACCTATCATTATTTCCCAGGGAGAGGCTATCGGAACCGGTGTTTCTGTTTGCTTCCTCCCGTTTACGATCACAAACAGCGGCTGGCCATTCTCTGATTTGCCGGTATGTCGGATTTGTAAAAGCATGTTATTTCTCCTTATGCTGATGGTAAAACTCCTTCAGAGATGCCTTTGTCTCAGTATCAAGATAGTGCCAGCGCATGCCCTGAATCGCGCCTTCCAACGCTGACAGCCGCATGAGGCAGGCCGATGGATCCCGCGCCAGAATACGCAGCCAGGCCTCCCGGCTGCCCAGGCGTTGCAATTCTTCCACCGTGGTAATACCTGCATCCGCAAGCTGCGACTCCAGTTTGGCGGCTATGTTGGGCAGCTTGATTAGTTCAGCCATGATCATCAGCTCCTCTGTCTTATTTTTGCATTTTAGAACATTTTACCATAAAAAATGTCTAAGAACAAGCGCTCTATGTCTTTTTTAGCTTGTAATCAAAAAGAGAATCAGATATAATATATTTAGAGTTTTTCAGTATTGTGAGGTATTGATATGCGTAAATTTAATGTAACGGGGCTATGTGTGCCTGAAGATGACTATATGGTTGATATAAGCGATAAACTGGAGCAGGTGATCAAACTTATTGACAATCGTTCTTACTTTACGATAAACCGCGCCAG
>Ga0082212_10007086_pt1 | contig 14918 bp, 13 predicted proteins | sample TergutNt197P3_FD_71548 | JGI IMG/M metagenome (GOLD analysis project Ga0082212, IMG submission 71548) | Neocapritermes taracua P3 segment gut microbial communities from Petit-Saut dam, French Guiana - Nt197 P3 | ecosystem: Host-associated > Arthropoda: Insects > Digestive system > Gut ... | reverse complement strand
CTCCCTGGCGGATGCCGCGCGTTACAAGGAAATCACGCCGGCGAAAGGCGGCAACCTGTTCCTGGCCGGCGGCGGCAAGCTGTTGTTCGCCCTTGCGGCTCCGCTGAGCCTCAGAGCCGACGATTTCCAGGCGCAGCCGGAACTTGCGATGGTGTGGTGGCAGCTCACCAATGGAATCGATATAGCCGAGAGCGACATGGAAAACCTGCTGAACGGCTCTTACTCCATAGTTTTGGGAAGCGACGCCGCGGTTATGGGCGTCGACGTCCCCGGGGGATACGTTGCCCTGACCGGCCGTAAAGGAGCGGCGGCGAAAATACTCGGAACGCTTATGGATAACGAGAATTTTACCCAGGCTATTCCCCTGGTCCCTTTGAAGGCGGACGGATGGGGGCCGGTCTTCACGGTGGACCCGGCGGCGCTTCCGGCGCCGGTGGTATTCGGGGTCAAGGATGATACCCTTTTTGTGGGGCTCCTCAATCCCGAGGCGCTTGGTAAAACGCCCGAGCTTCCTGCCGATACCGCCAAAATGTTCGATAACCCTCTTTTCGGAGTCGGCGTTATCGACACGGCGGGTATCTGGAACAGGATCAGGCAGGAAGTAACCGACCCGGGTTCGCTGCTGTCGATGACCGTGGGGGACGCCCTCGAAGCCGTTAAAGGCATTCTTGACGACGTCCTGGGAGCGGACCTGTCCGTGCAGCTCATCAAGATATGGTCTCCCGAGGTGGAAACGGCCTGCATGGAGTTCTCGGTCGTGGACGTGCCGCAGGACAAGCGCCTCCTGCCCCGCCTGCTGAAAGTGGTGCAAATGTTTTAGAGCCCAGCGGAACGAAGAACTCGCATATTTTGTAATAGTGAAATGTCAATGAAAGTATTTTTGCCGGAGGCTTTGATATGAAAAAACTGATATTTGCGGGATTGCTGGTCATAGCCGCGCTTTTTATGGTTCATGGAGAGGCTTGCGCTACACTGCCGCGCGATTTCGAGGAGTTCAGGACGCGCTACGAGAAGGAAGGGAGCACGCCGGAAGGAGCGGCGCACCTCTATTTCGAGGCGGTATTCTGTTATATGGACGAGGAGACGCGGCCCGAAGCGTCGAAAATGCTGCGCTACGCGCTTAGCCAGTCCGCGCCGATAGAAAACGTGTCCGCCCTTAAGAGATTCGTGGAGTATATGAAAGACGAGTCCCGTCACCATGTTTTCCGAAGTTTCGCAGTTGGCGCGTCGCCGGATAACGATTACGGCATGTCGCCGGATAACTTCGAGCTCAATATCGAAAATCGCCGTAAAGAAAGTAACAACGTCATACTTATCCTTCGAAGCGGAGGCGCGGACAGCCCGCGCAGCGTCAGAATGAGGCCGATCGACGGCCTGTGGTACATGGGAAACAACTCAAGCACTTATAACGATGTGCGCCCGCCGAAATCGGCGGGCGATGCGAAACGCAACGCGCAAGACGCCGACCACGCCCCGGAACCTACGCCGGAGCCGGAGCCGGAGCCGGAGCCAGAGCCAGAGCCTGAGCCGACGCTGGAGCCGGAGGAAGAAGCAGACAAAGAAATCGCCAATTCCTTTGCAAACACGGCCGCTGAGGAATCGAAAACAGAAACCACGATCAGGGTGTCGAACGCGCGCGAGTTTCTGGGGGCCCTTGGCTCCGACAGGGTCATTGAGGTGGCGCCGGGCAGGTACAATCTGTCCGAGTGGGACCCTTACATTGAAGGCAACAGTGGCGGACCGGAACCCGCTGACGGCGTTTCGTGGGAAGAAGTATTCGACGGAGGCCAGCTCGTTCTGATAGGGATCAATAACCTCACGATCCGGGGCGCGGGCGAACGCGCCGACACCTCGATACTCATCGATCCGAGATACGCGCGGGTGCTGTCATTTATAAAGTGTGACGGTATCGTGATCGAAAACCTGACGGCGGGGCACGCGGAAGGCAACAGCGAGTGTAATGACGGTGTGCTCAGTTTCGCGAACTCGTCGCGGATAACTATAGCCGGAACCGGTTTGTTCGGCTGCGGAACATGGGGCCTTGAACTCTATGACGTCTCCGACGTGAAGGTCGAGAATTCCCGGATTTACGAATGTTCTCAAGGTATCATGAACGTCGAGGGCGGCAAAAACATCGCCTTCGAGCATTGCGAGTTCAGCGGCAACAATGGGGGCTTTGTAGTCCAGTTCACGACAATTGCAATCTCGAACTCCGCCTTCATAGGCAACAATATTGGCTACCCAATACAGGACAGCGGCAACGTGGAGTTCGTGAACTGCACATTCGGCGATGAAGATATGGAAACCGCTGCCGGCTCTGCAATGACTGACCCCGATTTCGTTGACCTTTGCGCGAGAGGTTCTTTGCAGGAAATCAATGAAGCTGTCAAAAATGGAGCAAACGCCAACGCAAAAGACAGCTACGGCGATACCGCATTGATTAAGGCCGCCTGTAACAACGCAGACCATGAAGTTACGAACGCGCTTATCCAGGCCGGAGCGGACATCCACGCGAAAGATAATTTCGGCTGGACGGCGTTGGTCTCCGCTGTCCGGATGAACAAAAACCCTGAAGTTACGAACGCTCTTATCCTGGCCGGAGCTGACGTCAACGCGAAATATTTCCAGGATATTGATGGGGTAACGGCGTTGATGTGGGCTGCCGCGTTTAACGGCGTGGAGGTTGTAAACGCGCTTATCCGGGCCGGAGCGGATGTCAACGCGAAAAACGCATACGGCGGTACGCCGTTGATGGATGCTGCCATGAGAAACAGCGCGGAAGTTGTGAACGCGCTTATCCAGGCCGGGGCGGACATGGACGCGAAAGACAACTCCGGTAAAACGGCCATAGACTACGCAAGGGGGAATGCAAATCTTAGAAATACCGATGTTTTCAAGAAATGAGAAGCGTCGCGGACGTGCGGCAGTGGCTGACGCCCGCGGACCTCGGAAAGGAGTGAACGGTAAATGGCTTGGTTTGGGCAAGGAAAAGACACTATCGAGTGGGAAGAATTCAGGGACGACGTTCTGTTCTACAAATGGCCGGCCAATGAAATAAAAAAAGGCTCAAAGCTGATCATACGCACTGGGCAGAACGCGATATTTTACGCCAACGGCCAGATCGAGGGCATATTTAAGGACGAGGGCAATTTCGACATAGAGACGCAGATCACGCCGTTCCTTTCCACTCTGAAGGGAGTTTTCTCGCTGCGGTCGGACACAGGCATGAGGGCGGAGGTCTATTTTGTCAACGCCAAGCAGCTTTTGCTTCCCTGGGGTACGCGGCAGCGCATCATGATCCCGTCGCCGGAGGTGCCGTCGGGAATACCGGTAGGCTGCAACGGGAACCTGATCGTGGAGTTCCGAGACTACCTGACCTTTATCAAAAAAGTGGCCGGAGTTAAGTCCACGTATTCGCTGAACGATATATCCGAGCGTCTGATGGGGGTGTTGAACCCGATCATAGCCGAGTGCATGCTGGGCGGTCAGCAGCAGATAGGCGTGAACGCGCTTATCGGGTTGCAGGCAAACAGCCGCGCACTGGGCAAACAGATGTCCGCGGAGCTTGATAAAGAACTGTTGGACATCGGTCTTGGGGTTGCGAGCCTGAATATCCAATCCATCAACTATCCCAAGGAAGTTCAGGCAATGGCCGAAAAAGTGGCGGCGCAGTCCTTCGTAGGCGACGTTGGTAAGTACGCGGCCATCTCCATGGCGGACAGCTTCGGAAAAGAGGGTGGCGCAGGCGTCGGAGGAGCGGCGGCGCAAATGGGAATGGGCTTGCAGATGGGCCAGCAGATAATGGCCGGTATGCAGCAGACCATGCAACAGCCTCAGCAAGCTACTCAGCCTCAGCAAACTGTTCCGCAGCCCGCTCCAGCCGCGACATCCGGTTGGGCTTGCGCCTGCGGGCATGTCGGCAACACCGGGAAATTCTGCGCGGAGTGCGGCAAACCTCAGCCCGCGGCGGGCTGGACTTGTGCCTGCGGCGCGGTGAACACCGGGAAATTCTGCGCGGAATGCGGCAAGCCATTTGACGCCGGGAACATACAGTAAAAGCATAAGGCGAGTATGACAGGAAATTATTTTTTATATTAATCAGGAGGGTAAAGTTATGATCGCAAAGCTGGTATTTTTTGGAGTTGGATTGTTGTTTGTCGGAATCGGCGTTTTGTTGTGGATGAGCAAAAATAAGCTGAAAAAGGAATGCTCGGCTCAGGTATCCGGCGTCGTCAGCGGTGTCGAGCACACGACCACGTTCAAATCCGGGAAAAAAGGAGGGACAAGTGTCAAGAATAAATACCGCGCGACGTTCAAGTACTCGGTGGGCGGTTCCGAGTACGTCAGGCAATCGAACAATACAAGCGGCCGCCCTAGGCTTTTCGAAGGACAGAGCGTTACGGTATTCTACGACCCCTCAAGGCCGGAACGGTATTACGTTTTGGAGGAAGGGACGCAGATCATGGGGCCTGTACTTTTTATCGCCTTCGGCATAATTTTCATGTTGGCGGCGCCATTTGCCACAATGGCTCAATAAATAACAGATTACAAATAATTTTACACAGTATGAGGGCGACAAACCTCGCCCTTACATATGTTTTGTTGAACACAGGTGGGAGAGAAACACCGTGAGAAAAATAAAGTAGGGTACGCCGCGTACGCGCTTTACGGAAGGAATGTTCATGATTATGGAAAATGACAAGCTTCCTGGATTTTTCCCTGAAGGATATGATAAGGATAAGGCAGATAGGATGGCTCGGAAAGCAGTCAGGGTAGTTAACATGATAATTGCTATAGCAACTCTTTTAGTTGGATTGTTTATAGTGGGACTCGGCATTTCTTTTTGGCGGGAAGATTCCGCGCTGAGACGGGAATGCACAGCTCAGGCGGACTGCGTTGTCACCAACATCGAACATTCACTCACAAGTAAAAAGAAGGATAAGTATACCATTACATACACGTATTCTGTGGAAGGCGCCGAGTATGTTGCGGAAACAAGCGAAGTCGCCAATAACCCCAAGTTTGACCTGGGCGACAGCGTTACCTTATTCTACGAACCCTCCAATCCGGAACGGTATTATATCGCGGAAATAAGAGGTTCAGTCGAAGAGCAAGCCACGGGGGCGATTTTTACTGTCACCGTCGGCTGCGTGTGGATACTGGTGACGCAATTAATTCTGTGGTATCAGCGGCGGCGATAGGATATACCGTTGGAATTGGGGGAGGGGAGGGGGTAGATCATGCTCTTGAAAGTTTTTTGGGGATTAGGATTGTTTTTCGCGGGAATCGGCGTTTCCATATTGTGCCATCAATTATTCGTCTTGTTGATGGGATGCACAGCCCGAGCGAAGGGCACAATCAGTGTTTCCCGCAAGACATTCATGGGTCACGACGACGTTCCTTTCCTTAAGCTCACATATTACGCAAACGGCGGCAAGTATGACAAGGAAATTCCGGGAGACGGCTACAGCCGCGGCGACACACTTTCCTCCAGCTCCACCACTTACAGGGGCATTGACGTGGAGCAAGCCGGCGGCGTAGCCGTTGACGTATTCTACAATCCTTTCAATCCGAAACGATCTTATGTTTCAGACCCGAAACGATCTCATGTTTCAAATGAAACGTCAAACGGGTGGATCGCGGGGGCGGCGTTTATCATCTTTGGCTCCATTTTTCTGCTGATATGGGGATCGCCATGGATAGCGGCGCAAGGCGTTAAGAAAGAGTCCGTATTTATGACCATAACATTTGCGGGCGGATTGTTTTTCGCGTGGTTCAGCGGTCTCAAGTGGCGGCGCGAAAAAGAACTGAGACGGGTATGCACGGCTCGGGCGGCCGGCGTTGTCAGTGAAATCCGCTATAAAAAATCAGGCGGTCAGGGCAAACGTATCTATACCCCGATAATCATGTATTCTGTGGAAGGCGTCAAGTATGTCCGGGAAGGATCCGGCAGGACAAATTTTACCGTGGGCAACAGCGTTGCCGTGCTCTATGATCCCTCCGCCCCGGAACGGTTTTATGTTTTGGAAGAAGGAAGATCGACCGCGTCCTGTATCGCTTTCGGCGCCGTCGGGGCCGTTCTGATGATAATCCCGTCCGTGGCGTACCTTGCTCCAGAAATGGATGAAAAAATCATGACTGCGATGGCGGCTTTTTTGGTTGGATCGGTTATTGCGGGACCCGGCGTTTTCATGATGAAGAAAAGAAGCGAACTGGAAAAAGACTGCACGGCTCAGGTGGACGGCGCCGTCACGGCCTGCGCCCGCCCGCCCTCTCGCAAAGGGATAAAACAGCTTATTTACCGCCTGGATTTCAAGTATACGGTAGAAGGCGTTGAGTATGTCAATTCCGTTGACCGTTGGCGTAAGTATTCCGAAGGGCGCGTTACCGTATACTACGACCCCTCCAACCCGTATCGGAGTTATGCCGATAAATCAGGCATACCTGATGGGCTGTATATGCTCGCAATGGGCGCCGTTTTTATAATAGGGGCTATATCAATGTGGCTTTAGCGCGGCAGGCGTGCTCGGCGGATGGGAGTTGCGCGACCGGGAGCTTGAGCGGTCACAAAATATGAGGAGGTAAACATCATGAAAAAAATTGCCCTTCTGTTCTGCGCGGCGCTGATCGCGTTTGCGCCTCTCGCGCCTCTCGTTGCGTTCGCGGCGGACGATGGTTCAAATCATGCGGGAATATATTTTTATAATTATGAATACAATAGCGATAATCTCACTGAAGATCATTACATTGTTCTTGAAAACGTCAATGGCCGGACCGTGGGGAGGTATTACGGGACAAGCGATGATTTCGATGATGTCAGAGAAGGGTACTATCCGGGTTTTTATGTGGCCGATATGAGAGATTTACTAATAAAAGGCGGCGTGATTACTTTTGCGGTTCGTTTATCTGAGGATGACATGTTCAGCAAGCCGGTCGACCTGAAATATAAATCCAGCAAGCAGGTCCCGAAAAGTGAAAACCCTTCATGGGAAAACAGGCAATTAGTAAGAACTGATACAAGAAGATATAAGGGAAAGATAGCCAACGGAGAGATCATATTGGAAACGGGAGAGTACGTTATCCCACAGCGCGTTTTTAAGAAAATTACAGGCAATGCCGCCGTTAATCCCAATGCGGCGGTTGCGTACGCCCATTTGTCCGTCACCGGCACAAAAGTGAACGTTCGTGACGCGGCGGGCACGGGCGGCAAAGTTTTGACCCAAGCGAACACGGGTGATACGTTCATTGCCGATGAGGAGCCTTCGACCAGCTCCGACGGTTCGAAATGGTACAAGATAGTCATGTCCGCAGGAAGTGGATACGTCCCTCTGACGGCGGACGCGCGTTTCGGCGTCGAGGTCGCGTATATCAGCGCTAATTTTGTCCGCGTGATGAAGCTGCACGAAGACGAAGATAAAAAAATCGCCGCTCTACTGACAGGCGCGGCGACCGTTGACGGGGAAAATAAAATAGAGGGAATATGGCATAATGGCGAAAAATCGTGGGCTTACAATTATCACACGGTTTTCCATAAAGACGGTACGGTTGAACATTTTGGGCATAGAAACTTTGATAAAGGCACTTATACAACAGAAAATGACGGGTCAATACGAGCAATTTTCAATGATTGTAAATATGATTTTCCGGGAGAAGGCTCTTTAAAGGTTTCCGGGTATACGTGCATTTACAGGTTGAGCGATGACGGCAAGGAGTTGTCGCGTGACTGTGACCGAGACGATTCGGTGGAGGACAATGACAGTTATTATAAGCCATTGCGAAGAACCAATGACTTTGTAGAAAGCAGCGAGCCCTGAGGTAATGTACAGGAAGCGAGATCACGCAAAATTAAGGAGGAAAACATTATGAAAAAAACAGCCATTCTTTTTTGCGCGGCGCTGGTCGCGTTCGCGTTTCTCGCAACGTATGCTGCAGCCGTCGCGTCGAGCGCGGAGGATAATTATGTGCGGCTTGCCATAAATGGGACGAACGTCAACCTGCGGCCTCAGCCTCTCGCGGCTGGGCGCGTCACCGCGCAGATGAGCGCGGGCGACGTTTTCATCGCTGAAAAACAACCGGTTTTCAACAAAAACGGCAATTCGAAGTGGTACAAAATAGCGCTCGCCCTCGACTCCAAAACGGGCAAGATTTCCGTGCTTTCGGAATGGGATCCTCGTTTCAAGGCAAATGTTGCCTTCGTCCATGCCGATTACGCCATTGTCTCGCCCCTTGCAGAAGGCGACATGGAGAAAATAAAGGCCACGCCGGTGGACGGCTCGGCGGTTTCGGCCTCATCCGGCTCGATTGCGGGTTACTGGGCCGGCATCTATTACTGGAGTGACGGCAGCGCCTCTCTGTACGGTTACTACTTTGCCGAAAACGGCACGGGCTTGCTTTTTCAATCTGATGTATGTTTTGAAATCACCTCATACACTTATACGGACGGGAACCTTTCCTTTGCCTTTGTTATTGGGGAAAATGGGGAGGGGTATGAACCCGGATCATACACATGGAATCGTAGGGCTCATTTGTTATCGGAAAACTATTTGGCAATAAAACCGGATGATGGACAATACACTGTGTTCAATCGAATGTCCAAAATAGAACAAACCGAACTTTGGGGCGGTCGTATCGTTACGCAGCTTGACGGCAGCGTTTTTGAGCTTGCGAATGAATCGGGGGTTTTTAGCGCGCGCTGAACCAATAGCGGTGGCGAAAATTGAATTCAAAGGCCGAGGAGGATAACATCGTGAAAAAAATTGCCCTTCTGTTTTGCGCGGCGCTGGTCGTGTTTGCGTCTCTCGTAACGCCCGCCGCGTCGGCTGATTCCAATGCGGCGATGGAAGCGTATAAAGCAGTGCTGCGAAACGAAATGACATTTTACAGCACCGACAATGAAAAGCATTATAAACTGAAAGACTTCGATTACTGGGATGATACAAGCAGTCATAAGCTCAAGGCAAGTCATTTTGCCGTGGTCGATATGGACGCTGACGGAATACCGGAGGTCGTTTTGAAATTGTCCACCGGCTTCGACGGCTCTTTTGAAGTATTGCATTATGAAAACGGCACGGTATATGGTTTTAATTTTGTATTCCGCGGATTGCTCAGTTTATCTAAGGACGGGATGTATTTTGGTTCAAGCGGAGCCTCTGATAATAGTGTTCTAAAAGCTTCCTCCATCAAAGATACTTATAAGGCAGAGGAAGCGGCGCATTCCAAATCCGGGCTGGATTCAAACGGCGCCTTTACCGTATCCTACTATATCGGCAAATCAAAGGTAACGGAAGACCAGTACTACGCGTTCTGCGAAAACGTATACGACAACCCGGCGGTCTGGCATGAATACAATGAGGCGAATATCGCTTCAGCCTTCAATTTCCCCGACGACGCGATTTCTGAACAAAACTCCGCTGAGGTCGCGCCTGCGCCGAGCGCGGGGGATAATTATGTGCGGCTTGCCATAAAGGGTACGAACGTCAACCTGCGGCCTCAGCCTCTCGCGGCTGGACGCGTCACCGCGCAGATGAACGCGGGCGACGTTTTCATCGCGGAAAAACAACCGGTCTTTAATGAATACGCCAATTCGACCTGGTACAAAATCGTGCTCGCCGCCGACGCTGAAACGGGCAAGATTTCCGTACTGTCGGAATGGGATTCGCGTTTCAAGGCGAACGTGGCCTTCGTCCACGCCGATTACGCCACGGCAGCGCCCCTTGCAGAAGGCGACATGGAAAAAATTAAGGCCACGCCGGTGGGCGGTTCGGCGATTTCGACCTCATCCGGTTCAATTACGGGTTATTGGGCTTTTATCAGTTACTCCGACGGTAATGCCTATCTGAGCGGTTACTACTTTGCCGAAGACGGTACCGGCTTGGATTTTTCAATTGATACATTTGAGATTACCTCATACGCTTACGCGGACGGCAATCTTTCCTATACCCAGAGTATTTCCGAAGAATTAGCGGAACATGAAGGATATGCACCCGGACTCCGCACATTTGATTATCCGGCTCGTTTGTTATCGGAAAACCATTTGGCAATTGAAGGCGCTGTATACAATCGAATGTTAAAAATAGAACCCAGCGGTTGGGCCAGCTATAGTGCCACGCAGCTTGACGGCAGTGTTTTTGTGTTGGGAGAAGGGAGGCTTGTTGACGCGCGTTGAACCAATCGCGCCGGCGAAAATTGAATTTACAGCAATTCGTTAAAACATATACAACAGGCGTTAACGCAATTTCAGAGCATAGAGGGAAGGCAGTGCGTTAAATGGGAACGGCAAAAAATCTGACCAAGAAAACGAAGAAAATCTGGAGGGGCATAATTATGTTGGCTTTTGCTTTATGCTCGTTTCCCGACCGCGGGGAGACTGCCTCGGCCTCGGTCGACGCGCCGGAAGATATGATAAGTCTGAGTATCAGCTACAGCCATATGAGCAGGTTTTCAGCCCAATCTTTCACCTTGGAGGAAAAGGGCGGCGAAGTATCGTTCTCCTGTAATTTTTTCTCGAACATGGAGGAGATCAAGCTTGAAAAGGTTCCAGCAGCTTCCGGGTATATGCAAAGGTTGCGTGAAATCGCAAAGCGGCACAATTTTGCAGGTATGAAAGAGAGATCGAATGAAGATGAGTCGTTTATTCGCGACGCGCCCATGTATGGAATGACAATGTACTGGCCGGACAGAAAGAGTTTACGCCTCAATTACTGGCCTGGCGGCGGCGAAGTGGAAGCGCTTTTCTGGGAGATTGCCGAGGCCAATATAAATAAACCCGGCGCGGCGGAGGATATTTCGGCGCTGTATTACGATTACGCCCACGCAAACGACCATGAAAAATTCAATTTCAGCCTGCGCGGCGACAAGGGAAGTTTCCTGTTTTCCGCGCGTTATTTTACTGAAGACCGCGAAAAAATTGTTTTAAACGAAGAGCCGGTTAATATTGAATACGTGCTGAAGATGCGCGAGCTGGTAAAAGAACTCGGTATTCTGGATGTAAAAGGGAACCCTTTGCGGGAAACCTCCAAATCAGCCCCTCCGTATCCATACGCAAGACTGAATCTATACTGGCCGGACATGAGAATTTTGCGGCTTGACGAGTCTGCGCCAGGCGGCAAAGAACTGGAAAAGTTTTTCCGCGGCCTTGCGGAAAAAGTGAGCTATTAGTATACATTGACCCAATTTGCTATAAAGGTTGAGGAGGAAAACACTGTGAAAAAAATTGCCCTTCTGCTTTGCGCGGTATCGATCGCGTTTGTGCCTCTCGTAACGCCCGCCGCATCGGCCGATCCCAATGCGGCGATGGAAGCGTACAAGGCGGTGCTGAAAAACGAGATGGAGTTTTACAGCGTCGATGAAAACAAAAGTTATAAGCTGAACGAATTTGATTGCGGAGAAGGCGAGCCGATCGTGGCAGAGCGCTTTGCCGTGGTCGATATGGACGGCGATGGGATGCCGGAAGTCGTTTTGGATTTCCAGAGAACTTGGGTCGGCGTCGAAGTACTGCATTACGAAGACGGGAAAGTATATGGCTTCAACAGGCCGTACATGCCCGCTTTGGCCAGGGATGGGACATACGACGGCAATGCTTCATTTGCGCCTTATAACGTTCAATTTTATAAAACGACGTCCGTCAAAAAAGACGCCTATAAAGTAGAGTCGCTTGCGTATATTGAATATAAGGACGACGGCGGCAACATAGACATTACATCCTACCGTATCGGCGAATCAAAAGTATCGGAAGAAGAGTTCAATGCGTTTGTCGGTAAAATTTACGATCATATACAGGAAAACGAAGCTGTCTGGCATGATTTTACCGACGCCGATATTGATTTGGTCTTCAAGTAATTGGTGCAATATTACCGATAGCAAAGAGATGGCGAAACCATGAACGTTTACGAGCACATAGCGACTAATAACCGCAAAACCGTGGGTATTCTGTGCGCTTTTCCGGCCGTTTTGTTCCTGACGGTGTATTTATTCGCTGTCGTGTGCGCGGCGTTCATTGAAACCGCATATGTTACGAAATATGCTCTGCAGTTCACGCTAAGGTTTTACCCATATTTGATCTTGGTGGTTTCCATATGGACTGTGGTTTCTTTCTACAGGGGCGGCAAGATGGTACTTGGTATGGCGCGCGCCCGTCGCGTCACCTTCGAGGAAAACCGCGAGCTGTTCCGGCTGGTCGAAAACACGGCTATCATGGCCGGGCTTCCGACGCCGGAAATATACCTCATCGAGGACGATTCGCTGAACGCGTTCGCGACCGAGCGCAATCCGGAAAAAGCCTCGATAGCATTGACCAAAGGCATAGTCGAAAAGCTGGATAAAACCGACACCGTAAAAGCGGCTTTATGGAATGCAGTTGTTAAAGCAAAGGCAAAGAAAATTAAAGACGATGTGGCTGTACAGATTTTTGCCGACGGACTTGATTCGTTCTATATTGCGGTTAAAAACGGCAAACCCGAAATCGAGCGTTACTACTATTACAATAACAACGGACAATTGGTGACCACCGAGGCGGAGCTTATGAAGCTTGCTCAAGGTAAATACGATATTGTAAAATCAGTAATGGCTGACAAGGCTAATTTCGACGGAAATCTTTCGGTATTATTAAAGGTTATTGATATTTTTAATAAATAGTACAGGGTTATTTAAGAAACTTTATAAACGGACGCTTTTTTAAGCGTCCGTTTTTGTTTGCTTTTTAGGGGTGATTTTAGCTATATCATTCTTTAACGGCAATTACCTCTATCTCAACAAGTGCGTCCTTCGGCAACCCCTTAGCCGCCACGCACGAACGTGCGGGCTTGTGGGCGAAATGCTTCTCGTACACCCCGTTAAATTTTATAAAGTCGGCCATGTCGGCAAGAAAACAGGTGGTTTTAACCACGTCCTTCAATTGCATATCAACCGCTTTTAATACCGCCGATATATTCGCACAGACCTGCTCGGTTTGTGCTTCGACATCGCCGTCTAAGCATACGGTGGCAATCTGACCCGAGCAGTACAGCGTATCGTTCACAAGAATCGCCTGTGAGTACGGGCCGACCGGGAACGGTGCGTTTTCGGTAAAGATAATCCTTTTCATCTGACTTCCTCCAATTTTTTAACTGTTAACTATTTTGTAGCCTGCTTTTTGAATCGCCTGTTTAATTTCTAAAAAATGCTCCTTATTTTTGGTCTCCATTGAAATATGGAGGAAACAACCGATTATATCGGTGTTTTCGCCGCCGGGATTGTGTATGACCTTAATTACATTCGCACCCAAATCAGCGATAATCGCCGATAATTCCTTCAATTGCCCGGGCTTATCGAGCATTTCTATCTTCAATTCCGATAACCGACCTGTAGTCTGCTGTCCTCGGTTGATTACCCTCGAGAGGATATTGACGTCTATATTACCGCCCGAAACCACTGCACAGACTTTTTCCCCCGTAAACGGCAAATTCCCGAATTTCCTGAACATCGCCGCCGCCACCGCAACCGCTCCCGCTCCCTCGGAAACCAATTTTTGCTGTTCCATTAGGGTAAGAATTGCGGTTGCGATTTCATCGTCTGAAACCGTGACAATTTCATCAACATATTTTGTACAAAGCTCATAGGTGTATTCCCCGGGTGATTTTACCGCTATTCCGTCTGCGAATGTCGATATACTCGACAGACTTTCGCGTTTTCGGGATTCAAACGAATTGTACATACTTCCGGCACCTGTAGCCTGTACCCCATAGATTTTACAGTCGGGATTGAGCTTTTTCACCGCAAAAGCAATCCCCGAAATCAACCCCCCGCCGCCAATAGGGACTATCACCGCGTCGAGGGAAGGGATTTGCTCTAAAATTTCAATCCCGATGGTTCCTTGTCCTGCGATTACGTCGATGTCGTCAAACGGGTGAATAAAAACCCCGCCGCTTTTTTTCTGCTCTGCGACCGCCGCTTCAAATGCGTCGTCATATACACCGTCAATTATTTTAATTGTGGCACCGAGTTGTTTGGTTGCCTCTATTTTCGACAGAGGCGCAACGCTCGGTATAAAAATAGTTGCGTTTATTCCTGCGCGTTGTGCCGACAATGCGACCCCCTGTGCGTGATTCCCTGCGGAACAGGCGATTACGCCCCTTTCTTTTTCTTCCTCGGACAGCATCGCGAGCTTAAAATACGCGCCGCGTACTTTAAAAGAACCCGTGACCTGTAAATTCTCGGCTTTAAGGTATAACTCGCAATCAGGAACGATATTCGTGGATAAAATCAAGTCGGTTTTCCTGACGACATTTTTAAGGCAATGTGCGGCTTGATAAATCCTGTCAAGTGTTAATTCTTTTGTTTTTCCCATATTCTCCCTTTCAGAGTTTTTGCCGTGTTTGCGAAGCAAACTTTCGGTGGCTGAAATTCAGCCTTTGACCTTGCAAAAGGCATAAAACTCACGTTTGAAAGATTTATCTTTCAAACTTTTATCTTTCAAGTTTAATTTCTTACAATATCCTTTACCGAACCGCCCGGCGGTATCATCGGCAGAACCTTTTCATCTGTATCAATGTGACAATCAATAACGGCGGGAAGCCTATCGGGTAGATTTTTCAAGATTTTCTCAAGCTCGGGCAGGCTCGAAGCCTTATAGCCCTCCGCACCGAAGGCCTCGGCTAATGCCGTGAAGTCGGTTTTACGATTGAGGGTGCTGTTTGAATACCTCTGACCGTAGAACATTCCCTGCCATTGACGGGGAAGCCCGAGGGTGTTGTTGTTGAGGATTATTATTACAATAGGCAGACGGTTTGATACAGCCGTCGCCAACTCAATCAAGTTCATACCGAAGCTGCCGTCCCCCGTAAACAGTATGGTTCTTTCTTTATTATTGGCAATGCAGCTTCCAATCGCCGCCCCAAATCCGTAGCCCATTGTACCCAACCCCCCCGAGGTGAGCAGGGTGC
>Ga0082212_10007084_pt1 | contig 14921 bp, 12 predicted proteins | sample TergutNt197P3_FD_71548 | JGI IMG/M metagenome (GOLD analysis project Ga0082212, IMG submission 71548) | Neocapritermes taracua P3 segment gut microbial communities from Petit-Saut dam, French Guiana - Nt197 P3 | ecosystem: Host-associated > Arthropoda: Insects > Digestive system > Gut ... | reverse complement strand
TTCCGTGATAAGGCCTTTGAACAGAATTAAGCCCTGACCCTGCCGATGTTGCATCTCGATGATTACTTCTTCGCCGAGCAGGTTAATCACTAAGTCGGGCGATTCCATCCATTTCGTATCAAACTCTTCGTAATCGACCACACATTCGAATCGGTGGTGGCAGTTAAATCCCTGTTCCAACCGCAGGCTGATTATGTAGCACTCTTTGCCTGCAATGCGGAGCTTTGCTTCTACTTTGTTCAGTTCCATGTGTCTTGTTGGTGCTAATATATTAATGTAGGATGTTTACATCTCCTCTGCCCCTTCAAAGGGAGAATGAAAATAGTTGCATCACAATCATACAATAAATGCCATTAAAAATGGGTTTTTAATAATTATTTAAAAAACGAAAATTCAATATGTAGGTTTCAGGGTGCAATATTACATACATTTTTTTTAATCAAAAAAAAAATGTCTAATTTTTTTTCTTAAAAAATCTTAAATTTTCAAATATTTTTTCAAAACATTCATTATCAATTGGAAAGTTTTTGTTACGATTGTTTAAAAAAAATAATTTCATTTTTTCGTAACCAAAAAGTAATATTTATGGTTTTGTCAGGCGGTTGATTGCTTCTTCGATCATATCGTGGGTGCCGCTGCCGTCGCCAACGTATTCGACTACCATTTCGGCATATTTGATGGCATCGGCTAAAGCGGCATTTTCGGCCGGAGTGTACTGCGAGCGGTCTGCTGATTTTGTTTCTCTTAACACAGTCAACAATTTATCTAAGTCTTCGAGTTCGGGCAGATTGCCGGGGCGCATGGTGTTGATGGCAACATTGAGTGATGTAGCTGTAAGATTAACTTCTGTCTGGGTATACTCTTTATCTTCATTGCCAAATACCCTTTCTGCCAACTTGAGTTGAGTAATCAGGCGACTATAACCGTGTGGCGCATAAGGCGCATACTCCGGTGACTTGATTTCGGGTGTATTCCACGCATCCTGTGCCGTCTTTCTTTCTTTTGCAAGCGTAATAAGTTCACTTAGAGCAGTCTTGTCAACGTTATCTACATCTTTCACAACGAAAATCGCATTTTCTAAAGATCGCTTATGCCTGTCTATTGCAGACTGTTCTTCGTCCGAAATGCTGATTCTGAAATAATGCGTAGAATGGGTATTCCGGTAGTAGTCGGGTTGGAATGTTTTGTCGTTGTATGTCAGTGTGTAGAGGTTGCCGTCGGCGCCTTGACCGGCGTTAGGGCCGTTGAGTTTGATATCGTCTAACCGGGAATCAATTTGGATAGTCGCTTCATTCCAGTCGGTTACATCGGTGGCTGTCATAACCAACGGGCCGTACATCAAAGCGCCTGCCCACAAGGGAATAAATGGAGTGCTTGTTTCGTTTGGGGCTGTGGCTGCCACTTCCATTTTATCGGGGCCATAGTCGATATGCTTACCGAATGGCATGGCGACTTCGACCACATCGGCGGTGGTCCAGTTGCGCGCGGGTATCGTCAGATAAGTACCGGGCTGATAGGTGTCGGCAATTGAAACGCCATTGAGTTTGACGTCGAAGCCCTCGGTTGCCCAATAAGGTATGCGCAGTTTCAAGGCAAAATGAGCCGAACCCTGTGTTAGTTTGATGGTAGAGCTTTCGGCCGGCCACAGGCAGTCTTGCATAATCGTAACATGCTTGGCGTCCCAGGTGAGTGTGGTCGGCATATACAAGCCAACCCAAAGTGTATTTTCAGACACAAAATAGACAGCTTCCTGATATTTGACGTGATTTTCAGAACCGGTACCACCACAACACGATGAATGGGGCGTAGGGTTGCCAAACGGTTTGGTGGCATTGATGCCCACAGCATATTGATACGTTGTCTGATACAAATCCTGATCTAACGAACCAACAATATGATTGTAGAGCACGCGCTCGTAATAGTCCATGTATTTGGCATCGTCCGGACTGAAACAACTGAGGTCTTTGGTTAGTTTAGCCATGTTGTATGAGCAGCAGGTTTCGTTCAGTGTCGGTGCAGGATTGCGGTTTTGTTGCCGGTCGGCAGTCACGTTGGTAGCCATGCTAAGTATCTGTGTATAGGGTTGCCGGAACATTTCGCCATTGCCTACGCCTCCCGGTGCATAGCGATAACGTCCCTGTATCAGGTTCCAAAAATTTTCAGACAGGTTGTAATGGAAGGGGTTGTTTGTGCCTCTGAAACTACGGAGTGCGCTCGTAATCTTCGGGATATGCTGGTTGGCGTGACGCGTACGTATATCGTCGATATTTTTTGACAACGGGTTGAAAAATGCCGGACTGTCGAAGAAGTTGGAGGCTTCGAGGAGGCGTGCTTTTTCGACCGGATCAGTCACCATTTCCGAAAGACGCGCCAACGATTCGCCCGTGCCGCCGTCTTCGCCTGCGATATAAATGTTCCACATCTCATAACGGTTACCGGGGTTGGCACGGCGTTCTTCCTGCGTGCCGTCCATTTTGATATAAGTACGGTAAAACATTCTGTTCCATACCCATAATCCCATATCTTTGGCAATCAGTAAGGCTTTGGCTGCTATGGCAGGGTCGTCAACGTAAGTGGCAATGTCAATCAGGCCGGCTAATTGCTTGTGAATAGAATAATACGGCGCCCATACCCAGTTGACATTGTTATAGGCGCGATACATCTCGATAAGGGCGGGATGATGAGCCGGGATAGCGTTGAGATAGCCATAGCCATACATAGCCCATTTTGTTTTGTGGATATCGAAGGCTTCCCAGCTTCCCTGCATTTCGCGCAGTTCGGATTCGGGCGCAAAATCGCGTGCTTCCCAATAACGGTCTTCGGTAGGATGTTTGACAAACGTTCTTTCCTGACACTCACGCAGTTCGTTGACCATACGGGCAATATTTTTGCGTAAAGCATTCTTTTGATTCTCATGGGTAGCGCTTGCAAAGGCAAATGCCAAAGCCGACATATAATGCCCTGAACCATGCCCTTTCAACTTGGTTGTGGGTGAATCCCAACCATCCGAAACGGTGTAGCCTTCCGTACTCAGGCCATAACTATCGCGGTAGTTATATAACTGCTGGGATACATCCCAGCTAAGGATGGCTTCGATGGCACGATCTCTGTTGGATGTCAGCCTGTTGTGGCCGTTGATAACCACTTTGTCGAGCGGAACCGTTTCGGCTACCGGAATATGAGACGGTATGGCGTATGGTTCAGCTACCACTTTTACGTTTGCCAAAACAGGATAACCATTTGTTGTGGTATTGTCGCCCGTAATAAAACCTTGTACAATATATTCGCTGCCTGCCGGATTGATAACAGGATTTGCCTGATCCTGCTCGTGGGAAAGGGCTGCGTTCGACCACCTTATCTGACGGTATTCCGACTTTCCGTCCGAATAGGTGACCCATACCTGATAAGGCAATCGGGGAACTGTACCGACCGGACAGTTGACATAGACCGGTTCGACCTTTGTTATTGCCCTGACATCTAAGAGGGTAGGGGAGGGCAAGTTGGATGAATTTATCACAGAGGCTGACGAATTCAATGGGATGGATAATAAAATGTATGCCGTCAAGCATACTACAACGCATTTGATCGTATTCATTATAAGTCCACTACAAATTTTTTCAATTCAGGATCTTTCATTGATTTCGGTACGGATTCTCTGACGATTTCTAAAATTTCGTGCAACATATTCCGGCGAACAAATTCTTTACTTACCACTAAAGAAACTTCCCGTACAATCGGCTGACCTTTAAATTCCCTCAGATTTCCCTGCTGTTCTTCAGTCAGACTCATGGCTGCCATCTCCGGAATAACCGTGATTCCGGAATTCAAATCTACTACATTAATTAATGTATTAATGGCCCTGGCTTCATAGCGAACATGCTGATGCTCTTTGAAATCCTCTTCTTTTCGACATAACCGTTCTATCTGACCGCGAAAACAATGCACACTTTCCAACAACCAAACATTATCGATATTAATATCGTTTATATCAATTTGTTTGTCCTTGTGCAATTTGTCCGAAGGGTGTACATACACATAAAATTTTTCGTAATAAATCGGATATTCTACCAGATCCGGATATTTCAAAGGGGTAGCCATCAACCCTCCGTCAATGGTTCCATTGAGTATATTCGTAATAATGTTATTCGTAATATTCTCTTTAAGCACTAAAGTAATCTCTTTGCATTGCATCTCATTTTTCTGTAATAATTCCGGTACAAGGTAAGGTGCTATCGTAGGAATTATACTCAACGAAAAAGTGCCTGTTATCGACTTTCGCTCATCGTCAACAAGCTCTTTGATTCGATTTACATGCTGTAACGCGATTTTCGCTTGATTGACAACACTCTCGCCAATCCTTGTTGTCTTTACAGGCACATCTGAGCGATCAAAAATCTGCACATCCAATTCTTCTTCAAGTTTACGTATCATCATGCTCAAGGTAGGCTGAGTTACGTAACAGACTTCCGCTGCATTGGCAAAATGGCGGAGCCGGTCGACGGCAATAATGTATTCTAACTGTTGTATATTCATGTTATAAATAAAATTTATACAAAGATAGAAAATATCTGTTTGACAAGCGTAACATACCGTCGTATCTTTGCAAAAAAAAAATAAAGAACGTAAACGAACCAACGAAGAAATGGGAAAAAAAAGAGCAAAATTTGCAAAGATTAATTTGTGGCAAGAATCTTTTGTTCTTTAATAATAAGGTTGATAAATAAAATGAAATTGTTAAAAAATATAAAAAATAATATAAAAAATAATATAATATAATGTATTAATATTATCTTTGTAGCATTTTTGGGTATATGACGAAAATTAATTAAAATTAAACAGGAGCCTTCTTTGAAAATCCGTTTTATGGCGGAATTAGTTAAATGGTGTTTTACAATTAATAATAAAGGGATTTATTTGTCATTTAGCAGAGGAAGTGTAAAACAGGAATTTTGAAGTAAGGCTCTTTTTTTGAAACATAATCTGTAAGCGTACAGAAAAAAATAAACGAAAAAAAAGTATTTGAAGCCAATCGGAAAGAATCAATTTTTTATAGGTTTTTAATTGATTTTTTATAGGTTTTCAAACTACTTTTTTTTTGTTTTTATCTATTTGGGACTTATGACCTGCCAATATACGTTTCCATCAGTTTGACATGCGGCTCGGGAGTAATGGTGATGCTTAGGGTTTCGGCCGGGATCAATACGGTTTGCCCCTGCTGAATGGTCAATTCGTAATTTTTATTGTCCCGCAACGTCGCTTTGCCTCCCATACATATATATATAATAAACGAATCAAGCGCAGTGCAATCCCTTTCTTTCGGTTTATCAAGTTCGAGCAGATTGGTCGTGAAGTAGTTACATTGTATTAACGGTACTATTTGGTTCTGTACAGGCGTATAAACCGTCCGGTAATCGGGATAAACCGTGTAATCAATGGCATCTTTGGCCAATCCGGTATGCAGTTCGCGGCTGTTTCCGTTGGTGTCTTTCCGGTTGTAATCGAAAATTCGGTAGGTTATATCGCTGGTTTGCTGAATTTCGGCAATAAAACAGCCCGCACCAATAGCATGTATGCGACCGGCAGGCAGGAAAAAAACATCACCTTCTTTCACTTCATACCGCTGTAATACATCGATAATACTGCCGTCATCAATGCGACGAATATATTCGTCCGGGTCAATTTGCTGCGATAAACCGCTATACAATCCGGCGCCCGGAGCAGCATTCACGACATACCACATCTCGGTTTTTCCCAATGACTTGTGGCGTTCCATGGCGAGTTGGTCGTCGGGGTGCACCTGAATGGAAAGGTTTTCGCGTGCATCAATAAATTTAATCAATAATGGAAATGTAGCGCCGAAGCGTTGTAATACATTTTCACCCGTCAACTTTGCACCGAACTGTCCGATTAGCTCGTCTATCGTCATCCCTTCCAACGCACCGTTGGCAACAACCGAATAATTATCTTTCACATGCGACAATTCCCAACTCTCGCCTGTTTTTATCTCACTTGGAGCTAATCCTTTAAAAGGCCTGATGGCTGTTCCGCCCCAAATAATCTCTTTAAAAATTGGCTTGAATGTGAGAGGATATAACATTAGGGGACTTCTAAAAACCCTGTTTGTAATGCTCCCGTCATTGCGTCCTGTACTTGATACAGGATCACCCGCAATCCCCTGAAAACGAGGAGATGTTGATACAAGAGATCCTGAAACAAGTTCAGGATGACGTTGAGAGTTTTTAGAAGTCTCCATTAGTGATTAGTGATATTTATTAATAAGACAGAAAGATTTTTAACTTTTAATTATTATTTGTGCGAAGCACAAGCGCCGTACGCGCCGGAACATACAATTTCAGCCAACCTTTATTTTCCTTTGCATAGAGAGGGTCGAAGCGGGTGAAATGTTCGACTGTATCATCGGTAAGTCCTTGTCCGCCGAAACGAGTGTCATCGGTATTAAGGACTACTTTATACTTTCCGGGAGGTGTCAGCAACCCGTAATTTGTAAACGAACGATTCGGATTGAAGTTAAAAACAAATACCATGTTATCGCGCCGAAAAGCCAAAATCTGGTCGCCGTCATTATCCCATATCTTATAAAGTGGCTGATTTTGAAAGTTTTTTGTTCCCTTAATCAATGCCAGCATGGCAACATCGAAATCACTCAGATAACGATATTTTAACTCCTGATTGTCAACCAAATGCCATTGCCGGCGGGCATATTTATGCGACCATCCGTTGCCTTCGCGCGGAAAATCTATCCACTCGGGATGACCAAATTCATTGCCCATAAAATTCAGGTACCCGCCATTGATTGTAGAAGCGGTTACCAACCGAATCATTTTATGCAGCGCAATCCCCCGACTAACCGCCATATTTTGATCGTTTACCTGCATGTGCCAGTACATATCTGCATCAATAAGTCTGAATATCAAAGTTTTATCGCCAACCAATGCCTGATCGTGGCTTTCTGCGTAACTGATTGTCTTTTCGTCGGCGCGGCGGTTGGTCACTTCCCACCAGATAGCGGACGGATGCCAATCTTCGTCTTTTTGCTCTTTCAATGTTTTTATCCAAAAATCGGGAATGTTCATCGCCATACGGTAGTCAAATCCGTAACCTCCTTCATCGGCTTTGACGGCCAATCCGGGCATACCGCTCACTTCTTCCGCAATCGTTACGGCGTGAGGATTCACTTCGTGTATCAGCTTGTTGGACAGCGTAATATATACAATGGCGTCAACATCCTGATGTCCGTTGTAATAATTGTCATAACTCGAAAATGATTCGCCTATCCCATGGCTGTAATAGAGCATGGAGGTCACGCCGTCGAAACGAAAACCGTCAAAACGGTATTCTTCCAACCAAAATTTACAGTTAGATAGCAAGAAATGCAGCACTTCATTTTTTCCGTAATCAAAACACAGCGAATCCCATGCAGGGTGCTCGCGGCGCACTCCGCTATGAAAATACTGATAAGGCGTGCCGTCAAAGAATCCCAAACCTTCCGCTTCATTCTTAACGGCATGGCTGTGAACGATATCCATGATGACAGCTAATCCCATTCCGTGGGCGTCGTCAATCAGATGCTTCAGTTCATCGGGCGTCCCGAAACGCGAAGACGCCGCAAAAAAACTGCTTACATGGTAGCCGAACGAGCCATAATAGGGATGCTCCTGTATGGCCATGATTTGAATGGCATTGTAGCCGTTTTTAGCGATGCGGGGCAGTACGAGCCGGCGAAATTCGTCGTATGTACCGACTTTCTCTTCCTGCGACGCCATTCCGATATGACATTCATAGACGAGTAGGGGAGTGGTTTGAGGTATAAAATCCTTGTGTTTAAATATATATGGATTGTCCGGATCCCAGACCTGCGCACTAAAAATATGTGATTGCCAATCCTGAACGACGCGGCGACACCATGCCGGAATGCGTTCGCCGCTTCCGCCTGTCCACTCGATTATCAATTTATATAAATCTTCATGATGCAATGTTCCGGTTGGCAGATGTATTTCCCATACACCGTTATTTATGGGTTTGAAAGCAAATTTTTCGTCTTTTTGCCAATGATTGAATGTCCCTGTCAAATAGATAGCTGTGGCATTGGGCGCCCATTCTCTTAAAACCCATCCGTCAGCTGTCCGGTGTAAGCCGAAATACAAATAACCGGACGCAAAATCCGCTAAGGATTGTTCGCCGTTATTCGTGAGTTGCATTTCCTTTTCGTTTACATGCCGAAAACGTCCATCAATCGCTTCTTTATAAGGCTCTAACCACGAATCATGCTGAATCAGTTTAAGTTTTTTCATTTAACCTGTTGTTAAGTTAAAACGGTATTGCAAAAGTAATAATAATTTTCAAATCATTTGAAGAGGTTGTTTGAATTTTGCCCGTCAAGGTTTGTTTGTCTGAAAAAAAATGTACTTTTGCATTGGAATGTTTCCGTTTAAAAATCTGTTTGATAATAAATACAAAGATACTCATAATGAAACTCAATATCAATTCAAGTGTCCTCATGCGGTTTTGTGCTTGTGCGATAGTGCTTTTGCTTGCATGGTATTTTTCCGGTCTCGTGCTTTATATATTCCTTGCCTTTATCTTTTCATTGATTGGCAAGCCGGTAGCCCAAATCATTCATCGCGTCAAAATCTACAAATACCGTATCCCTTACGGGATAAGTACTTTGTTGACAATGACCGTTTTTGTCCTGTTTTTTGTTTTGATTATCCGTTTCATTGTGCCAATGCTCACACGCGAGGCGCAGGTTATCGCCGGAATCAATTACGATGAATTGTCGCGCAACCTGAGTTACCTGCTTAATAATGTACAGGATTTTATGTACGCTAACAACCTGATGGATAGAAATGTAACTTTGGTAGGGCTTGTTACCGCCGAAATCAGGGATTTTGCCAATCTTACCAATTTCTCCAATATTGTGGGCGGATTGATGAGCGCCACCGGCTCATTCCTGATGGGTTTATTTGCCGTATTTTTCCTTACCTTCTTTTTTATCAAAGACGATATTCGTTTTGATCAATTGGCGCTTATCCTGTTTGGCGAGCAACATTCTGTACGTCTGACGGCTGTGTCTGAAAAAATCAATAAGTTGCTTTCACGTTATTTTATTGGTTTGCTGATAGAAATAGCTACCATGATTACGTTGTTGTATATCGGTATGTCCATTTTCGGAATCAGGGCTGCTTTGCTGATGGCTTTTTTCGGAGGCATGCTCAATGCCATCCCTTATCTTGGCCCGCTTATCGGCATCGTGTGTTCCTGTCTGTTCGGCGCTGTGGATTGTCTGTCAACCAACGACTATCATGCCATCCTGCCTGTCATGCTTGAAATCGGCGGCACATTCATCATCGCCAACCTGATAGATAACATTGTGTTGCAACCGCTTATCTATTCGCAAAGCATCAAGGCGCATCCCATCGAAATTTTTTTAGTAATTATCATGGGCGGCTCTTTGGCCGGCATCCCGGGCATGTTGTTTGCCATCCCCGTTTATACAATGTTACGTTCCATTACGGTTGAGGTATTCAATTATATGACGGCAAAAGATGTGTGAAAGTGCACGGAATGAATCAATTAATCGGCTGAATAAACAATCCTCCGATCGTTCCGTCTTTGTTGAAAATCAATCTGAGTTTTAGCTTTTCTTTTTGAAAGTGAAACGGGACTTCAACCATATCATACTTATCTGTCTGCGCTTCTTTCAGATTATCCATATCGGCTTTCTCGAATTTTCCATAAGCCATATTGAGTTGCATCCATGTCATTTTCAGGACGCCGGCCGGCAATGATTTCTTCATGTTGTCGTCGAAACAAACCGTAATAGATTCAAAATCATTCTGTTCAAAAGCCTTGACCACAGTTTCGGTCTTCTGTCGAATGGTAAACGAATCGGCAACAACTGCCGGGTTCTCTACTGAACATATCCCTGTTGACGTCGGGCTGTTAAAAAACAAACCGCTCAACAGGAAAATGAAAATAAGTTTTGATATGATTTCCGCCACTATCAAAGCGCCGATAAACGAAACAATCGCCCGAACGCCTTTCAAATGGCACGATACCGCGTAAGCATTGTACATCAGGGCAATCGTCCAAATAATGAAAGGTATGCAAATTAAGGTAAAAACGACCAAATGCGTAATTTCATAAGGACTTGCAGGCGTAATCGGCAAGAAACAAATGATTACAAGCGCCAGCATCGGAACGCGAGCCAAAGCCATGGTTCCCGCCACATCAATTGCACGTAACCTGGTTTTGGAAAAACAAACACCTGCTAACCACATTGTCAGAAAGAGCGCCGTAAAATCAACGGCTTGCATCGCAAAAAACATGGATAAACTGAATGTTGCTTTTATATGAACATACAGTGAGCCAATAAATGCAACGTGATTAAAGTGCCCAACCACAGCCGTAAGCGCCATCACCACAACACCAATTACCAAAGCCTGCCAGCCGGCAACGCGCTCAAAAGGATTAAATAACAATTTCATTTTCATAACGTTTAAGTTTTAATTTACAATTTTTCAATAATGTCGTCCAACAGGTTACGTACTGTCGGATAGCTTAAATTCAGGTATTTGGCCATATCTTTGAGGCTTCCGCTTAATTTGACGAACTGCAGGATAAACTGCCGGTCGTCGGGTGAAAGACGCGCCAATGCGGGCAATTCATACAGGCCGGAAACTTCGGTCTGGCAGTTTTCACATTTCAGACTCTTTACTTTGAGATGCGACTGACAACTCGGACAATTACAAGGCAGCATAACAATAAAATTTTTTGCAAATATACAAATATATTTTTAATAATATCAAAATAAAATTTAATATTATTTATTTTTTAATGAATAATATTGATTTTTATCTCTGTTTTTGCAAATTATTTCATTTATATTTTCGGAAAAACACGTTTAAATAATTCAATCATTCGTAATTCGTCGCCGCAAACATTCTTGAAAAATTGCAACTGAATTATAGTTGCAATTCAAAACAAAACCTTACCTTTGCAGAAAAAATAACAAGAGCGTTATCAACTTGATTTGATTGTAGAGGAATTAACAAATAAAGGTTTAATCTAAAAGTAAAACAATATGAACAATGTATTAACATACAGGGGATTTATCGGTTCTGTCAATTTTTCGGCAGATGACAATGTTTTTTTTGGAAAACTGGAAGGAATCAATGATTTGGTTACATTTGAAGGCGAAACCGTACAAAAACTTAAAGACGCCTTTTATCATATGGTTGATGAACATATAAAAGACTGTGAGGAAGAAAACATTCCGGTTGAAAAAAGCTACAAGGGAAGTTTTAATATTCGGATAACCCCGGAATTGCACCGAAAAGCGGCTATTTTTGCGAAAATACACGGAACTACGCTCAATACTTTTGTGAAAGAATCCATTGAGAGCAGGTTTGAAAGTATGAGATAGCGCATGGTAAAAAATGAATAAACGCTACATCCCGGATTCGTTTTCCGACAATTGTGTTTCCAATATCTGATTGATTGAAAAGTTTTCAAGGCCTAAATAATACGACGCCGTATCGACTACAGCCTGTAAGGGAACCAAACCGACCAATTCGCAACCGGCTACGGACACTCCATACCTTTTTGCTTCAAAACGTATCATCTCTACGGCCTGATAGATAGCGGTTTTGGTATAGTCCGTCAGATTCATGGATACCTGCACCAAACCCTGCTCTTTGATGTCCATGCCCAACGCTTTGCAATAACGCAATCCGCCTCCAATGTAACGTACTCTTTGGGAAATCTTTTTGGCAATATCCAAATTGTTGGTTTGCAGATTTACATTAAATGCAATCAAAGGCGTGCGTGCGCCAACGACAGAGGCGCCGGCGGTCGGGTGGCGTTCGGTTGGCCCAACATCCGGCTTCCATTCGGGCAGTTTCATTTTTTCGACAAGACCTTCAAATTCGCCTTTGCGGATGGCAGCCAGGTTTTGACGATGCGCTGCCGATGCGGATTTTTCGTAAAAATACACCGGCAAACAATATTTTTCAGCAAGCAAACAGCCACATTCCTTTGCCAACGCATCCGCTTCGTCCATTGTCATGCCTTTGATCGGCACAAACGGTATCACATCTGCTACGCCTATACGGGGATGAATGCCTTTATGCTTCGTGAGGTCAATCAAATCAATCGCTATGCCAACCGCTTCAATGATGCTGTTTTTTATGGCTTCAGGTTCACCGATCACGGTCACTACCATGCGGTTATGGTCTTTATCATTGCTGTAATCCAATAATTTAACGTTTTCTTTGACACGGAAAACGTTTACGATACGATCAACGATTTCCAAATCGCATCCTTCACTGAAGTTGGGCACACATTCTACAATTTTATTCATGGCGTGAATATATTAAATTTGCTGCGAAGATAAATATTTTTGATGTAATATGCAAAAAAAAACCTCTTTTTGCATATATATTCAAAAAAAGATGTATTTTTGCGGCGAAATTGAATTTTTATACAGAAAGTGTATTTTGTATTTAGGTTTTTAAAACTAAACTCTAAAATGAAAGAGCATCGACAGCGAATAATCACTCAGATTATAAAAAATGAGGTTATCCGAAATCAGGAAGACCTGATTAAGTCATTGGCAGAGAAAGGGATATATGTTACGCAAGCCACCTTGTCGCGTGACATGAAAGAGTTGAGGCTCGTTAAAAAACACGATGCCAACAATCTTTATGTCTATACAATGCCCGAAACAACGCCTGTAACAACTGCGTCCGAAACAAAAGAACCCGACCGTTTGAAGATTGAATTTTCAGGTGATTTGGCCATTATAAAAACGCTTCCGGGGTATGCAATGGCGATTGCGTTCGAAATTGATCAACAAAATCCGCAGGAAATAGCCGGTACTATTGCCGGCGATGATACAATCCTCGTGATCCCGCGTGAGGGTTATTCGCGTGAGCAGGTGGCGCAGGCGTTAAATTCAATTAAAAATTAAAAATTAAAAATTAAGAATTAGGAATATCAATACGAAATTAATTAACAAAGCGTAGCAGAAGCAAAAAAATGAAAGAAGGAAAAGATGTTGAAATAATAGATGTTGATGTAATGGTTGCTGACGATAGTCACGAAAAATATGTGGATATCATATTGGAAACAATGGAGAATGCCGCCAAAATAAGAGGCACCGGTATCGCAAAGCGTTCGCCCGATTATATCCGACAGAAAATGAAAGAAGGAAAGGCGATTATTGCATTAACCGACGATGAATTCGTGGGTTTTTCGTATATCGAATCATGGGGGAACAAGCAATTTGTTGCCACATCGGGATTGATTGTGGTTGAACAATACCGTCAACGGGGAATAGCCAAACGTATCAAACATGCTTCTTTCCTTTTGGCGCGTCTGCGATGGCCAAAGGCTAAAATATTCAGTCTTACCTCGGGCAGCGCCGTTATGAAAATGAATACCGAATTGGGTTATCTTCCGGTAACTTTTGCCGATTTGACCGACGATGAAGCCTTCTGGCGTGGTTGCAACGGATGTATAAATATGGATGTATTGCAACGTACTCAACACAAATACTGTATATGTACAGCCATGCTTTTCGATCCGAACGATCCGCGTTGCAAAAAATTTGAAACAGTACTCAGAGAAAACATTGAAAAAAACAAGTTATGAAAAAGAAAGTAGTTTTAGCATTTAGCGGAGGATTAGATACATCGTTTTGTGCCAAGTACTTATCCGCAGATTTGGGGTATGATGTATATACGGTCGTGGCCAATACGGGCGGATTTACTTCGGATGATTTGAGGGTTATTGAAGAAAAAGCCTATAAATTAGGCGCTGTGAAGCATGTCGGCATAGACATCACACAAGATTATTACAATAAGAGTATCAAATACATGATTTTCGGAAACGTGCTTCGCAATGCGACCTATCCCATTTCCGTAAGTTCGGAGCGTATCTTTCAGGCTATTGCGGCCATCAACTATGCCAAAGAAATCGGCGCAGACGCCGTAGCGCATGGCAGTACAGGTGCAGGAAATGACCAGGTGCGGTTTGACTTGACTTTTGACGTGCTTGCGCCCGGTATCGAAATCATCACGCCCACACGCGACCTTGTCCTTACCCGCGACGATGAAATCAATTACCTGAAAAATCATGGGTACGAAGCCGATTTTACCAAAATGGCCTATTCAATCAATAAAGGACTGTGGGGAACAAGCATCGGAGGGAAAGAAACGTTGCAATCAGATCAGACGCTTCCCGAAGAAGCCTACCCTTCCCAACTCAAAAAAGACGGAAAGGAAACGCTTACCATTGACTTTTTGAACGGTGAAATCGTGGCAGTCAACGGACAGGCGTTTGATGATAAAGTGAAAGCCATTCAGATGATAGAGGAGTTGGCCGCTGCGTATGCAATCGGCCGCGATATGCACATTGGCGATACCATTATCGGCATCAAAGGACGTGTCGGCTTTGAAGCTGCGGGGCCTTTGGTCATTATCAATGCCCACCGTATGCTTGAAAAACATACATTGAGCAAGTGGCAACAATACTGGAAAGATCAGGTTGGCAACTGGTACGGGATGTTTCTGCATGAAGCGCAATACCTTGATCCTGTGATGCGTGATATAGAAGCCATGTTGGAAAGTTCGCAACGCAATGTGACAGGGCGGGTTATCGTTGAGTTGAAACCCTATCATTATACATTGGTCGGCGTGGAAAGCGATTTTGATTTAATGAAAACCGATTTTGGCGAATATGGCGAAATAAATAAGGCGTGGACTGCCGACGATGCCAAAGGATATACCAAAATCTATTCCATTCCCAACAAGATTTATCATATCAATCAGGCTAAAAATAAAAAGCAATGATACGGACAGGGATTATAGGAGGCGCAGGATATACTGCAGGCGAGTTGA
>Ga0082212_10007083_pt1 | contig 14921 bp, 10 predicted proteins | sample TergutNt197P3_FD_71548 | JGI IMG/M metagenome (GOLD analysis project Ga0082212, IMG submission 71548) | Neocapritermes taracua P3 segment gut microbial communities from Petit-Saut dam, French Guiana - Nt197 P3 | ecosystem: Host-associated > Arthropoda: Insects > Digestive system > Gut ... | reverse complement strand
GGTTGGATTTTGCTTATGGGGGTTATCATTGTGATGGGAGGCATAGTGATAGAAATCGGCAAGGTGTTAGACAAAAAAATTGGTATGGGCATCGAAGGTCTTGGCTCATTTCTACTCGCTGTCATTCTCTTCTTTATCATTCCATTTTTTGCGACGAAGTGTGTGCTTTTTGGGTTGGATGATAATTTTTCAGAGGGCTTTCTCATTCCAGGGCTTATGCTGTTCGCTCCGATTGCGGCTGGGGTGCTCTTGTTTGCAATAGCATCCTTGGGAAAGGGAATGGAGCATACAACAGAGCAACGGAAGACGGTTATTCGGGGTATGATATGGTGCGGTATTCTTTTAGCCTTCATGATTGTGATCAATTTAGGCTGGTCAACAATAGCGGAATATCAGAGGGTAGATACGGTGAGAAAGGAAACACAGGAAAAGAGAGAAAGAGAGGCATACGAGGATTTGAAGAAGTTTAATGAGCGGCAAAGCGAAGAAACTAATCGCTTCATGCGGGAGCGAGGATTTTGAGGATACGATAATACCGCCACTTCGTTTCAACACGTTATGGCACTCGATAAATCGAGAGAGAGGCAAAGATGGATTTATTAAGTACGATACTAATTACGCTCGTGGTGAGTGTTCTGATTGGCATTGTCGGAGGCTATATTGTAGCCTTCTTTGGTGTGGCAGTTATTTTTTGGTTCAGTAAACTATGCGGAAAACTGCTTGGGGCGAACCACCCGTTTGTGCAATGGTTGGGTAGGCACGGGAAAAATTACTTGTTGGTGGGTTGGGCTGTGGTGGTTGTTATATCATTTGGTATCTTCGTTACTTGGTATGCCATTAGTGTAGAAAACGACATACAGAAGGGGAGGGATAGACCAAAACGGGAGATGCAGGAATTCATCGAGCAATCGGAGAAAGAATATGAGCAGTGGGAAAGGGAGCACGAGCAACGGAAGAGAGAGCGAGGATTTTAGCGAAAATACTTCACTTCGTGATTTCGTAATAACAGTGATTGCAGCGACGTGGGAAAACTGTAGAGGAACACCCTGCCCTTTCGGGCATAACCCAAACAAGGGAGGACATAATGTTGACAGTATTCATGGTAGTCGTGGCGATAATCCTTGCCATATCCGCATATCCATTCATTGCACGGTTTCTATTGCTGGCGAGCATGGATGAGGAGCAACGGAACTACGCATTGGACTTCGAAGACTTGCACAAAACGGGAAAAATGGGAAACAGGTGGTCTGGGTGGAAAGACAAGGACACAGTGGAAGGCACGGTCATTACGGAGTCGAGCACACCCAAGCCCACGATTAAAAAATCCAAGCCAATGCCCACGCCCGGTAAAGCAACATTCAAACGCTCTGATCAAAAGAGCGAATATACCGATATGTACACGCTATCGGGCGGGAAGTCCCACTTGGACAGAGTGGATGAGGTTTTGCGTGATTTGCGATTAGAGGCGAAGTTTCTTAAACTTGACGATGCAAATATTGGATATTTGCAACAGTTGGTTGCACATGACCCAAGTCAATGGAAAGATCGGTTAGCCGAAAAAAGAGCGTTCACGGACGAGATGACCGCATTGTTTATGAAAGGTATAGAGCAACTCAATAGATGGATAGGAATGGGCTATGACGCAATGGACAAGCCCGACGTGAACGTCGATCCCGCATATCGGAAAGCGTTTGAGAAAAAGGTACAGGAAGTCAAACAATTCCTTGCATGGGTCGGTAAGTAACGTTAAACTTTGCAATGCTCTGGTATTTTGATACAATATCCGCAGAATGATGTCAATGATACAAGATATTCTAAAAATTATCGAAGAGTACGAATTGGGAAATATGGTACGCTGGATACTTGAAAACAATCCGGCACAGGCATCGGGCTACCACAATTTCCGACATTCGCTTTGGGTGGCGTATTACGCTTACGAGGCGTACCGGTATGATACGAACGGGAATTCGCCGCCGAGAGAGTTGATTATTGCAGCATTATTTCACGATTTCGACCATAGCGGCGGCTTTTTTATCGACGATGCCAAAAATCATGAAAGAGCCTTGAATGGCTACAAAAGGTGGGTATCGGAGCAAAATGGGATGCAACCGCCGGACGACAATCTGGTAGAGTCGTTGATATCTGAAACGCTCTATCCGTTTGGCGAATTGCGAAATGCCAATGGTGAGAACGCAGATATGTACCGCCTCATGGCATACGCACTCCGGGACGGGGACATGTTGCAGAACTGCAACGACACGCTCTTGGACAATTTTGTTGGCGTGAAGAGCGAAATGTACCGCCGTGACTCGTATCCAGAGTACATCGAAAAGTCGCTCGACTTCCTGCGTTCAATAAAATACGAGACGAGGTACGGACAGGATATTGGGGCAAAGAAATTGCTGATCGCCATCGAGCAGTTGGAGAAATTTCAAAAGTTGGTCTTTGATTAACTCGTAAGTTCAAGACGTGCATAACGTTATCAATAAAAAAAGGCAGCCATACTAGATGCAGAAATTTTTCTCGTTGGACGGGGTGGTCTATTAGGGCAGTCAAAATTTGGGCTATTACGTAGCAATGCCGGTGGTCTATGGAGCAATCCTATTACGCTCTTTTGCAATAGACTCGGTCTGTTGCGCCATTCTATTACGGACACGGACGAGCGCAATAGGACATTTTCAACCAATGCCCACGCCTTGAATTGCGATTGTAATATGCTAAAATGCCATGCAATCCTGATCCCGCAAGGGCATTGCGAATGGTAGTCAAATCGTCAATAGAGCAGAGCGAACCGAAAAAGCAGGGCAACATTTATGATGCCTTTGCCAAACGAATGCTCGGTAAGGTTTTCGTATTTGTCGATTTCCTACAAAATTATGCTGATCCGAAGTTCGTCAGTGAAATCAATTTGGAAAAAATTGTGCTGGCACCGACGCACTGGTTTGGAAAGGGTGGCACCGAGCAAATTGTGGACTTGATATTTCAATGTCCACTGAAAAACGGTAAAAGCAGCCTAATGGCGGTTATCATTTTCGAGCATCAAAGCGGCAATTTGAAGAAAATGCCGCAGAAATTACTCAAATATGTGAGTGCAATTTGGGATGCAGAAATGAAGGAAGGCAAGCCACTGTCGGCACCATATTTTTTGGTGTTGCGCACTGCCAAAAAACCGCTACGAGGAAAACCGCCGAAAATGGTAGATTTGTTGCCGAAGGGTAGCGACGGTAAACCGTTGGGCAAAGCAGTTGAAATCGACTATGACATTGTGGATTTGCCAGCGTGGAATTTTAACAAGTTGGTCGGAAAGCCGGTGTTGCGGTTGGCGTTAGGGTTGCTACACACCATGACAGGCGAAAACATTGACGAATTCCCGGAGGCATTGAAACCGCTTATGGAAATTGCTGACGAGGAGCAACAGGTTGAATTGACACAGGAATTGATGGATTTTGTGAACAAGGCATTTGCTGCAAACAACCGGCAGATTGACGAAGCAACGTGGAACAAGGCATTACATCCGATATTTAAGGGAAAGGAGCGAGCAATGATTAAAACGATTTTTGAGGAAAAGGTTGACGAGGGCATCGCTATTGGCAAAGCCGAGATGGTTTTGACTGCCCTTCGGAAAAAGTTTAAGAAGGTTCCGAAGCAGATCGAACAGGCGGTACTTGCCATGTCCGACCCGATTGCGTTGGAGTCCGTGCTGGAGCATGTGTTCGACAGCAATACTCTGGACGAGTTTGCAACGGTCTTGTGATTGAAATACCCCCGGCTACGGACAACAATCGGCACTTATGGTCGCTCGCATTGCTGCGCATGACCGTTGACCGTTGCAACTAGGCTCGTATTTCACGGGTTTTAAGCGTCTAGTTGCAACGGCAACGCCAGCAGCAGAGAAAAACATTGTGTTTCGCCACTACCCCACAAAGGAATGCCGCTCTCTTATCAGTGCTATCAGTTTTTCGACACCAGCATCTTCGCTTCCGTTGTTCTCAAACACCACGTCGGCTAACGCATCATATTGCGAAATATCTTGAGAGAAAAGTTCTACCGCCTTTTCTCTCATAACAATTTCTTCACCGTTATTTCCATCTCGCATGACCCACTTGCTTTCACCGTTATTTCTCATGTCCTCAAGTATAACTTCCGGTTCCCTAATAACATGAATAACTGTTCCTGCTTTGCGTATGCGTTCAGCACACCTTCGCATAAGCGCAATTTCTGCACCGGTTGCAACAATAGCGTCAGAGTCAAGGGCGACAAGTTCGTCGATGACTTTCTGTTGCGCTACCTTCATGCTTCCATTCATAACTGCTCTAAACTGATCAAGCACGTTCCGTGTCCCTAATTTTTCGCATGCCATTACATCCGTGTCGAAAAAGGGAAGGCACAAAATATCCGCCGCACGTAGCCCAAGCGTTGATTTTCCACAATTTGGTATGCCGACTAAAAAATACTTGCTCATTCGACTACCGGGAACATTGGTATTGCCTGAACCTGACCCCGTTTATACCACATTTTATAGCCAAAACAATCGCAGAAGTAGGTGCCTTGTAAGTCCCTGCTTGTACCTGTGCGTTTTTGTGCGTTTTTACTGATAACCGCTATTGACTTTTGTGCAATTTTGGATAAAATTATCAAAGATTGGCGAACGGCTTGATGCAGTATAACTCGTGTTTTATCGCTGTCAAGCAGTGTTTTCCGCTCTAAAAACGAATTTGGTATAGGTTGCACGGGTTGGACTGAAAATCCGTGTGTCGGCGGTTCGATCCCGCCCCTGCCCAATTTTTTATAGTCAGTAGTGGGAAGGGTTTAACCTTACCGGTCGAACGTTCGACCGAGCCTACAATTTTGCCGGTTTTTGTATCAGTGATACAAATTCAAGCAGTGTAAGCGAGGAGAACGTGAAATGACGAGGAAGTCCGAACCGAAAAAATCTGAAAAGAAGACCCCGAAATTGTGCTGTCAGTTGGGCACCAACGGGAAGCCGGGGCGTTTATATGTCCGGTTGGGCACGAGGAAGCAGTATCTGGGATATGGGGACGACCCTAAACATCCTCCTGTCGAAGTAGCCCTAAAATATGCCGACGCAATAAAACAATGGCAAAAAAACAGCAACAAACCTCTCCCTACCCATGTCAAAACAGGGATTTCGTGTGAGGAACTTGCCGTAAAATATCTGAAATGGGCAGCGACAGAGTACCGAAATTCTAAATCTCAGTATTCTCATTGCAAGGTTGCGGCGCAACTCCTTATCGACCACTGCGGCAACGAGTCGGTCGATAACATTACAAAACATACGATAATTGCTCTTCAAGAGAAGTTAGTGGAAAATGGGAAACTAACCTGCCCCCGTCTTGGCGGACAGAGTTTTCCACAGGATACTGACACAAGAAAGGGTCAATACAATGCAGTGCAAATCATCCAAAACCAGAGGCTATTCGAAAGAATTCCGTGAAAAAGCCGTCCGCCTCGTCCAAGAGTGCAGACAATCCATTGCCGATGTCGCCCAACACCTCGGCTGCTCCATCGAATCCGTTCGACGATGGAATGAACAATCCCTCCGAACACTCGATCCCCAAACCGCCGAACGAATCGAACTCGAAACCAACGAGCTCAAACGGCTCAAAAAACGTGTCGTCCAACTTGAACAGGAGAACGAGATATTAAAAAAAGCGACGGCGTACTTTGCCAAGGAAGTCATGTAACGGCAAAGTACGCCTGGATCGACGAACACCGCTCTTATTGGTCAGTCACAATCTTGTGCCGTGCTTTGAAAGTTTCCAAAAGCGGCTATTACGATTGGTTCAAACGCAAAGAGGCTCCGCCGACTCCAACAGAGAAAAAGCGGCAAGAACGATGCGAACTCGTCGAAAAGATTTTTCGAGAACACCATAACATTTACGGTTACAGAAAAATCTATCACGAACTCCGCAGACGAGCGATTGCTTGTTCGTTGAATACCCTCTATGCCGATTGCAAGCGGCTTGGTCTCAAGAGTATTACACGAAAAAAATATCGTGTTCAAACGACCGATTCCAATCACACACTGCCGATTGCCGACAACGTTTTATGCCGGGATTTCAAGGCTGAAAAGCCGAATGAGAAATGGGTATCCGCTATGTATCGCTTCCTTCAGATCATAACCACATCACGCAAAGTTTAACAAAGAATTTGTTTTTTCTTAACAGCGACTTAATAATGCCCGTTAGAATATACAGCGGTGCATCGGGAAATTTTCCGAGATAGTAAAAACTCTGACAAAAGACGAGAACTTCACATGAAAAAAGATTCAATGCTTTACACCGCTTTCACGCTGGTCGAACTGTTGGTCGTTATTGCGATCATCGGTGTTCTAATTGCCCTTCTGCTACCTGCCGTCCAGTCAGCCCGTGAAGCTGCACGACGGATGCAGTGCACCAACAACCTGAAACAACTGGGCCTCGCATTACATACTTCGCACGAGACTCGTGGTGAGTTTCCTTCCTATGCTTGGCAACGGGCTTTTCCGGTCTTGCGGACTTATCCTGCCTTTGCAGAAAGTAACAGCAGTAACCCTATCGGACGTAAGAATTATAGTTATCTTACTGTGTTGCTCCCTTTCTTTGAACAAGTGTCACTTTACGAGATGGTCAGAGAAAATAATGAACAAGGGCTTGTAGGAACAGACGGTACGAGAAGTTTTATCATACCGGGTTCGCAAGGTGGTGGAGCAGATGCCCCTTGGGTACGCAAATACGAGATGAAGACGCTCCTTTGTCCTTCCGACTTTGGAAAAGGGCATCCTAATATGGGAAGAACGAATTACCGTGGCTGTCGCGGCGATTTTTGGCACAACCCGCAAAATGACGAACACAATCGTGGTCTTTTCGGTATGGGCACCCGCTGGGTTGCCACTTTCAGTTCCATTGAGGATGGCACCAGCAACACGATTGCAATTGCCGAAGCGGTCATTGGCGATGCCGCGTTACACGACAAGGTTCTTGGAGGATATGCTATAAACATGGCAGACTCAGGGTCCGGGTCTCGCCCCGGAATACCACTCGCATGCAAAAGTGCTGCGTTAGACGGACAATTAATCAGTACGTACTACTCTGATCCTGATACATCCCGACTCTCAGGAGCACGCTGGGGGGCTTTTGAGGCGTACACAATTTTTCACACTGTCTTACCGCCGAACAGTCCCAGTTGCACTTCGGGACCCAACATCAATGAAAACCGTCGGCTTTGGTCAGCGAGCAGTCGCCACATTGGAGGTGTCGGCGGAGCCATGTGCGACGGAAGCGTGCGGTTTATTTCCCAAACAATTGATGCCGGCGACCCTTCCACGCGACCAATGACGCTCGATTACTCTGGAGAATCGTTCTATGGTGTGTGGGGAGCGATGGGAAGCATTGCAGGTAACGAAGTGCGCAATTCCTTCTGAGCAAACATATCCGGCTACGGCAAAAATCCATTTTATTTTTCCATACCATTTTATGAAAAATCGAATCATTATTAGGTTTTTTGTACTTATCGTTACGATGTTACTTTTGCCGTTTTTCAACGGTTGCCAAAAGGGAACCGGCGTGCAGACAGAGTATGTTGAAGGTACTGTCCGGCTCAACGGTACTCCCATTGCGACCGCCCAAATAACCTTTATTCCGAAAGATGAGCAAGTCGGAATGCGCGCCTCAGGTTTTACCGATCAAAAGGGTGTCTATAAATTGACATCGTCCAAAGGAGACGCAGGAAAAGGTACTTTCGCAGGTGAGTATATTGTTACAGTCCATAAAGTCGATTGGATCATGGAAAGACGAATGGTTGATGGCGAGGAACAAGATGTTCCCGTCAAAGAAATCAGTTTGGTGCCGGCAATTTACATGTTACAAAACACGACACCTCTAACAGCGACTGTCATTGCCGGAAAGAATACACGAGATTTTGATCTGGAAGGTGTACCTTCTTTGCCAAACGCACGATCTTCGGCAAAATAAGCAGAGAAGTGGGATTAGGGACGAATTGTAAAATCAAACAAGGCTACTGACGCATTGGAGTCCCAGCGATTCGTTTCACACCTTAATACCGAATTTACATGTCCTTAATAACGGATTAACATTTCTGCGTATGATGGTGTTTATCTTTCACTTTCAACAATGGTAAAATAATTCATGATGAACTTTGACTTCAGCGGTTTCAATTTCTTTGGCAACACCTCTAAAAAACGTGCAGACAAGCAACGGCGCGGCAGACAGTGCCGAATCGAAGAACTCGAAGGAAGAGAAATGCTCTCCGTCTCACCGTGGACGTTGATCTCGGAATACGAGGTAGGTTGCCCACCGCCGGGGGGCAACGTCGGCGATAGCCGACTGGAAGCGAACACGACTGACTCAAGTGCGGAGTACCGCACGCAACCGCTCGGCGATCGGTTGCCTACCTCTGAAAACACTCTTGCACAACTGGGAGTCGTCGATGCCAAATACAAAGAGGTCACTGGACTCAAACAGGTCAAGGGAATCAAGAATTCGGCAATGAGCCTCTCGACCATCACGCTCCAATTCAACGCCGTCAGTCTCGCATCGGAAACCGACACCATCAAAATCGAATTGACTTCCGGCAAGAAGGCGACTCTCAAAACATACAATCTGGTGTTTGTCAAAGACGCGACTGCTGTCAATGGTTGGAAAGTTGAGGACGATGGCGGCTTGAAGATTGATGAAGCCGAACTCTTCAAGTTGCACGGCGTTGGTTCGCAAGACCCCGGCAAGGCTGCCGGTAAGGTTTTGAAGGCACCTTTGTACACACTTGAGATCGGCGGACTGGAAGCCTCGACGAAATATGCCGTTAAGAGTTTTCAATCGTTCAAGGATAGTGGAGCCACACAAACCAAAAAAGCCGTCAAAACAAGTGCTTCAACGCTAAAATATGCGGCGGTCAAGAAACTGAAAGCAACGGTTGCCGGTGAGTCTGTCAACTTGACGTGGACTGCTCATCCGAATGTTGCGACGACGGGCTACGAGATTTGGATGTTGACGAAAGTGAAGAAAGAGACGAAGGAAGTGCTGATCGATACCGTTTATGGCAAAGACAATTCGTCGGCAAGTGTGGCAATTTCGACGCTGCAACAGAATGCGCTCACTGGTTTCATAAAAGCAGGCAAGGATTGGAAGCCGACGTTGGAAGTTCGTGCGAAAGGTGCAGGACCGGACGATACGGTTGTGAAGTCGTTGTTTGCGAAGAAGGCGGTGAAGGTGAAGAAGGACGTATTATCAACGGCACTTGATTCCCCAACGAATTTTGCCGCTTCGATCAGTGGAACGACTGCCACGCTTACGTGGAATGTGGTTGCTGATGCCACGGGATATGAAATTCGCTATCGGGCAGTCGGCGAGGCAGAAAGCGTGGCAACGTGGGATGTGCCGAAGGTGATTACCGATGGAGCGATTAAGACGGATGACTTGTCTGGCTTGGCAGCGGACAAGATGTATCTGTTTGAGATTAAAGCCGTGAAGGATACGGAACAATCTTCCTGGGGCGGTGTCTATGCGAAGATAGAGAGGGCGGTCGAAAACAATATCTATGATGAAGCGGGAACCATTACGCCTAACGATACTCCGACTGCTAATGCGAATATGCCCATTGGCACGGTAACGTTTAGCGGTGAAGGTGCGATGATGGGACTCCTGTATTCGGCGGCGTATTATGATACAACGGAATCGAAATGGATCATCATTGCCGGTTCGACGACAATGGCAACGACCGAAGGTCAAAAAGCACCGGTAACGATAACGGCAGACCTTTCGGACCACGCTGGTGAGTCTGTGGTTGTTTTCCAGGGAGCCAATCAGACTGATTTGGATGCTTTGGAACTTCAGGCGGATGCTGGAAAGACAGTGGGAGTGGCGGCGTTGGAGATGGAAGGGACTCTCGCCGTTACTGCTACTGTATCGGCGGGTGTTGTAACTGTTACTTCGTCTGGACTGACAGCACCGCCTGTTATTACCTACGCGCTTGTTATCAAGGATTCCCTTGGTATTACAGTACCGTCTGAAAGTTACACACTTGGCGGATCGGGTACTTCACAAACAGTCAGCGGTCTTGCCGATGGCACGTACACATTCGAAATTACGGCTACGGCATCGGGTTACATTAGCCAAATGGGAAGCGATGAAGCAGAGGTAGTAGCCTTGGAGATGGAAGGCACTCTCGCCGTTACTGCCACAGCATTGGAGGGCATTGTAACGGTTACTGCTTCGGGACTGACCACGCCGACTGGTATTACTTACACGCTTGCTGTCAAGAAAAATGGTAGTGTAGTGCCTCCGTCAGGTTACAACATTACTACAGGAGCAGGGACAACATCTCAAACCGTCAGTGGTCTTGCCAATGGAACGTACACGTTCGAAATTACGGCTTCGGCAACGGGTTACGTTAGCCAATCGAACAGTGCTGATGCAACGGTAACAGCCTTGGATATGTCTGGCGATCTCGTCGTTACTGCCACGCCATCGACAACAGTACCGGGACAGACCACCCTTTCATGGACGACCCTGACCGCCGGAGCAGAAACCATCTCCTATCAAGTTGCGGTCAAGAGCGGATCGACGATTTTGACCGAAGGACTGGATTATACCATGATAGGTACAGGCACTTCACGCACCATCGGTGATCTTGCCGTTGGCACGTACACGTTCGAAATTACGGCTTCGGCGACGGGTTACGCGAACGTAACAGGAAGTAATAATGCAACGGTCGCTGTCGCGCAGCAGTTAGTGCAACCGGCAACATTCACGGGTGGGCGTGTGCCAACGGAAGGTGTTGATACTTGGCAGGTTATTCTGAATTGGAGTGTAGTTGACCATGCGACGGGTTATCAAATTCGCTACCAGATGACCCATAATGCTGCAGGTACTGCTGTTATCAGCCCGGCATGGGAGGCTTGGGACAACTCGGTTATAACTCCGCTTACCGGCACTACGACCACCGTTACCGGTCTCATGGTGGGTGCCACGTACAAGTTTGAAATCGTTGCCGTTTCGACAAACGTTCTCTACACGGTCTCTGAACCGAAAGTCATAGCAGTTGCTATTTCGCATGATTTATGGTGGGAAGGACCAGATGAGTGGTTCCAACAGGAAGGAGAAAACACGTTTGATAGCGTTGCCGCTGCTAAAGGAACCGCTTTGAATTTTACACAGCCTGGTTCGATTATTATTGCCGACTACTACGCGCTGGGTAGTACCATTGATTATAGTGGCGGTGGTAACATTCATATCGAGAATTTCTGGGTTACGACAGATACGTGGAAGGGCGGCACCACAATTCAACTGTCTAATGGCAGCACTGCTACCATTGGCACCTACATCCTACAGGTAGGAAGCAGTCTCATTAGTATCAATGGTGTTGATCACCCATTTGGAAATGAGGACGAACAATATGACACAGTGGCTATGAACGCGACCACATTCAGAACCAAACACGCTATTAAAGCAACCGTTGCCGATGGGCACTTCATCACGAACAGTACGGACGATGCTCCCCCTGGTGATGAGAGGCTGAACGCCGCTCCTGGCCATGCAAATAACCCATACGGAGCGGGCATAGGTCCGTTTGTAGATGGAGCATACCAAGGATCCTACCGTCTCGAAAACTATGCCGCGGTTGGGTTTGTTGATGTCCGTAATGGTTCTGTCAACAACTATGCCAGCAGCACAATCGAAGCCCTTCTCTTGCACTACAATCATTACAGAAATACGAGTGGACGCGTAGTTGACAACAACATGGGGCAGGTGGACGTGGCAACCGTTGTGACTGGAATCCTCAACAATCGTGACGGAGGAAACATTGACTATCTCGGTATGAGAAACACCGTCGCCAACCGCCAAGACCCGGCTGTGGTCAACAACAACAGCACAATCGGCAGCGCGATGGTCAACTATGGAATCCTCAACAATGAGGGCGGAGGTGAAATAGAGTCTCTCGCCATCTTTGCTGATGATGATGGAAGAACAGGTACCGTCAACAACTCCGGTTCGGTTGGTAATTTGACCTACACAGCAGGAAAGTTCGCTGGGAAAGACGGTACTATTGGAAACCTCACGATTGCTGGAGATTCAACTGGAATTCAGTGGGGTACCGTTGGAAATCTCTCTTTTTCAAATGACGGTTCTGGAATTCTGACCGTTAAGGGTTATGCCAATGCTGCGGGGGGATTCGATGCCGGATTCAAAGAATTGAACGGTGTTAACCTAACTGGTGCCAAACTCGTTATCGAAATTCTTGATACCCCCACAGGCAACTTGAATATGGACTGGGCTACACTTTTGGGGCTTACAAATAATGCTACCATAACAGGCTGGGGAAGCATTGATACCCTGACCATTGGCTGGGGTACAGAATGGAGTACCGTCTGGGACGTGAGCAAAGGCGGACTTTTGGATACTCTCTGTCAGATCAATGCAACCGGCATTACTTTAACGGTCTCGGGACGATTGGCACAGCCGACAACGTTCACTACAGGAACACCTGAGCAATCAGCAGGTGTGAACACTTGGCAGGTTGCACTGAATTGGAGTCAGGTGAACGAGGCGACAGGGTATCAAATTCGTTACCAGATGACCAAAGATGCGACGGGTGCTGTGGTCCCTAGCCCGACATGGTTGGTTTGGAACAACTCGATTACAACTCCGCTTACTGGAACTACGACCACCGTTACCGGTCTCGTTTTGGATGCCACGTATTCGTTTGAAATCGTTGCCGTTTCGACGGATGTCACTCACACACCGTCCTCCGCAAAAGTCATAACTGTTGCTATTGTACGTGATGTGTGGCAGACCAATGCCGCAGGTACGGATTACTCAGGTAAAGCGTATGGCAATGTGGGTGGTACTGACGGAACTGCAAAATTCAATGGAACCGGTGCCAAGACCATCGCCAATTTCTATACTATGGGGGCTAACCTCCAGCACACGGCCACGGAGAGTGATGATTCCCTGCACATTGAGAACTACTGGGTTACGACCAGCACCTTCGGTCAGAGTAACGGGCTTGGCAATAATATTCTTGATTTTACCTCTGTTACTATTGGCAACTACGTCGTACAAGTGGGACAGCGCAACGTTGATGTTGATGGTGAGAGTCGCATGTTTGGTACGTCAGACGACAACTACCTCAATTCAATAAGTCCTCAAGCAAATAATATCAGGACTGCCACTACGGTAGTGGAGATTGCCGATCAGCACTTTATCACCAATGGCATCTCCGATCAAAACGTCGACCCCGTAAATAGGGTTGGTTCTCATGGGAACAACCTCTATAACGCTACTTGGGATTGGTGCTATGTTGAAAACTATGGCACGATTGGACTTGTCGATATGCGCAACGGTTTTGCCAATAACCGTGCCGGTGGTACAATCGAGGCTCTCCTTCTGCACCATAATTATACAGCGAACAACCCTGAAGGTCTGGTCAATAACTGGGGGCAAGTGGACGTGGCGACTGTTCGCAATGCGACACTCAACAACAATGGTGGAGGAAGTATTGACTTTCTCGGTATGAGGGCAGGCAGTTCTGACACAGCAATACCGGCGGGTGTGGTCAACAACATTGGCAAGGTCGGGAGTGCAGCAGTCAACTGGGGAACCCTAAACAATGATGTTGGAGGGGAGATAGAGTCTCTCGCTATCTTTGCTGACAGTAGTGAAAGGACAGGTATCGTCAACAACTCCGGTTCGATTGGTAATCTGACCTACACCGCGGGAAATTTCGTTGGCAATGGTGGTACTATCGGAAACCTCACGATTGCTGGAGATTCAACCGTAACTCAGTGGGGTACTGTTGACAATCTCTCTTTTGTAAGTGACGGCTCTGGTGTTCTGACCATTCAAGGCACTGCCGATGGTGCGGGAGGGTTCGAATTCGACGCAGGGTTCCAAAAGTTGAGCGGTGCTAACCTGACGGGTGCCAAACTTGTTATCGACCTCCGTGGTATTTCCACGGGTGGCTTGACCTTCGACAAGGCTCTTGAGAATATCAACTGGGCTGCGCTCCTCGGGCTTACGGATAGTGCAACCGTAACCGGATGGGGGAACATTGATAACATCACCATTGGCTGGGGTACAGAATGGAACACTGTTTGGGACTTGAGCCAAGGCGGTGCTTTGAATCCCAACTGGAAGATTGATGGAACCGGTATTACTTTTTAGCACAAATACCGGAACGTGCTGACTTTCACAAACCTTAACCCTAACCCTTTCTAACTGATGACACACACAAACCTGATAAAGAAAATTCTTTTTGTTTCCCTGTTCCTTGTTAGTCCATTGATGGTCTGCGCCGACGAATCGGACGGACCGGATGCGGGAGATGGGGCACTGCGTCCTACTTTTAGAGAGATGGGCGTTGCGCCAACGCGTCCAGCACAACTCGGCAAACTGCGCGAATGGGTCGTGGGGCGGGGACCTTTTCGGGATTACACACCGGGAAAGGATCATCTCGGAGATTCGCCACACAGTTTCAAACATGCTGGACCGATGCAAACGGTGCCGCTGTCAGACAAGCGTTTTATGACACCGCGACAATCGGAGGCGGTGTTAAAACTGCCGACAGATGAAAAGACGTTCACATTCATCATTTTCGGCGACCGTACAAGTGGTGTGGACGAAAAACTTCCGGTGCTTGCTGAAGCCGTTCGGGATGTTAATCGAATCGAACCGGATTTTGCCATCACTGTCGGCGACATGGTTCAAGGAAATTGCCGAACAGAACGATGGATGGAAGAACTTGTCCAATATAGAAGGGCAATGGACGAACTGAATTGCCCTTGGTTTCCCGTATCGGGAAATCATGACTTGTATTGGCGGGGTCCCGATCCGCCGGAAAATTGGCACGAGGCAAGTTACGAAAAATACTTCGGTCCGCTCTGGTATGCCTTTGAACACAAGAAT
>Ga0082212_10007082_pt1 | contig 14922 bp, 11 predicted proteins | sample TergutNt197P3_FD_71548 | JGI IMG/M metagenome (GOLD analysis project Ga0082212, IMG submission 71548) | Neocapritermes taracua P3 segment gut microbial communities from Petit-Saut dam, French Guiana - Nt197 P3 | ecosystem: Host-associated > Arthropoda: Insects > Digestive system > Gut ... | reverse complement strand
TGAAAAAAACTTTAGCCTCTGCTAACCGAATCTTGTGGCTGTGCCAGTCGATAATCACATAGACGTCGTTTTTGATGGCGGCATCCCCCGCATCGCATATCAGTTGTTCCGACCATTCCGGTTTCGACAGGTAGGCCCCATTGGGTTCGACGCCCATGGCCGCCCGGACAACGGTACAGTTCCAGTCGGACACAAACCAGCTCACCGCATCGGCATTGTAGAATCGCGGCCACCAGTTGTGCCAACCAAAACTCACGCCATGCAGTACTACCTCTTCGCCTTTGGTATCCATTAATTTTACGCCCTCAACTTTCAATCGTCCGCGCTTGCTGACCTGTCCTTCGGCAGTTGTCAGCCCGGTATGTAAAAAAGCGAAGAATAGCAAGATTAAATGCTTTGAAAGTGAATGATTTAAATGTTGTAAACGATGTTTTTTCATGTTTGTTAATCAATATTTATTATTAGTTGATAAGTATATAAAAACGTACAAAGGTACACAAAAACAATTCTCTTTCCAAATCAAGCAAAAAATCATATAAAATCCCGCAAATATCCTTTCAAAAACGTCTATAAAATCATATATATATATTAATATATTAATCATTTATTATTGTTACTTTTGCGACTTTAAATATGACTATAAAAGTATCCATCTACGAAGACAATGCTTCATTACTTGAAAGCCTGTCGTATTTGATTCGTGGAGTCGGCGTGTTTGAATTGTGTACGGCATCTAAAAGCGCTGTACATATTCTTGATGATTGCAAGCGGCAGCTCCCCGATGTTATTATTATGGGTATTGATTTATCGGAAAAATCTGGTTTAGAGGCGACTATGCTTGTTAAAGCCACTTATCCTGAGGTGAATGTGATGATGTTTACTATTTTTGACAACAGAGAAAAAATATTTGCCGCCCTTGAAGCAGGCGCTACCGGATATCTGTTGAAAACGACTCCTGCGGTACGAATTATTGAAGCTGTGGAAGAGCTGTATCAAGGTGGATCGCCTATGAGTGGTATTGTAGCGCGGAAAGTGCTGGTATCATTTTCTAAACAAGTAGAAGACAAATACAAGCTGACAAAACGGGAGCAGGAAGTTTTATATCGTTTAGTGATGGGCGACAGTTATAAAATGGTAGCCGATTCTTGTTTTATTAGCATTGGAACGGTTTACAGCCATATAAACAACATTTATAAAAAGTTGCAGATCAATTCCAAATCCGAAGCAGTCATCAAAGCGATAAAAGAGCGGTTAGTGTAATTGACTAAAAACTCCTGCCTTTGCCCGATTTGTTACACTTAATGAATAAAAGAAAGTAATATAGATATAATATGAAACGAGCATGTACCTTAATACGCCCATGTAAATGAACATGCGAGTTCCATACGACCGAAATATAAAAAATAAAAAATGTACTTATGAAAAAAACTTCAATAATTGGATATATGCTGTTTACTCTGCTTGCAGTGGCAACAATAGCGCAAGCGCAAACAATCGGAAATACCATTGACCTGAGTGACATAAGTTTTCCGGCTTCAGGCCCTGGTTGGGCATACTCAACCCCTGGCGTAAGCGGGGGTGTTTATACTGTCGATAGGGATGTAACAATCAAAGGCGCTACCACATTAGAGCGAGTAGAAGTTGCGAGCGGCTCAAATGTGACTGTTACACTCCAAGATGCAAGCATAATAAGTAGTGCAAGTGCATTTTACATACTGCATGATGCATTCGTTAATCTGAAACTGAACGGAGTAAATGAGCTTACGAGTGGCGCGCCTTATGCTGGACTACAAGTTGCTGGGGATGAATACATGGTTGGAAATGATGCCACACTTGTTGTTCATGATGGCATTTCAGGCAAACTCACCGCTACTGGTGGCGGTATTGGCGCTGGCATTGGCGGTGGCGACAATAAAAATTGTGGCTACATTGTAATTGCTGGTGGTGAGATAATAGCCCTTAGCGGTGGCAGCGGCGGTGCAGCTATTGGCAGTTGTAGCGGTGAATCGTACCCTAGTATACTCATCACAGGTGGAAAAGTCAATGCCACGAGCAGCGGTTCAGGAGCTGCAATAGGAGGCGGCAATGGAGGATACGGCGCGTTTATCACAATTACCGGAGGAGATATCACAGCATATTCCGGCACAGGTGCAGCTATTGGAGGTGGCGAAAACGGTAACATTGATTTTATTACCATTACTGACGGCAATATTACAGCAATCAGTACTGACGCTTCAGGTATCGGCGGCGGTAATGGCGCCGCCGGCGGATATGGAGGAACTATCACGCTTTCCGGTGGAACAATAAACGCCCAAGGGGGAGACGTCTGCCCCGGTATCGGAGGAAACTATGATTACGGATTGGGAAGTAGCTTTATTACCATCAATGGCGGCACGATAGATGCGACAGGCGGCCAGTTTGGCGGGGCAGGCATTGGCAGCGGGAATGGCGCTATAAATAATACTATTCCCAACATTATCATCTATGGTAGTGCAGTTGTTACTGCGACAGGTGGTGATGAGAATTCAACATCATATCCTGCAGGCGCAGGTATTGGCACTGGAGGAGATTGTCCATTGTTAAAGGATTTACCGCCTTCAATAATCATCGTTAGTCCTGCCTCAGTTACCGCGACAGGCGGAAATGGTAATATGTATAGCAATGGCGCAAATATAGGTCACGGTGCAACAACTACTCCTTCCTTACACGGAGGTACTGAGTTCACGTATGCAACAACCTTTGAAACTGTTAAAATTACAGCCATAGCAGGAACAGGAGGCGACATCTCCCCGCTTGGCGATACTTTGGTGGCGCAATTTGCCAACCAAGTATTCTTTGTCACAGCCAGCCCAGGCTATGAGATTGTGCGCGTATATCATCCTTACGACAATCCACAGATAATAATTCCTCTTAATAATAAAGAGTGGCTCGCAGTGATAGCGCACACCTTTTATGAAGGTCCGATTATAGCATTATTTCAAGAAATCGAAATTAACCCGGGAGCGATAATCGAAAAAAATGGAAGATATGGCAGTAGAAGCGGGCAAGCTTTTGATATGCCAAAAGTGACAAGTAATGTCTCTACGTATGAACCTCTCAGGTGGAATATTTATGTAGGTTATCAAAATTTAACATGGAGAGATTTACGTGGAAGTAACCGCGCTCCTTCAAGCTCGGGTACTTATTTTTATTCTACAGATGAATCCTTTCAATATTCAAATGATCATGATACCGATGATCCATATACTGTTATCAACGATCCCTATCTCTTGTGGTACCAGCAGCAACTGGGATACACGATCAATGCGCCGTATAAATATAGTAATGTGGAAGTTGAAGATTTCTTAGCAGTTGGTAACATTAACAATGCCGAATGTAGCCCGCAGGAATACATAGCTGCTTCTATCCGGATTCTCAGAGTGGTAGGAAGGGATGAAAGTAAATCATTTCAGCCTTTGGTTGACGCGAATTTTTTGATGTCTGCCCCCCCAGAGCCGGTCGACAGATATTTTTCGGATTTGTACTTCTATGATAGTTGGTTAAATGTGCAGTACAGAGGTCTTACGCTGGGCGAGTTTGTGGATCAGATGATAAATGAAGGGCAGTTTCCCTCGAGTTATACAGTGAGTGATATTTTAACTGTGGACTATGTTGATAACAAGTCGACGCCTTTTGCAACCAATCCTTCCGATACACGGCAAATAGCTCATTTTAAACTCAATTTAGGGAATTTGTTTTTCGATAATACATCCGCTCCTTTAGAATTGTATGATATGTATGGGAGTACGTATTATTCACCGCAAATATTTTATATGCAGGACGCCAAAAATCTCCCTTTCGCCTACTGGATATACTTTGACACGCAGGCGTCGAATGCGATATTTGATAAAGGGTATTACAACTTTACGAATGAAGCCACGTTGCGCCATTCGAGCGGCGCCTCTTCAGGCCCTCATTCAGCTGCGGCGCCCGTTGTTCAACTAAAAGTGGCAGGCGTGGGTAATGTAGTTTCATCCGATATTAATCCGTCTATTTTGGGGACGAATGTAACTTTCACTGCCACGATATACGGCGATATAGGGACGCCTACCGGAGCTGTGCAGTTCATCGTTGACGGTTTGGAAGCAGGCGTTCCTGTTCCGCTCAACAACGCTGGCCTAGCAGAGAAGACGATTTCTACCCTTACTACTGGCGACCATACCATAACAGCTATGTATAGCGGCAATTTAGTTTACAGCTCCTCTATTTCTGCGCCGTATATACAAACGGTGAACATGGCTAATTCAACCACTAATATTATTGCCTTTAATATCCCATCTCCATTCACCGACCCGCAGGCTATTACGGTATCGGCAATGGTAATACCCAACCCCGTCAGTCCCTTTACGCCTACCGGCGTTGTAGCATTTTATTTGGACAACGACACCAAACCCTTTGATTATGGCGGTTTGGACGCTTTAGGTATGACTACCATCAACACTACCATGTCTTTTACGCCAGGATTACACGCCATCACAGCAAAATATTTAGGAGACAATAATTTCAACCCCTCAGACATTACGCCTTCCCAATCTTTTGTCATCTATAGCGCTAAGCCAAGCTTTGCCAATTTAAGCGACATTATCAAAATATACGGCGATCCTACTTTTACGCTCCCATCCGTTTCCGGCGGCCCGGGTACCGGCGCGTATAGTTACCGCAGCAGTAATCCTGCCATAGCATCGGTCAATGCCTCTACCGGACAAGTAACAGTTGTTAGTGTGGGCGATGCGTTCATGTTCGTTAAACGGTTAGGTAGTGGCTCCTTTGCCGATTCGCCTGAGAGCGATCCTATCAAGGTGACTGTGTTGCCCAAACCCGTCACCGTCACCGGTATCACAGCTATTAAAGCATTTGACGGTACAGACATCTTTACCAATGACCAGATAGACATCACAGGAGCGGTCATCAACGGCATAATAGGTTCGGACAATGTTACAATAAGCAAAGCCGACATAACAGGCTCCTTTGGACCTGCTGTGGGATCAGGTACGCTCACAGTATCAGGAAATTTTGTGTTAGAAGGCACAGATGCGAAGAATTATATATTGACGACGCAACCGATAGTGATGGCAACGATCACAGCATCGCCATCACCTGTAGTAATTACGGCGAATAGCGGCAGTTCGTACTATGGCGACAGTCCGACTAATCCTGGATTATCCATTTCAGGAGCGACTGGAAGCTTGGCTAACGACATATTATCGAGATTATTCAACAACTTTGCTATTACTTCTTCAACCCCTGCCGGCGTCTATGCTTTAACCGTTGGTGGAACGTTTCCTGACAATTATGCTATCCTCACAGTACCGGGCGAATGGATCGTCAACAAACTTCCGCTCACGATTGCTGCTGTGAATAAGACAATTGCTTACGGCGAAACGCCTGTGCTGGAATATCAAATCGTTTCCGGCTCATTAATTCATGGCGATGTTTTATCCGGCGCTCTATCCGTTGTGCCACCCTATACGGTTGGCGAACATACCATCACACAGGGAACGCTAACCGCAGGCAACAACTACAACATCACTTTCATAGCAGGAACGCTAACCGTTCAGAGCAGCAATAATACGGTTGGCGATGTTATAGTGGGTGGTGAAATCACCGATCGTGTAGACAACCATTTCTACACCTCTGTGCCATGTGGCGAGGACAGTATTGAGGTCAGCGTGACTACTGACGCTTTTGCAACAGTACATATCAACAGCTACCCGCTTAATCCACGAAAGATTTATTTGCCTAACTATGGCGACAATACAATCTACATCACTGTCACCTCGCAGTCCGGCGACACAGAATCGTATACGCTCACAGTATATAAATTCGTTCCGTTACAAGTTGCATTCTTCGACCGCTTCTCGGATATCCTCACCGTGCCGTCTATTATTGCAGGTATAGGCGTCGTCCAATCTGTGGAATGGTATCGAGACGGTATTCTCCTTGGCCGCGACCCGACGAAGGGCTATCTCGACATGACGGAAGCAGGCGTTTATTATGCCGTTATCAATGGTACGCTCCGTACTTGTGAAGTAGTAAAAACACGTAGCACAACGGCATTGACAATGACAGTTTATCCGAATCCTGTCTATGCAAACCAAGAAGTGACGATAACAATCAATCGCACTGATGATGAATTGCGTAATGCTCAGTTGCAATTTCACAGCATCGAAGGGCGTATGTTGAAAACCCTACCTGTAACAAGCGCCAAATTAAAAGTGATGACACCTCCTCATCAGGGCGTGGTGGCGCTCAAATTGATCACAAATACCGGCAATAAAGAAGTTAAACTAATAGTAAAATAAAAAATGAACAAAATGAACAAAATGTCCAAATACGCGCTCTTACTCGCATTTGCGATTCTTACGACCGCCAACGTCACAGCGCAAATCATCAAACGTCAAAATCACGAATTGAGCGTATATCTTGGCGGCGGGTTTTCCACGCTGCAATACGACCTTGACCTCGGTACTCACAAGAATGGCATGGGCTTACAGGCTGGAGGGAGTTACGCCTACTTTTTCCTGCCCAGTTTGGGTTTACGTACCGGCTTGGAAATAGCCCAATACAGAGCAAATGCCACGTTAAAGGACTTTGCTGACCAGTATGATGTTCTGGGAACTTCTGCAAACGGCAACTATACCTATTCCTACTTCCTTGGCAAGTACTACGAAACGCAACAAGCTTTGTATCTCAACATCCCGTTGATGCTGCAATTCCAAACAAACAGGAAGTTGAAATTTTATGCAGCCTTAGGCGGAAAAGTCGGCTTCCCGTTAAAGGCTATCGCTAAGACAACAAAATACGAGGTAAGCGCAAACGGTTATTTCCCCGCTGAAGGACGTACTTACGACGATCTGCCACAATATGGTTTCGGCGCCTACGAATACCTGAAGCGTAAAATCGGGCTTGATAATTATAAACAATACTATATGTTATCCGCCGAATTAGGATTGAAGTGGAAAATTTTGGAAAAGAATGACTTATATACTGGATTCTACGTTGATTACGGATTGGGTAATATTCAAAACACCAACGACAAAACCTTTGTAACAGGTTCATTGTCAGCTGAAAAACCAAAAGTGTCGCCGCTCGTTGAATCGGAGATAGGAGGTACGCCATTTACCGATAAAATCATACCCATGGCTGTGGGTTTGAAGCTGCGTTTTTCTTTCAATCGGTAAGTCTGCTTTATACCAGATTCTGCATTAACGCTATCCGCACCAATTCGGCAGCGTTGGAAACGTTCATCTTGAGCATCAGACGTTTACGGTAGCTTCTTATTGTTTCATACCCGAGGCACATCTTATCGGCTATTTCGTGGCCTGACTTTCCGGCTATGATCAATCGCACAAGCTCTTGTTCACGACGTGTCAGGAGAATGGAGCTGGGATCGTTGCGCTGCAGTAGCTTTTCCACTTCTGCACACATAAAACGCTTACCCGAGGCTACTGTTTGAATACCTTCCAGGATTTCTTCTGCTGTGGAATTTTTCAGTATAAAACCCGAAACGCCATTGTCTAAAGCCTGTCGGATAATAGGCAGTTCGGAATGGCTTGTAAGAATCACTACTTTTAAGTCAGGGTACAACGCTATGATTTTTGGCAATTGGTCAATGCTTTTACCGTCAGGGAGGCTAACATCCAATAAAAGAACGTCTGCCGCACAATTACTGAGCAATTTCCAACATCCTGCTACCGAGTATGCTTTTCCGACTACCCCTGCGACGCCGGATTCGTTTACTAAACGTTCAAGCCCCTCGGCCACAATCTTGTGGTCGTCCACAATCGCTACCTTTATCAATTTAAAATTGAAAGTCGATAAATGAAAATAATCATTATTATCCATAGTATTTATCAGTTAGTTGTTGTCAGTTATCAAGGTAATAGACAGGAACATTTCTGTAAAGGTGCAAAGATACAAATCTTTTTTATACTTTTGTATCCAATATTAAAAAAAACAACTATGGATAATTTTGAATCTTTAATTGCAGCGCGGCGTAGTACGCGAAAGTTCACCGATCAACAACTGTCGGCGGAAGTAGTAGAGAAAATAATACGGGCAGCTTTATTGGCGCCTACATCTAAAAACTGTAAATCATACGCTTTTGTTGCTGTTGAAGACAAGGGCATGCTTCAACAATTGTCGGTTTGTAAAAATTCCGGCTGTTCATTTCTCGAAGGATGTACGCTTGCAATGGTGGTATTGGGCGATAAAACGATCACGGATATATGGGTGGAGGACGCTTCCATTGCTGCCACCTATATGCAACTGCAAGCCGAAGACCTGAATATCGGCAGTTGTTGGTGTCATATTCGTAATCGTTTGTTGGGAGACTTATCATCCGAACAATATGTACGCGAATTATTAGAGATACCTGATCGTTTTGGCGTGTTATGTATCATTGGTTTCGGCTACAAAAATCAGGAAAACAAGCCTCATGATTTGTTTAAATTAGTTTGGGAAAAAGTTCATATCGGAGGATATCGCGATAAATAAAACGGTTTACCCGATTTTTTGTAATACGGCGTGTTCGGCGAAAATTAAAGCGTATTTTTTTGTATTTCATTCAGCCCACACTATCTTTGCACTTTATATTTTAAATGAAAAGTCTATTTATAGAAATTTTAAATGAGTACGTTTGGGATGACATCCATTTGCGTATTAATACAAAGACATCTAAAGATGTTGAGGTAGCTTTATGTAAAAGTTGCCAGTTAAATGTAGATGATTTTATGGCGCTTATATCTCCTGCAGCAACGCCTTATTTAGAACAAATGGCGGTTTTAAGTCGAAAATATACTCAGCAGCGATTCGGAAAAACGATACAATTATACGTACCGCTATATCTGACTAATTCGTGTGTCAATCATTGCGTCTATTGTGGCTTTAACCACAAAAATCCTATCAAACGCATCATACTTGCCGATGAGCAGATCATCCGCGAAGTAGAAGCTATCAAGGCGCTGGGTGATTTTCAGCATGTCCTGTTAGTGACTGGCGATAATCCGCGTGATGCAGGCGTAGATTATATCGAAAATGCCCTCTGCATAGCGAAACCCTATTTTTCGTCTATCTCTATCGAAGTGCAACCCTTGCAGGAAGAAGAGTACAAACGGCTGATGGAAGCTGGGTTACATGCGGTTTATTGCTATCAGGAAACATATCATAAAGAAAATTTCAAAAACTATCACCCCAAAGGGATGAAGTCGAGGTTTGATTGGCGGATAGACGCTTTTGACCGCATGGGAAAGGCTGGCGTACATAAAATCGGTTTAGGGGTATTGATAGGTTTGGAAGACTGGCGAACGGATGTTACAATGATGGCGTTTCATTTACGTTATCTGCAGAAAACATATTGGCGTACAAGATATTCGATCTCATTTCCGCGCATCCGTCCCCACGAAGGCGAAGCGTTTCAGCCCAATAGCGTGATGTCCGATAAAGAATTGGCTCAACTGATTTTTGCCTTCCGCCTGTTTGACCATGATGTAGAACTTGCCATGTCAACGCGCGAAGAGCATAAATTCAGGGATAACATGACGACATTGGGTATCACCTCTTTGAGCGCCGGTTCTAAAACAGACCCGGGCGGATATGCCGTTTATAAAAAGGAATTGGAACAGTTTGCCATCAACGATGACCGTAGCCCGGATGAAATTTTTAATGCGATAAAAACGCAAGGCTATGAAGTGGTATGGAAAGATTGGGACTTATGTTTGCAATGATGAAAGCGCGTTTGACAAAAATATTTTCAACTAATAAACAGTATACACAATGAAAAAACGAACCTGTATTTTTATTTTTTTTCTGATTAGCTTGTGTCTTTACTCTCAAAACGAACAAGCAAGAACTATTGAGATTCCATTTCAAGGGAATTCATATACAACATCCGCTGGCAGGGACGTCGTCAGTTCCCGAAACGGAGCAATTAACAAAAACGCTTCATGGAATCAGGAAACAACCGTCAGCATTTATTTTAGGGTGTCGATTGAAGGCGATCTAGCAATATCCCTCAACTACTCCGTCGATGCCGACGCCGCTATGAAAGTTACAATTGAAGACAAAGCCTTTACTGCTAATCTCCCTCAAGGAGAGAAAAAAAGTGTTTTTATAGGGAAAATGGATAAAATAAAACAGGGTTACGTGCGTGTTGCTTTTTCTGATGTGCAAAAATCCGGCGCTGCTTTCCCCGAACTAATATCCTTATCGATTAGCGGGAAATCGGTCAATGATACGGTTTATTTTGTTAATAATCCCGAATATTATTATTGGGGCAGACGCGGGCCGTCGGTACATCTTAATTATACGCTTCCAGTAGGTGATGTAGAATGGTTTTATAATGAGGTGACTGTACCTGAAGGGTTCGACCCGTTAGGTAGTTATTTTATGGCTTGTGGCTTTGCTGAAGGGTATTTTGGATTCCAAGTAAATTCGGAAAGAGAACGAAGGATTTTATTTTCGGTTTGGAGTCCTTTCCAGACGGATAATCCGAACGAAATACCGGAAGATGAAAAGGTATTATTGAACAAGAAACATGAAAATACGCGTTCTCAATCTTTTGGAGGCGAAGGATCGGGAGGTCAGAATTATATGATATACAACTGGATAGCAGGCATTACGTATAAATTTTTGCTTCGATGTCGTCCCGATCCCGCGAGAAAAGGTTATACGGAATACACCGCTTTTTTTCATTCGCCCGAAGGTGGATGGATGCTAATAGCCAGCAACTCCCGTCCTAAAATCGTCACTTATTACAAACGGCCACATTCGTTCTTAGAAAATTTTAATCCTCAAACAGGGCATATCACTCGAAAAGTATATTTCGATAACCAATGGGCGTATGTAGTGGGGAAAGGGTGGCAAGAAGTGACTGACTGTCGTTTTACATACGACAATACCGCCCAACAGAAACAACGCTTGGATTATAAAGGGGGCATTGAAAACGAACAATTTTTTCTGCAAAATTGCGGCTTTTTCAGCGATTACGTAAACTATCAAACTCCTTTTGTAAGAAGCAAAAAAAATAAAATGCCGGACATTGATTTTGAGAAACTACCGTGAGATATTACCGAAACATGCTTGTCGAAGGAATCGGCGAAGAAGGACAAGCCAAGTTAAAAGCAGCACGCGCGCTAGTGATAGGCGCTGGGGGGTTGGGTTCGCCTGTACTTTACTATCTGGTAGCCGCGGGAGTCGGTACTGTCGGAATTGTGGATGATGACAAAGTCAATATTTCCAATCTGCAACGCCAGATACTTTATACAACGCCGGATATTGGAATGCTGAAAACCTTCTCCGCTGGACAAAAATTAACCGCTTTGAACCCAGAGGTTAAGATAACGTTATGCAATTGCCGTTTTACAGAAGAAAATGCAGAAAAAATCACCCTTGATTACGATTTTATTGTGGATTGTTGCGATAATTTTGCTACAAAGCTGTTAATCAATGATGTTTGTGTACGCATGAAGAAGCCATATTCACACGGCGCAGTTGTGGACATGCGAGGGGAAGTGATGACATACACCCCCGGTGCAGCCTGTTACCGTTGCGTGTATGATGCATTGCCGCAAGAGGGTCAATCATCTGCCTCACCCCAAACGGGTATTATCGGCGCTGTGGCCGGGATCACAGGAAGCATTCAAGCGACCGAAGCTATCAAATGCCTTATCGGGATGCGCGATTTACTAACCGACCGCCTGCTGGTAACCGACGCTAAAACGATGAAATTCATCTCCCTGAAAGTAAAAAAACTCAGTTCGTGTATTTGTTGAGGATAATGACGCTCTCATTTTCAACGTCATAATGCGAGGTGTTATTCATAACTGCTTCTTTAGAGGTGTTGGCATAGAGCAATAGATGCAATGATGCGAATTGGTGTTATACATCCATATATCCTTGCTAATCATACATCTGCATACTTTTCGTTGTCCTTTGTCTTTCCATATTGCATTGAATAAGTAAATCTTCGTCTTGACGGATTACAAATCCGGCAGGACGGCTATCGCATTATTTAGCGTATCAACGGCTTTGTCAACGTCTTCTTTTTGGATATAAGTTTGGGTGGAGTGGAAGCGGATGGCGAAACGACTGTCAACTTTGGTGTGCGATAGGTATATTTTCCCAGAAGCGTTTACTGTTTTTAATAACAGTTCGGTTACTGCATCTTCATCGCTGTTTACACGGAAGAGGGTGAAACCGAGAAACGGCTTCCGTAGCAAGGTGAAACGGCCTGACTGTGCAATTTTTGAGGCGAAATATTCGCTCAGGGCGATGTGTTCTCTTAGTTTTTGACGGATACCTTCAAGGCCGAACCCGCGGAGGACAAACCATAGTTTCAGTGCGCGAAACCGGCGTCCGAGCGGTATGCCCCAGTCGCGGTAATCGTTGACGGCCCCGCGTGTGGCTGTTTTGAGGTATTCGGGGAGTATATCAAATGTACGCACAAGCATTTCCGTGTCTTTGACATAGTACAGCGAGCAGTCGAAATTAACAAACATCCATTTATGGGGATTGAACACCAACGAATCTACGTGTTCTATGCCATTGCAGATATGCCGGTATTCGGGTAGGAGTAGGGCAGTACCGGCAAAAGCGGCGTCCACATGGAGCCATACCTGATATTTCGTACAGATGGCGGCTATTTCGGGTAGCGGGTCGATGGCAAGCGTGCCGGTAGAGCCGATGGCGGCCACAACGCAAATAGGGGTCAGTCCCGCTGCAAGGTCGTCGGCGATAGCTTTTTCCAACTTGGCGGGGTCCATGCGTTGTTCGGCGTCAGTTTCAATCTTTACTAAGTTGTTCCTTCCGATGCCTGCCACGCCAACGCCTTTTTCGATAGAAGAGTGCGCTTCCGGCGAGCAATAGACGCGAAGCCCCGGCGGTACGCCGTCGAGATTCGATTGGAATCGGGTCGCTTTTTCCCGTGCGGTCAGTATGGCAACCAAGGTGGCAGATGAAGCGCTGTCCTGGATGACCCCTTTAAAAACGCCAGGCAGTCCGGCAGCGGCAGCCATCCATTCGGTCATCCGTTCCTCCAACTCTGCAGCAGCAGGTGATGTTTCCCATACCATACACTGCGCCCCAATCGCCGCCGTAGCCATTTCTCCCAAAACGGATTCATAAGAACTGTTAGCAGGAAAATAGGCATGAAACGAAGGGTGTTGCCAATGGGTAATACCCGGCAGGATGATGGTATCCAAGTCGTGCAACAGGCTATCCAGCTCCTCCCCCTGAAGAGGCGCTTCCGAAGGAATCTTATCATAGACTTCGCGCGGTTTCACACACGACTTTACGGATAAGTTCTTCAATCCTTTAAAATAACTATCTATCCAATCCAACACACTATCGGCTTCTGCCCTGAAATTTTCTCGTTTTATCATTATAATTTATATTGTTGAAATATTTCGTATATCCGCTCAATTGAAAGTTTGGTGAACGATTGAATTTGTTCCATTGAAAATCCATTACGCTTTCCCTCAACCACTATATTTTCCAACGTTTTTCAATACAAGCCTTTGCATGAAATCGTCTGTCCATAACATCTGCATCTCAATGAAGAACACACGACCGCTTTTGTCTTTACACTTCACATTAACAAGCGAATTCTTCTTCCCTGGATTCTCAGGAATCTGTTCAGCGGGCAGGTATTCAACGGACGCTATCAATCTGTCGTGCTGTAACGGCATCAATGCGTTCAGGAAACTAATTAATATGTCGGTATGTTCGCCGAAGATACGCTAAAAGTCAAGTCACTTTTTGGGTCAAGATAATGTGCCATAAAGTTTATCGTTTTTAATCGGCACAAAAATAAATGAAAAAAATGAAAATTCCATGGAGGGTTTGTCAAAATCGTTTCCAGAACAATTCAAACCGGACGGACAGACACGACAAAAGGCGTTTTTACTTCCGATATTTGTTTGAAAGTGAGCCAATAAGCTTCGCGGTGGTCGATGGTATGTCCCATCTCGTTTTCGTATCCGCAGATTATCAGCAAAGGGTTGACGCCCCTCACAAAATCGTTCATCCGCATCATCCAGCATTGTACCAAGAGTACATCCACCTTGATATTACGGGCGCCTACTGTCGCGCCGATGCCATGCGAAAAATAATTTTTCCCTACTGACATACTGTTGTCAATATTTGCTACTATCTTTGAGTCGGTTTAGGCATTAGCGGTAATGCGTGGATTTGAAAGTGTGAAAAAAAATACTGAAATTATCGCATAAAAAAATGTATCTTTGCAAAACTAAAAAAGTAAGAGCAATATGGCAAAAAAAGAAGTACTTACCGACCTTTGGGTGTATGAAATACTCAAAGAAGCAAATATAGAACTATACCCACAAGGCAGTAATATCAAGGAAATCGGTGAAGCGTTACAATCTGCCTCAAAAGCGGGAACAGGTAATGCGGGTTTTCCTGAATATTGCGGAGTAGTCAAAGATTATGTGCTCATTATTGAAAATAAAGCCGATGTTTCCCAACATATCAAGCGAAACGAAAACGACGTCATAAGTACCGAAGTTGCAAGCGTAAAACAATACGCCGTAAATGGCGCATTGTTTTATGGCAAGCATTTGGCTCAAAATACGTTATACAAGAAAATCATTGCGTTTGGGATTTCGGGCAATGAAAAACGGCATAAAATTTCTCCTGTTTTCATTGACGAGCGTGGAAATTACAAAGAGTTGGATGATGTAGAAACATTTACGCTTTTCAGCGAAAAAAATATTGACGAATATTATACAAAAAACATTCTCGAAGAGCATACACCTGAGGAAAAAACAACCGAAGAAGTTCTGAAAGACGCAAAAAATCTTCACGAAGACTTGCGTAATTATGGCAGTATTCAAGACAAAGACAAACCGCTTATTGTTTCGGGCATTT
>Ga0082212_10007081_pt1 | contig 14923 bp, 13 predicted proteins | sample TergutNt197P3_FD_71548 | JGI IMG/M metagenome (GOLD analysis project Ga0082212, IMG submission 71548) | Neocapritermes taracua P3 segment gut microbial communities from Petit-Saut dam, French Guiana - Nt197 P3 | ecosystem: Host-associated > Arthropoda: Insects > Digestive system > Gut ... | reverse complement strand
GCCGCCCGTAATCACATAAGCAGCCACTATCAACGTAAACATAAGCAATGCAATGTTATAATCCATTGAAAATATTTGCTCTAAAAATACTGCTCCGCCTTTCATCACAACGGCTGTGTACAACGGCATTCCGATGAAAATTACGGCGGCAATAATCACTTGTACGGCACGCGATTTGTAATGTAAACCCAATAGTTGCGGGAATGTATTTGCATTATATTCCGCGCCCATACGACGTGTGCGCCGTCCGAAAAATATAAATGCGATGACAACTCCAACCAGCATATTCAGCATACAAAGCCACTGAATACCCATACCGAAGGTTGCCGACACGCCGCCAAAGCCGATAATCGCCGAGGCGGAAATAAACGTTGCTCCGTAAGACAGAGCCATGATAATCGGATTTGCCTGACGACCTCCGATTAAATAATCACTTGCATTTTTTGTACGTTTGTATCCGAGGTATCCCAACCACACGAGTGCAAACATATAAAGCATTACGATAATACCAATTCCTAATGTATTCATTTTTCCTCCTCTTTATTCCAACGTGAAACTCCATACCAGACAGAAAAAGCAAGGCATAAAAATGCCATCAGATAAGCCACCCAAATACCCGGGTCATTAATTCCAAACATAAACATTCAATTTTTTAATTATTACTAAATTACTCATTATTATAAATTTATCAAGTCGTTTTCGTTTACGTAATCAAGATTATGACGGCGTATGACTTCGCGTGCCGCTTCGGAATTATGGGTGCGAAGTATCAGTACCGATTTGTCTCTGAACGAAAAACTGTACATATATTCTATGCTAAGTCCCGATTGCGTAAAATATTTGAGCGTTTGCGCAAAACTTGCGGCTGACGGTTCGGTAACAACCGCAATCACATCCGAAAGATTTACGCTGACATTGTTGTTTTTCAATATCATATTCGCTTTTTCAGGCTCTGTAACGATAAGCCTTAATATGCCGTACTCCGATGTATCGGCAACCGTTGCGGCAACAATACGGATGTTTTCGTTTCCCAGCAATGCCAGAATTTCGACCAATTTGCCGTATTTATTTTCAATGAAAATTGAGATTTGTCGGACAGTCATTTCTTTAATGGTTAATGGTTAATGATTTGTGTCTTTTAATTCTTAATTCCTAATTTTTAATTAATATTTGCGGAGGTCTTTTACGCGAACGGCTTTTCCTTCCTGAACGGGTAAAGAGCCTTTACTTACTAATTTCAAAAGAGGAGTGATGAGCAATTCATCTTTCAAATGGCGGGTGATGGTTTTGGTCAACTGTTGCAGTTGGCTGTAATCGTCGGTTGAAAAATCGCCCAATTCCACTTCTATCAGCATTTCGTCGTTGTTATCAATGGTTTCGAGGGTAATCAGATAATTAGTTTCCAATTCCCTGAATTGCATCAATATTTTTTCAATCTGTATGGGGAAAATATTTACGCCTTTCAGAATAATCATATCATCGCTTCGTCCCGTGAAACGCGCCAGACGTTTATGTGTGCGACCACACGCACATTCGCCGGAAAGGATGCGGGTCAGGTCGCGCGTCCGGTAGCGGATCAACGGCATTGCTTCACGCATGAGGGTAGTTAACACCAATTCGCCGGTTTCATTTTCGGCAACAGGTTCCAAAGTTTCGGGATTGATAATTTCCACAATAACATAATCTTCCCAGATGTGCAAGCCGTTTTGTTCCTTACATTCAAAAGCGACTCCCGGTCCGCACATTTCCGACATTCCGAAACAGTTATAAGCCTTTACGCCAAGCATTTGTTCAATCCGTTGCCGTTGTTCCTCCGAATGTGGCTCGGCGCCGATTGCGAATGTATGTAATTTGGTATCTTTTTGCGGGTCAATTCCTTCTGCATACATTGCTTCTGCAAGACGGGAGGCATAACTTGGAACAAGATGCATACAGGTAGTTCCAAAATCGGTGATAAACTTGATTTGCCGTTTTGAATTTCCGGCGGCGGCAGGAACGGTCAGACAACCCAATTTCTCGGCGCCGTACTGAAACCCCAAACCTCCGGTAAACATGCCGTAGCCCGAAGTATTCTGGAAAACGTCAGTATCGCGTATGCCCACCATATACATGCAACGCGCCACCAGATTTGCCCATTCGTCCAAATCCCTTGCCGAATGAAGCACCACCGTAGGATTTCCGGTCGTACCGCTCGATGAATGCAGACGAACACACTCTTTCAGCGGAATAGCCGCCATACCGAAAGGATAATGATTGCGTAAGTCCTCTTTCGTTGTAAAGGGGAATTTCTTCAAGTCCTCCAATGTCTGAAGCGTATTTGCCGAAATGTCGTTTTCAGCAAATACTTTTTGATAGAAAGGAGAATTATCCACTCTTTCCACAGTTTGCCGAAGCCGCTCCAATTGCAGTTTTTCTAATTCCTGCCGGCTAATGGTTTCAAGTTCTTCCTGCCAATATTCCATGTTATACCTGTTTTTGTAAACCAAAACTGGGTACAAAAGTACTGAAATAATCTCAAATTTAACTCAAAATTTTTCGTAAAAAAATAAACCTTGTCCGAAGAAAAATCTTCGGACTGCTCATTTGTGCCTTATTGTAGTGTCTGTCAGAAACATGAGCGTTTTCTGACAGACACTAATTTACCATATAATTTACTAATTCCCGCCTGCCAAAATTATACACGCCAGTCCCACAATAAAGAAACAGAACATTGCCGCCAGCAATCTATCTACTGATTTAGTGCTGTCTTTAAATTCCTTCCAGATAAACACGCCCCAAAGTGCAGCGATCATCGTAGCGCCCTGACCAAGACCGTAGGATATGGCGGCGCCTGCTTTACCTGCTGCAATGAGGTTGAAAGCGTTGCCCAATCCCCATATCAAACCGCCCAGTACACCTACCGTATGGGTTCCGAAACCACCTTTGAAATATTCCCCGATATTGACCGGTTCGCCCTGCACTGGACGTTTCATGGCTATTGTGTTGAAAATGAAGTTGCTCAGAAAGATGCCCACAGCAAAGATGAACATTGCGGTGTAGGGAGTCATCTTGCCGGCGGCGGGAGCAATGAAGTTGTCCAAATCCATTGAAGCAGCCACAAAACGGTAGAAGAACGACATTAAAAGTCCGGCTGTAAGCGCCAAAATGATTCCTTTCGACGACACTTTGCTTTTGTTGCCCGACGATACCTTTTTATAAGCCACCGCATTGGCAATGATAGCAACGATGACTAAACCGACGCCCAGAGAGAGCAGCAACGGGTCGCCTTTTGCAGAAGCCATGTAGTTGATGAACACTCCCAGCACCAGCGCCAGCCCGATGCCTACCGGAAAAGCCACAGACAATCCTGCAATGGCTATCGACGCCGAGAGAAGAATATTTGCCGCGTTGAAAACGACGCCGCCCAGCAGGGCGCTCCCAATATTACCCCAATCAGCCTGGCACAGATCGGGAATAAAACTGCGCCCCTGCGAGCCAAAGCTACCCAGCGTGAACGCGGAAATAACCGAGAAAAGAAGGATACCGATAACGTAATCCCAATAAAACAGTTCATAACGCCAGGTTTTACCTGCCAATTTTTGTGTGTTGCCCCACGATCCCCAGCAGAGCATGGTTACAAGGCAGAATATCACTGCTAATGTATAATTATTAACTATAAACATAAGGTTGAAATTTAATGATTAATTTTAATTGATAATAATAAAATGCTTTAAAACAAATTCTTACATAAAAATTCGTCCACTTCTTTTTTTGTCGGAATGGAAGGTTGGGCGCCCATTCGGGTAACACAAATGGCTGATGCGGCAGTGGCAAACGTCAATACGTCTTTCCACTGTTCTCCGCGCGCCAATCCTGCTGCAAGCGCTCCGCAGAAAGTATCGCCGGCAGCGGTTGTATCCACCGCTTTCACCTGAAACGCAGGAAATGAGAAATATTCCTGTTCGTTTTTCAACAAACATCCCTGCTTTCCTAAAGTTAGCACAACCGTTTTAGCGCCCATAGTCAGCAATTTATCAACGATGGCTTCTTCTCCGATTTCGGCAATTTTAGCGCCCGAAACAGTTTCTGCTTCTGTTTCGTTCACTACCAAAATATCAATCATTTTGATAAGTTCTTCATCTAAATGACAGGCAGGAGCAACATTGAGCATGATCGTTTTTTGGCGCTGATGCGCAAGTTCACAAACTGCTTTTACCGTTTCGTATGGGATTTCCATTTGCAACACTACGATATCGCAGACAGCAATGTCATCCTTTATTTTATCAATATCACCGGGCAACAACCGATGGTTTGCCCCCGGCGTGATCACGATACAATTCTCCCCATTCTCATCAACCAATATAATCGCCGTACCTGAGGAAGTATCTTCGACGAGAAGCGCGGAGGAAACATCCAGACCTGTTTCTCTGAAATATTTCAACGCATTCTGCCCGTTAGCGTCTGTTCCCAGACAGGTAACGAATTTCACATCTCCGCCTAACCGATGCGCCGCTACCGCCTGATTGGCGCCTTTACCGCCCATCGCCTGAAGAAACGATGTTCCGACAATGGTTTCTCCGGCAGCCGGAAAATTTTTCACGGTGGCTATCAAATCGGTATTGGAACTGCCAACTACTAATATTTTGCCCATATTCTTAATTTTTAAAAAAGCCTGCACAATGCAGGCTCAAATTTCAACAACTGTTTTACGTGCTTTATGCGGGTTGAATTGCCTCTGTGGGACACACATCAGCACAAGCGCCGCAGTCAGTACAAGCATCGGGATCTATCTTATAGATATCTCCTTCGGATATTGCTTCTGCCGGACATTCGCCAATGCAGGTTCCGCAAGCGGTACAGTCGTCACTAATTACGTATGCCATTTTTGAAAATTTTTTAGGTTAAAAATACCGACAAATATATATGATTTTTTGGTTGGAAATACTTTTGATACCTAAATTTCTACAATAAAAATTTCACATATCAGATATAGTGTTTATTTTTAGGCTGTTAAGGTAATCCATAAACACATCAGATCATTAGTTATACTGATGTGTGAACGATTTACAGGGCTTTTACGATTATTCGCGGCATCAGTAACCTCTTTAGATGCGTTTGCCTTGTGCTAAATTTATTATTGTTTTCTGATGTAAAATCAAATTTTATTACTTTTGCCGGTTCAAATTTTAAATTTTCAGTATCATGAAAAATTCAGCAAAACTTTTGTATACACTCGCCGTTTTAGTACTTTGCACTCCTGTCTCCTTGCGGGCGCAAACAGGTAAAGTATTTGAAACCCACATCGTTAAAAGCGCGATTCTGAAAATGGATCGCAAATATTCAATTTATCTTCCTGCCGGTTACGACGAGACAGACCGGAGTTATCCCGTGCTGTATCTTCTGCACGGCGCAGGCGACGACCACACCGGCTGGGTGCAGTTCGGGCAGGTGCAGAACATTGCCGACCGCGTGATTGCCGAAGGTCTGGCCGGTCCCATGATCATTGTGATGCCCGACGCTAATACCGGCGTTCGCGGATATTTCAACGACATACAGGGCAATTTCAACTATGAGGATTTCTTTTTTAAGGAGTTGATTCCGCACATCGAAAAAACATACCGTGTACGCAGCGAAAGGCGTTACCGTGCCGTGGCGGGATTGTCGATGGGTGGCGGCGGAACGATCTTTTACTCGCTGCACCATCCGGAAATGTTTGCTGCCGCCGCGCCGTTGAGCGCTTCTACGGGTAACTGGGAACTGGAGCAATTCAGGCAGAGGCAGAGCCGCAACAGCGCTTTGTCAGCCCTTTCGGAAAAGCAGATTGAGGAATATTTCAACCGTCACAGCATTGAGGGTATCATCAAAAGCGCTTCGGCCGACGACCTGAAGATGATCAAATCCATTCGCTGGTACATCAGTTGCGGCGACGACGATTTTCTTTACGAAGGGAACTCTCTGATGCACATTCTTTTCCGCAAAAACGAAATTCCTCACGAATATCGCGTAAAAGACGGCGGACACACATGGACGTACTGGCGTATGGAATTGCCACTGGTACTGGAATTTGTGTCAAAATCCTTTATGCAACACTAAAAGCGACACTTTTTGTACTTTTCCCCCTCATTATAAAATACTTCATGCCGGAAATCAGAAATATTGCCATTATTGCACACGTAGACCACGGAAAAACAACCTTGGTTGACCATCTGATCAAACTCGGAAAACTTTTTCGTGACAACGAAAATCCGGGAGAATTGATTATGGATAACAACGATCTGGAGCGCGAACGCGGCATCACCATTCTTGCAAAAAATGTTTCAGTAGTATATAAGGGTATAAAAATCAATATTATAGATACGCCCGGCCATGCCGATTTCGGAGGAGAAGTAGAGCGCGTACTGAATATGGCCGATGGCGTGTTGCTGCTGGTTGACGCCTTTGAAGGAACTATGCCGCAAACACGTTTTGTGTTGCAAAAAGCGCTGACGTTGGGTAAGAAACCGATTGTGGTGATCAATAAGGTCGATAAGCCCAATTGTCGTCCCGACGAAGTGCAGGAAGAAGTATTTGAACTGATGTTTAACCTCAACGCCACCGAAGACCAACTCAATTTCACCACTATTTACGGTTCGGCCAAGCAGGGCTGGATGTCGGCTGACTGGCGCCGCCCGGCCAACGACATTACCGCCCTGTGCGACGCTATCATCGAACATATCCCTGCGCCGGTTGTTCTCGAAGGGACGCCGCAGATGCTCATCACTTCGCTCGAATATTCCAACTACGTGGGGCGCATCGCCGTCGGACGGCTGCATCGCGGCACGTTGCGCGAAGGACAGAGCATCTCGTTAGTGAAACGCGACGGTAGCATCGTTCGTTCACGAATCAAGGAGCTGCTGACTTTCGAGGGATTGAACAAAAAGAAATCGGCGGCGGTAAGTTCGGGCGATATTTGCGCTTTAGTGGGGCTGGAAGATTTTAGCATCGGCGATACGGTGGCCGACTACGACAACCCCGAAGGATTGGAAACTATCGCCATCGACGAGCCTACCATGAGTATGCTGTTCACCATCAACAACTCGCCGTTTTTTGGCCGTGACGGAAAATATGTGACGTCGCGGCATATCAAGGAACGTTTGGATCGCGAATTGGAAAAAAATGTTGCGCTCCGTGTGGAAGACAGCGGATCAGCCGACGCTTTCATCGTATATGGACGCGGAATCCTGCATCTCTCGGTGCTTATCGAAACCATGCGCCGCGAAGGTTACGAATTGCAGGTGGGTCAGCCGAAAGTAATCATCAGGGAAATCAATGGCGTAAAATGCGAACCGATTGAACAACTGACCGTTGACGTTCCTGAAGAGTCGTCGGGAAAAATCATCGAAATGGCTTCGCGGCGGAGAGGCGACCTGCTGAAGATGGAAACGCGCGGCGACCGGATTCATCTCGAATTTAGCATTCCTTCGCGCGGTATCATCGGTTTGCGCAATCAGGCGCTTACCGCCACTGCCGGCGAAGCAGTGATGACGCACCGGTTTGAAGAATACGCTCCGATGCGCGGAGAAATCGAGAAACGGATCAACGGCTCGCTGATTGCCATCGAAACGGGACAGGCAATCGCTTATGCGTTGGACAAACTGCAGGATCGCGGACATTTTTTTGTCGACCCCGGCGAAGAAATTTATGAAGGACAAGTGGTGGGCGAACATACCCGTTCGGGCGACTTGGGATTGAACATCACTAAAACCAAGAAACTGACCAATATGCGGGCTACCGGTTCGGACGAAAAAATGAGAATAGCGCCCGCCGTGAAGTTTTCGCTTGAAGAAGCGCTCGAATACATTCAGGAAGATGAATATGTGGAAGTGACCCCGCGCCATATCCGTCTGCGAAAGATACTGCTGACGGAACTCGAACGAAAACGAAACAATTTTTAAAATTTAGCGTATATGTATGTTACATAAATTTAATATACAAATATGTCTAAAAAGTTCATACAGAAAAGAACAGGTTTTGGCGTCATGCTGCTGGGAGCGTTCCTGCTGAGCGGTGCTTACGCATTTTCCCAGACCTGTAACGCCAATGACCTGATTGATGAAGCCGAAGCAATAGTTAACAATGAAGCAGGATATACTGTTCCTTCGGTAACGGAATTGAAAAGACGTTTAGTGGCAGCAAAAAACGATCGTAATGACTGTATACTCACCGACGGATTGCGGCAGGCAATCAACAATATGCAGGGTAACGAAATGCCTTACAATATTGTGATCAACATTTATCAGAACCCGACTAATCAAATGGCATTCAATTGGTTTACCAATGCGAATGTCACCGGTGGTGAAGTACAGATTGTACAGGGCGAGGCCGACGAAAACGCTTTTGCAACTCCATGGCAAACATTTCCTGCAACCTGTAAGCAAGTATCCTTAAATTACAATATACCTGAAAATGATTTGCTTAACCTGACCGGTATCGCCAATAATACCCCAAAAACATATACGGAAAATAAAGCGCGTGCAACCGGTTTAACACCCAATACGCTCTATTCCTTTCGTACAGGAAAAGCAAACGCATGGTCTGACGTCGGTACGTTCCGTACAGCCCCGGACAATACGAATGATTTTTCATTTATATACACTACCGACCCGCAATCTGTGTCATACGAAGAGTTTGATATTTCGCAACGCGCATCGCACGCCGCATTCGGGGAATACCCAGACGCTAATTTCTGGTTACATTGCGGGGATATGGTGGAATCGCGTGCAGATTCGGAATGGGAATGGGAACAGTTTTTTGAAACGCAACAAGACCTTTTCTATAAATATCCTTTTGCCCCTGTTATGGGGAATCATGATAGCGGTCATCCATACCGAAGTTTTAGAAAACATTTGAACACTGAAAATCAGGGATTTGACTTGACATGGAATCCGGAATCTTCGGGAAGTAATTATTCGTTTGTATACGGAGACGCATTATTCCTTGCTATCAACTCAGAAGAGAGGGAATCTGAATATCATCATTTAATCATTACATGGTTGCGTAATGAAGTAAAAAAATACCCCGATGTTAAATGGCGTATTGTTTATTGTCACAGAGGACTTTATACAGGAGCCAATCACCAAAGCGAAGACAGGAACTGGCGCGACAATATGGCTCCCGTTTTCGACGAATTGCATATCAATCTTGCGTTACAGGGACACGACCATATTTATGAAGTAATCGGGCCTGTATATGACAAACAGTTGGTTGAAGGAGCAGTCAGCCATCAGAAAACAGCGACAATGAACGATCCGGAGAACGTAACCGGAAAATCAGGCGGAGTTTACAATACGCAGGAAGGTACCCTGTATTTCTTAAACAATTCAAGTGGAAAGAAAAAATTCAATCCGCGTTCAGAGAGTCAAATGATTGCTGCACAAGGAACAACAGGTATTGACAATTACTTCGGATTATTCACGGGACGTTTTGGTCAAACGGGCAGACCTGCGTTCAGTAATGTCAGAGTTACTGCCGATACTATTTTCATTACCACCCACGAAGTGTTTGATGACGGGCATGTTGAATTATTTGATGTGATAAAAGTGATACAATCCATTCCTGTAACGGGCGTCACTGTATCGCCTTCCGTCTTATCGCTGAAGGTTGGTGAAACGGCAACACTTACGACAACCGTCGAACCCGACGATGCAACAACCAAAACTGTTACATGGAGCAGCAACGGTAACGCCATAGCCGCAGTGAACGTAACCACCGGTGAAGTTACCGCCGTTTCGGGCGGCGAGGCAATCATTACCGCTACCACGCGGGATGGCGGCAAAACCTCCGACTGTACTGTAACGGTAACCGTACCGGTAACGGGCGTCATTCTGAATAACTCCACTCTTACGCTTGCAGTCGGGGAATCGGAACAGTTGATTCACAACATCGAACCTGCCAACGCAACAAACAAAAATGTAATATGGGACGCTTCAAACGAAGCAATAGTCACAGTAAGCGATGGTATGGTAACGGCAATGGCCGTCGGAAATGCCACTGTCACTGTCGTCACTGACTATGGTAAATTTTCCGCCGTCTGCGATGTGATTGTAACGCCTGCAACTGTACCGGTAACGGGCGTACATCTGAATAATTCTGCGCTTACGCTTACAGTCGGAGAATCGGAACAGTTGATTCACAACGTCGAACCTGCCAACGCTACGAACAAAAATATAACATGGAGTAGCGCCAACGAAGATATTGCAAAAGTGGAAAATGGTTTAGTCACTGCCGTTTCTGCCGGCGAGACAACCATCTCCGTCATTGCGGATGATGGCGGTTTTACTTCAGCCTGTGTTGTGACTGTGACGGCTGCAACTATACCGGTAACGGGCGTCAGCTTATCGCATACCGCTTTATCGCATACGAAAGGCGACACGAAGACGCTCATAGCCACTGTCGTTCCCGATAACGCGACGAATAAAAATGTAACGTGGAAAAGTTCCAACGAAACCATAGTAACAGTAAGCGATGGAACGATAACGGCAAAGGCTGCAGGTTCTGCTTCCATTACCGCAACAACAGAGGACGGCGGATTTACCGCCTCCTGCACCGTAACGGTTACGCCGGTAACAAACGCCGAAACCATCGACAAACCATTGGCTAAGTTGTATCCCAATCCCACCGACGGACGGTTCATCCTGCATTTCGAAACGCAGGGAACACACAGTATTACCATCGCAACGATGTCGGGCGCAATACTGCTCCGCCAAACCGTCAACGACCGGATGGTACAGATGGATATCAGCAGTTATCCGGCAGGAATTTATCTGGTGATGATTGACGACGGCAAACGGCAAAGCATCATAAAAGCAGTGAAGGAGAAATAATCGTTTTTTTTGATTACCTTTGTAATTATTTTGTTGTTGAATGAAAAGTAAGGTGAAGCACATTGTAATTTTCGCATCCGGTTCAGGATCAAATGCTCAGCAAATAGTCGAGTATTTTTCCGCTTCGGATTTTGCGCGGGTGATCATGATTTATTCCAATCGTGCCGATGCTTACGTGCTTCAGCGGGCATGTAAGATGAATATTCCTACTGTTGTTTTCGACCGTACCGATTTCTATGATACCGATCTTATTTTTAACCAATTGGACAAACTAAATCCTGATTTAATCGTCCTTGCAGGCTTTTTGTGGAGAGTTCCCGAAAAGATCGTACATGCCTTCCCGAAAAGGATTGTCAATATTCATCCGGCGCTGCTCCCGAAATACGGAGGTAAAGGAATGTATGGCGAACGTGTCCATCAGGCAGTTATTGAAAACCGGGAAAAAGAATCGGGTATCACCATTCATTACGTGAACGAACGTTACGATGAAGGCGCATATATCCTGCAAGCCGTATGCGAAATCAACGCGGACGATACGCACGAAACCCTTGCACAGAAAGTGCATAGCCTCGAATACAAATATTACCCCAAAACCATCGAGCAGGTTTTATTACAAAATTAATAGTCACGAAATAAAGTTTGGCACGGTATTTGTAAAAAGAAAAGCAAGTTCTTTAATTTAATAGTTTATTACCATGAAAACAAAGGTGAATACCAGTTTTTCAACGAAAGGTAATAAGAATTTCAGTCTTATCCGAAATTCTTTTTTTGTACGCAAGTACAGAACCACGTTGTAAAAATTGAGCCGTGACTGCAAGGCAGTTTGTACGGCTGATTTTATAACGAAGACCGTTAACTCAAGAATGACACACTCATGAAGATTTTGAGTGTTTTACAAAGCTTTTAAGGTTAGTTTAATTGATAATTGTTTGGTTTTGTTAGATTGAGTTGGCGTCATGCCGACTCATTCTTTATTTTATGAGGAACTCCCAATTACTTCAACCCGTTTTTTTCCGAAATTTTATTTTCCCGACATGCTCATCTGCATCCCGTTTTCCTTAATGAGGCGGCGAAGATTGATCAGGGCGTAGCGCATCCTGCCTAAGGCAGTGTTGATGCTTACATGGGTGTATTCGGCTATTTCCTTGAAACTCAAATCCCCATAGTGGCGAAGCAGGATTACTTCCTTCTGCTCATCGGGCAGATAGTCGATCAGATTACGGACGTCCGCATATATCTGATCCCGTACCATCTCATCTTCGATGGTATGTTCCGAATACCGGGGCGAGTTGAGTATCGGAACAGTAAAATTGTCGGTAGAATGTACTTTCAGTAATTTTTCCTGCCGGAAGTGATCAATGATCAGATTGTGGGCAATACGCGTCACCCAAGGCAAAAAGCGTCCCGATTCGGAATATCGGCCGTCGAGTATGGACGTAATGGCTTTGATGCATGTTTCCTGAAATATATCTTCGGCTTGATGCCGGTCTTTGACGGTATAATATATATACGAAAACAAACGGTTTCTGTGTCGTTCTATCAACACTTCAAAACTTTTACTATCGCCCGCAACATATTGTTTCACCAGTTCCTGGTCTGACAATGTCTGTAAATTCATCATTTTCTGACTGTTTTTTTAGTTCAAGCGTAGATATGTACCGATAAATAATATTGATTGAAGTGATTTATATTGAGTGATTTTCTATTTGATGGTGATGGTTAAGATAACGACAGACCATCTGGGAATAAGGTATTGGCCATCATTATTTACAGGCATTTCTTCCCAGAGTAGTTTGGATGGCATGGCTATATCAACTTTCCCTCCTTTTTTCATTTTTTTCAAAATCTCTCCCACACAGCTTGTTTTAGTTAACGTGTTGATTTTATTTGTATTCCATGTCCTTTCCTCATCTTTTTTATAGGAATGAATATCATGTTCCCGATTCAATTGAATCATATAGGATATATTGGTTTTTGTTTCGATACTTGTGCCGGTAATTGTCCCTCCTGTTCCTTCGTCGCTGATGTGATACATCACATTATATTCGGTCATGTCAATTGTAGACACTACATCTTTGATGGTATCCGCTGCTGCGCCTTTATACTTCCTTCTGATAAATCCACTCATTAATGCTTCCTGATAAACAGACAAATCCCTGATCACGTCTACAATCTCTACAGAATAAATTCTGGGTTGAAAATCACCAAAAAGCTGACGCGAAGGAATATACACATCGCCCTTCTCCCCTTTTCTCATTTGTTTGAGACCCTCATCAATCTTGAAGGATTGTACCAATGTGATTTCGGGACCTCCATCAGCATAAGAGCCTTGAAATTTGATGCTTGACAGATCGCTTGTATATTCTAACTCTTCGGTGATTTGATTGGTTATTTTCCAATTCCACAAAATGTAATTGCCTGCTTCAACTGTTGCGCCATCCGGTTCTATGTGTGTCTTAACCAGATATGCACCGTCCCCCAATACCTTTACTGTATCTGCATCAGCGCCATAGGTGGCCAGTATATATTCAGCCAATATCCGCTCCTCTTCGAGAAACCCCTCATACATGTCCTTACTGCACGCACACAAAGCGCATACAATTAGCGTATACAAAACTAAAGTCTTTCTGTTCATGAAACACATATATGTTAATTCTAATATAAGACGCAAAAATAATAAAACGTTGCGTCTCTATACTGAAAAATTTCAATTATTTAGCATTTTTAACATTTATTAACTCTATCTCGAAAACGACAGGCGTAAACGGGGGAACAATGCCCTGCACCGAACCGTCGGCGCCAAAAGCCTGTTCGGACGGAATGATCACCAGCGCCTTGTCGCCCTCGTGCATTTTCCCTATCGCTTTCTCCAAACCGCCAATCACCTGCATTTGATGGCCGTATACGAACTGGAAAGGCTCGTTGCGACGGCGCGTCGAATCGAAATAATTACCATTCAGGAAATGGCCTTCGTAATGTATCACCACCGTATCGCCGGTTGCTACAGCCGGCCCGCCGCCTGTTTGCTGTACAATATAATATATGCCGTCCTCCATGGGGGGAATTTCGGTTTTGGTTTCCTGTATGTATTGTTTCAGAAGCACTTTTTCGTATTCGCCCAAATCCTCGATCCAGTGCAGGAAGGCTTCCTTTTCACGTTCGTATTCATCCGACGTCTGAACATCCATCAGATAGACAGATATTTTCATCTTTCCGTCGGCGTTCAGATAATCCGGCGTTACATTTTCAAGCGTCTTTTCAAAAAAATCCAGCGCCGAAATGATAAACTGAGCCGAATCGTGTTTACATATCAACGTGAAACACTTGTCGATGGAACCGGGAAAATCGGGTTCGGACAGTTTGAACTTCCGTTTTCCCGAAAAGAAAACGGAATCGTTCATGGTGATATATGCGATGTTGGCGGTAACGTAGTCGCCAAAACGGGGACATTGATCCTGTTCGCCAATCATCAGCAATTTGTAATAAACGCCTTCGTCGGCTTTGGTATAGCCAGGGTACGGATTTTTACAGGAAAAGACAATGAGCGTGACGAGCGAAACAGGAAGAATGAAGAATGACAAACGGGAGGTGACAGATGATGAAATCATGAAATTCAATCTATAAATTAAAGGTACAAAAATAAGATTTTCTTTTGTAAAACAAATTTTTCTCTTATCTTTGTCCTATCTTATTTTTTAGTAGCACAACATTATAACCTTTTTGATTCATGGAAAAGAAGCAGTTGGAAAAAATTTTGAATGACGTCGCCGATGTAAAGATTGCCATTGTGGGCGATTTTTGTTTAGATGCGTATTGGTTTATCGACGAGTCGAAGAGTGAAATATCGATTGAGACGGGGCATAAAACGCGTCCGATTCGTACGCAGAAATATTCGTTGGGCGGCGCGGGTAATGTGGCCAATAATCTGTCGGCGATGGGCGTCGGGCATATATATGCTTTTGGCGTTACGGGCGTTGACCCGTTTGCAGCGGAGATGAAAAAAATCATGCAAAAGGCCGGTATCCATACGGATTTTCTGCTGACGCAGGAGGATGACTGGTCAACGCATGTGTACGCAAAAC